>Ga0209636_10003443_pt1 | contig 16126 bp, 12 predicted proteins | sample DeeMarSWOR152_54_FD_187464 | JGI IMG/M metagenome (GOLD analysis project Ga0209636, IMG submission 187464) | Marine sediment microbial communities from White Oak River estuary, North Carolina - WOR-1-52-54 (SPAdes) (version 2) | ecosystem: Environmental > Aquatic > Marine > Intertidal zone >...
CCTGCCCGCCTGCTGCCATGTGCTGGCAATGGTCCCCGGGTACCCCGCAATAATCGAGACATCCAACCTTCCGATGTCGATCCCGAGCTCCAAGGCATTGGTGGTAACCACTCCTAACACCTCCCCCTTCTTGAGCCCTCTCTCAATCTCCCTTCGGGCCCTGGGAAGGTATCCCCCTCGGTACCCCCTGACGAAATTCCTATCCCCCTTTTCCCGTTCTACCCGGTCTTTCAGATATTTGGTTAACACCTCCACGTTGAGCCTACTGGTGGCAAAGATGATGGTCTGAATTCCCCCTTGAATAAATGGGTACGAGAGGTTCCTTGCGGCACCGAGGTGGCTTCCCCGAATACCTAGTTCCCTATTGACTATGGGAGGGTTATAAAGGAGGAAGAGTTTTTCCGATGAGGGAGCCCCGTTTTGATCGATGAGTTCAACGGGGCGACCAATCAGTTTCTCTGCCAACTCCCCGGGATTGGCAATCGTGGCGGAACAGCAGATAAACTGAGGCCTCGAGCCATAGAAATCGCAGATGCGCCTCACCCTCCGGAGCACGTTGGTCATGTGGGATCCGAAGACTCCGCGGTAGGAGTGAAGCTCATCAACGACGATGTATTTCAGGTTTTGAAAGAGTTTGATCCATTTTGTGTGGTGGGGAAGGATGCCGGTATGAAGCATATCCGGATTGGTGATCACGATGTCCCCCCGGGCCCGAATAACCTTTCGAGCATCCTGGGGGGTATCCCCATCATAGGTGAAGGTACCGATGGGCTTTCCCGTTGCCTCAACCAACTCCTGAAGCTCAGTCATTTGATCTTGGGATAGCGCCTTCGTCGGAAAGAGGTAGATGGCCTTAATGGATGGATCGCTCAATTTATCATTGACGATGGGGAGGTTATAACAGAGGGTTTTTCCCGAGGCTGTAGGCGTGACCACCACGACATCTTTTCCGGCAAGAACGGCATCAAGGGCCATCCCCTGATGGGAGAAGAGCTTCGTTATCCCCCTCTTTTTAAGGGCGTCTATCAACCGGTCATCGATGGAATCGGGTATAGCTACATACTTCCCCCCCCGTCCCTTCACCCTCTCCATATGGACAATGCATGGGGCGATCTCCTTTGATGAACTCCATCCCTTGACGATCTCTTCGATGGACACCCGTCTTACCGTAAAATAATTCAATTGAATTTTTTGAATTTATACCTAATTTGCATTGAGATGTCAATGAAAATCCGATTCATCTCCTGCGTAAAATGGCAATGGTAGCCCCCCACCCTCCTGAAGTGGGAGGGGCTAGGGTGAAAGATTGGACGAGGTGGGATTTTTCAAGAAAGGAATGGACCCTTTGCCGCTGAATTCCCATCCCCTTACCATGAATGATCCTTACCTCATATATCCCTGCACGTATACACTCCTGCAGGTATTCCTCCAGCAGGGATGGAATCTCTCCGGGGGAAAAGGTATGGAGGTCTATGCTTTCCTCAATGGGAATCCTTATTGGATCCCGGAAATGACGGTCTTTTTTCGTCATCGGAAGGAAGCCCTCCGAGGAACCTTATTCTGTGGCTACTGAAGCCACTATTCAAAAGGGTTGTGGTAAAAAGGGCCAATATCTCATAGTGGCTACTGAAGCCAATATTCAAAGAGTTGTGGTAAAAAGGGCCAATATCTCATAATATCACATAATATCATATTCTTATTGCTTGTGTTTCCGGATTTTTAGGAATTCCCTGCTTAACTATCACATTTCTCATATAATGTAATACTCACGAGAATACTTCCGACAACAGGGGAAACTGGTTTATGTCGTACAGATGTAATCGAGATTTCCTATGGGCTTGGAAATTTCCCTTGATTATCTATCCTAAAGATGGTTGAATTGAATGCTGTAAGTTGTAAGGAATTTTCAAGGATCGGGAAATAAAGACCGTACCGGTAGCATCGTATTATGTGCCTTTATGATAGACCTGAAAGCCATTACAACTTACTTGATATTTTTAGCGGAAGGGGGTGAGTTGTAATGGCCAGAGGACGGGTTAAATGGTTCAACGAGAAGAAGGGTTATGGGTTCATTGCTCGAGAAGATGGGGATGACGTTTTTGTTCATTACTCCGGCATTCAGAAAGATGGATTTAAGACCCTTCACGAGGGCGATGAAGTCGAATTCGAACTCCACCAGGACGAAAAGGGTCTTAAAGCCATAAATGTTGCGGTATTGGAATGAGATGGAATGAGTAACGGCACCAATGAACCCCGAGGATCGTTTTTCCCCGGGGTTTTTCTTTCAATCGTATCTCCGGTACCGAGCCGTTTTTAAGGCATACATGAGGGAAAAAGGCTGGAACATCATATCTTCCCCATCCCAAAGGCCTTGATAAATGCATCCACCAATCCCTTATCGAATTGGGTCCCGCAGCATCTTTGAAGCTCATGGAAAGCCTCCTCCCTTAACAGAGCCTTTCGATAGGGCCTATCCGAGGTCATTGCATCAAAGGTATCGGCTACCGCCACAATCTTTGCGATGAGGGGAATATAACCATTGGCAAGGCCTTCCGGGTACCCCTTTCCATCGAGCTTTTCGTGATGATATTTGAGGCCGGGGATAATCCCATGAAGCTGCTTGATATGGCCGATGATCTCAGCACCCATCAAGGTATGTTGTTTCATTTGATCGTATTCCTCTTCGTTCAATTTATCAGTCTTCCTGAGAATCCGATCTTCAACGCCGATCTTCCCGATATCATGGAGAATAGCTGCCAACTTGAGCAAACGCATCTCGTCCGGTTCTAGGTTGAGCTGTTCCCCGATGGCTAGGGAATACGTAGTCACACGCTTGGTATGGCCTCCGGTATAGGGATCCCTCTTTTCGATGGCATCGGCCAATGACTCTGCCGTTTGAAAGAATAATCCCTCGATTTCGGCCAGCAGCCGGGCATTATCCAAGGCAACGGCTACCTGATCAGCCAGAGATTGGAAAATGGTCACATCCTCTTTCAAAAAGGCCTCCCCACCCAATTTGTTGATTGCCTCCAGGACCCCAATGGTCTTTTCCTTCACTTTGACGGGAACGCAGACCACATTTCTCGTAATAAAATTGGATTTCTTATCCACCTCGCTGAAAAATCTGGGGTCGTTCTTGGCATCGTGGACGATGAGGGGCTCCCCATGTTTGGCAACCCACCCGGCAATCCCCTCCCCCATTTCCAAATGAAATGTCTTGACTGTCTCCTCTTTATCCCCAAGGGCAACCTCGAAGTATAGCCGGTTGGTCTCCTCATCGATGAGTAACAAGGATCCAACCTCGGCCTTCATCAATTCCGTTGCCGCCTGCATGGCCCTTCTCCTCACCGTTCTGTGTTCCAGGGTGGAATTGAGTATTCGACTCAACACCGACAGCGTCAGCAGTTGTTTTTCCCACTCATGGGACCTTTCTATGGCCTTTTTCAAACCGCGTATCTCCCTCTCCTTCTGCTTCAACGATCGATCCAATCGCGAGGCTCTTCGATTCACCTCCGATAGCTTCTTCTTATAATCTCTAATTTCCTCCTCCGAATTCCGAGGTGCCTTGGATCTCCTCTCGCTGGTTGCCACTGATTAAACCTCCCCCCTAGAACAATTCAGCAGATGGGTGGACAATGCCAATTCCCCCAAAAGACGCTATGACTATGAAATAGGATGAATACAATCTCCATTAACTATCGCATTTGCTCCACCTTTGTCAATACAAAACCGGCTGTACTTCCCTGATCTTCTAGGGACTGGGTCGTTCCTGTGCGTAATCTGCTGGAGAAGTGGGGGACATTTCGAGGGTAAGAAGGAAAGGTTGCTTCCCATCATATTGACAATTACGTTAATGTAGATTATATTATAGGTGATTCTAGAGGTAGGGAACTCTCGAGAATGAAATGCATACGTGCTTGCCTCGTAGAGGGGGATACGATGAGACGAAGAGATCTCAACACCTTCAGAAAACTTCTCTCTGCTCGGTTAGAGGAGTTACTGATGGAAGCTGAGAGGACGAAACATACGGTTAAGGGAAACGAAGAGCCGTCATCGGATGCCATGGAGCAGGCTTCCGATCAGTTTGATAGGGAAATCCTATTACGCCTGAGGGATCGCGAGAGTAAATTGATGGTCAAAATCAAAGACGTCTTGGAAAAGATAGACAATGGTACCTTTGGTATATGCGAAGAATGTGGTGAGGAAATTTCCCTGAAGCGGCTGCGGGCTAGACCTATGGCCACCCTTTGTATTGAATGTAAACATGAACAAGAGGCCTTGGAGAAGAAGAATAACCTTGAAAGACCCTCTGAAGTATCAAGGCTATGGTCCCACGTGTAACCCTATGGTCCCACGTGAAACTCTATGGGCCCACGTGAAACCCTATGCTCCCACATGAAACCCTATATTCCCACGTGAATCCCTATAGTCCCACGTGAAACCCTTTTTCATTGGGGGCACTCATTGAAGGGGTGGGAGGCTTCATTTGTTAAAAGGTTAAAAATCTGCTTCTCCAGCCCTGTATGCCTTTGTGTTGTCTCGGGTATCTGTTCTTCAATCGATTACTGAGCCCCTTGATAGCCATGCTCTCCTTGGAGAGGAGTTATTGCCCGAATCCAATGAGGAGAAATCCTATGACATCTTACCCATGGCTCATGAAACCTGCTGTCAGTATCACGTTCCGCTTTATTGGACCCGAGTAATGATAATTTCGTTCCTGGCCGACCATACTTCCAGAGCTTTCCCAAACGTCCCTTGCTGAATCATTTTCCATGCCTTATGCTATCCAGCTCTGTTTATTCCATGCCATTTCCCAGAAGAGGCGTTCCCATCGACTCGAGAAATTGAAGATCTCCTGAAGACGATCTAATTTCTCCTTGGATGCTCCCCTTGCCAATTCATTGAGCAAATCCTTAGTGGATTCCGTCAACTCACTGAATTCCGCCGATGCGTATGTCTCAATCCATTTGGCGTAATGGGGATGTTCGGGGATTCCCTTGGCCTTTAAACGGGCCCCGATTTCAACATAGCCCCACTCACAGGGGAGAAATGCAGCTAAAAGATCGAGGAAATCACCCTCATAGGCGATTCTTAGAAGATAGCTCGAGTATGCCAAACAGTAAGGAGCCGGTTCTACCTGCTCCAGTTCTTCCGACGATATACCGAAATCGCTGGAGATGGACCGATGGAGGTCCATCTCCACCTTCAATGTGAGCTCGAGGAGCTCTGAAAATCTCCCCATGGTATCCAAATCATGGCTTTTTGCCGCGGCAATGGCCAGGAACCGACAGAAATCTTTCAGGTAGACATAATCCTGAGCCAGATAAAACTTGAACTTCTCTTCGTCGAGGCTTCCATCGCCGATTCCCTGGACGAAGGGATGATTGAAATTGGCCTCCCATATTGCATTGGCCTTCTTGCGTAAAGTATCCGTGAATTTCACGGCATAATACCTGGAAAATACGTTGATTATCTCGACGATATTCGATAGATGGCATCCCAAAACATGAGCTCATAACCCTGGAGCATTCTCGATGCCTCCTTGATGGCCGCGGGCTCAACCCCTTGGGAAATTCCGGCATCAATAACGAGTCGTGCCTTTTCCTCAAAATCAGCCACCGGGGTACTGAAGAGTTCGAAGAACGAGAGGTCCTCCACTTTAAACCCGTATCCTTCCATGAGTGCCTTTCTCATTCTCCCACAGTTCATCCCCCATGCAGGGAAATTAGCCAGGAATGCCCCTGCCACTTCGGCAGCACTCCCATAGAGGGAAAGCCATGCCATATAGGCCTTGTAGGCCTGAGCCTCGGGCAGTGGTTCATATCCCTCCAGTTCCTCTTCCGATACTCCCAATGCTGATGCAAACCGACCGAGTCCTTTAAGGGCTTCTACCTCGCCCTGGAGTATCATCCAGAAAAAATTCCGTCCAGGGGAAAGCCCGTGCCTCGACAGGAGAAGGCCGACGCTTCGAAGGTCACTCGTGATGATGCGATGCTGTTCACCGACGAAATACTTCAGATTTTCACGCCCGATCTTTTTCCCCTCCAAATCAGCGAGATATGGGTGCTGGAGAATCTTTTCCTCCAACGGCCCTAAAAAATCCTTCATTTCCCTTAAGAGGGATGCCGTCCTGTCCATCTCCTTCCCCCCATAAATCCATTTCATCACCGAGTAGCATAAGGGTAGTCTCGTCCTTATGATAAGTCAACGGGAAATTGATTGGGTTTCCTTTGGTTCGAGAAACCTCCGCTTTCCCACACGTAACCAATCAATCAGGAGTAGTGGAAAAGGTGCCTATTTCTGGAAAAGCCATTTCATTGCGAAAACAAAGAATATGAAGAAGAGAACTATAGAGGGAACTATCGTGGCCGACATGTGGGTTGAGATGAATCCGTTTATTCGGTGAATGCTTTGATAGAAAAGGCTGATCAACCTCTCCTTGGTATTGGTGGGGGCAACAATTCGGATTGATTTACTGAACTGTCTCTCAAATTCCTCTAAACCCATCCCGGGCTTGGCTTCAATGGTGAGGTATCGCCCCTCAGTGCTCTGGGTAATCTTCCTCAAATGGTCTCCCATATCTAATTGAATTCCCAACTCAGCCATATGGTCGTGTTTTCTCTCCTGAGTAAGTTTCAACTCGATTACGTTGATCCTCACGATATCGACGCCAAGAAGCCTCAGGTCATCCTCCAGCCCCCTCACCTCCTCAATGCTATCACAGCCTCCTTCACCATCGGTTATCAGGATGATGCCCTTCTCACCTCCCGAAAATTCCGCGGAGTCCAAAAAACGCCGAATATCATCAGGTGTTGAGATATCTACCAGCGCCCTCCGAAGGGAGTAGGCTATGGGGGTTTTCCCTAAATGGCCGGGTTTAATTTTCTCCATAGTATCCTTGAAGGCTTCCTTGTTTAAAGGGGCCACCGGGATAATTAATTGGGAGTCCTTACATCCGCTTTCCGGATGTTGGCCGAATACCCTCAATCCCACATTCACCTTGCCTTCATCCAAATCGTTGACATATTCCTCCAGCACCTTTTTCGCGATTTCAATCTTACATCTCTGTGCACGAGCTCCGCCCGTCTCTTCCAATGAGATTTGACCCCACATACTCCCCGAGGCATCGAGGATGATAAGAATATTCTCCTTGCGCTTTGCCTCCGACCCTGATACTGCCCCCTTTCGAGGTACAACCCTCTTTTCCGGTATTATCTTCATTCTCACCTTTTGCCCGGAACTATCCCTTCCCAGTGGGCTGGAATGGGTCTCCTTGGAAAAAGGCACTGGAAAAACAGGAAGAATAATGAGAAGGGCAAGGAAATAGGGAAATAGATATTTTTCTAATCGCATATCCATCAACTCTAAAAAGGCTGTTGGGAATAACCACTATTTCTTAAGCAAATTCAATGCCATTTCTATAACTCTCATACGGAAAATCCCCTTGTTGTGATAATGGACCCCAGATCAATGATCTTTCTCGTTCTCTGCGGCCCTTGATCCTTTTTACGACCAAATCCACCTAAACATCCATAAAAACCAAAAGTAAAAGGGATCCCCCCTTTAGTGGGCAACCCCTTAACCCCCTTAACCCCCTTAGCCCCCTTAAACCTCTTAACCTCCTTTACCTATTTACCCCCTCATGACAAACGGGGTAACTATTTTTTCACTGATATATGGTGAGTAGAGTCTGATGTTGCATTGGGATCAAACGTTTTCTTTATCTTCCGTAACCATTTGGTGTAATTGTTGGCATGTGGCCCATACATATCATGGATGGCATCGCTCCACACGTGAGCTGGAACTCCGAAGTGATTCTTTATTGCAAGTTTGTTTACCTCCATATAGAGCTCCCCTCCTGCTTTTGCAGATTCGGCGTTTTGCGCAAAATACCGGGTGAGCGTTTCCGCGTGTCCGCAATGCCCATGTTCAATCGACTGCGTAAAAGGATTCGTGCCGTCATCCAATATCAGGCCCTTCCTTATTAAGTCCGCCTTAAGTGGGGCTGACAGTGCAATATAGTCACGCATGAGGCTATATACATCGGTACCTCCTACCTCTCCCCCAAAGACTCCTGTTGCTCGACAAGTCTCTCTAATAGAAGCAGTAATTCTTATGCAACGCCACAATGCGCCTCCATTAACTTTGGGATCCTCAACTGGTTCCAGCGACTTACCGTCGGTTTCATCCAGAATTATTTCCAAAACACGCATTTTATATTCGAAGTCCCTCGGGGAGTTACCGGCTATGATAATCACCGTGCCGGGCCCCTGTACTAATTCGCTGAATTGCTTATAGATTTTACGGTCTTCCTCATTACTTGTCGCTATATTCGAGGCCATCATGGCTGCATTGAAGCCCATAAGCTCGAAAGCTATTTCATTTTTACCGATCTTGTATACTGCCTCGGTTAATTTTTCCAGTGATGGGAAGGAGATGTATCGGAACATGAACCCAGGTGGTATTTGGCTTGGCTTGTAATGTGGTGATACTCCTTTAATGCTGAATGTTGGGGGCCCGGGCCAGTGATAGATTTTTACTGCCGCTTTCGTATATACTCCAAGTCCTCCCAGTGGCGTTGTGTTTCCTCTTATGATGCCTCGCAGAGACGGACCTGGACCATCGCCGCAGAACCACTCGCCTACTGACCCTAATGAACCCAACCGGACTATCTCACCATCCGGTGTCACCCATTCCAGAGCCAGCTGATTTCTCTCACCATAACTGAGGCTTTGGCTCATATGTCCTATCCCCTGGTGAGCTGCCAAGGGGAGTGCTGAACAGTTGCTACCAGCCCCGGTGATGTTACAGATCATGCCTCTTTTCATCACCTCAGCTTGTAACTGGGCCCCAATCACATAGGGTTCAACTACCGCATACATGTTTTTCTCATTGATTTCCAGGATGTGGTTCATCCTCCTCAAGTCAAGTTTGACGACACCCGGTTCGCCGGGATCATTATAGATACCCCAGTGTGTACTCCCCGCCTTGAATTGTATCTTGTATCTATTACAGAGCTTCACTATAGCCTGGACTTCCTCGGTGTCTTTGGGAAGAGTCACGGCTTCAAACTGTTGAACAAACTTTTGAGGTCCTGCGATTATGCATGACCGCCAGGCATATGAATCCAATATCACAGGGTCCTCTGAAATATTTTCCGGTCCCACCACATCTTCTAACGCTCGGTAAATATCTCTCTTTAACGCCATGGTTATTAACCTCCTTTTTATAATGCTCTCTCCAATAGCTCAACGACATCATATACCTTGAGACTATTCCCGTTGCCTTTCATGGCATCGCTCAAGTTCTGCTCGCACCCAGGGCAGGACGTCACGATCGCTTCCGCCCCAGTGGATTTGGCCTCCTCGATTCTCTCCTTAGCCGTCCATTGCGCGAACTCGGGGTTTGTCTCCTTCACGCCGCCCCCGGCCCCGCAACACCAGGCATATTCCCTTATCCTGTCCATCTCAACGAGCTTTAAACCGGGAATACTCTTGAGGACATCCCGCGGCGGTTCGTAAATGCCGTAGGTGCCCCTCCGGAATTCTTTCGGCGGCTCAAATAACCGTATGTGACCAGGAACCTCTTTCCCTTGCCAGTGTAAGTACGGCTCCCCCAACCTGCCAAGGTGACAGGGGTCATGATAGGTAACCTTGGCAGAAATCTTTTTGTTTGGTTTTAGCTTGCCCTCTTTTATCAGTCGGTCAAGGTACTCCGTGGTATGGAGAACTTCGAGGTCCCCTTTCAGGCCAAATTTATCGTAGAGCACCTTGAAGGCATAGTAGCAATCAGAACAACCTGTCACCAGTATTTCCGCCCCTGATTTCTTAAACAGGTCTATAGTTTGCTTGGCTTGCCTGAGGAAGTCTTCCTTATATCCCATCTGGTAAGCCCGGCTACCGCAGCATGATTCATGGCCTCCGCCAATGCCGATAGTAACACCGCCTTTCTGCAGCAAATTCACGGTGGCCCTGGCTACCTTCCACATATCTTCGTCGTAACACGTCCGGCACCCTGCGTGATAAATGATCTCCGTCTTCTGCTTGGTGAAATCCCTTACATCCAGCCCCTCAGCCCACTCACCTCGCTTGGCTTTCGCCCCCGGTATCATCGTGCCCTGCTTCCGCAGGGTGTTAATCACTCTATCGAGAGCAGGAAGAGTGTGGCTCTCCTCCACGCACCTAATCCTGACTTCATTTATCGGCTCCAGCACCTCCATCTCCATGGCATACTTACACGAGATATCACAACCGCCGCACATCTGGCAGTTATAAACTACCTCAAGGAGCGTATCGGTATATTCAAGCCTCTTCTCCAACAACGCCGTACCAAAACCCATTCTTCCGCCGCCTGAATATGCATGGAATTTATATCTCGCTATGCTGGGACAAACATTTGCATATTGTACGCCCTCTATCCTCTCCATCGGTATGAATTTGCAAATCGAACACCGGCAGCACATCTCCATATCACGCTGATAGTCTTCTAGTGCCATCTCCTTTCCTCCTTCCATCACCCATTTGAGGATTCCCTCCCCGAACAAGCGTTAAAAACACAATTTTCCCGGATTCATAACATTATTGGGGTCTACCATTGACTTGACCTTTTTGAGAGCTGCAACGGTGGCAGCATCTCTGTTGAGAATTGTGCTCGCGTTTTCCCCGTAAGGCCTCGAGAAGAATGCCCCCTTTGCCATTAAGTTTCGAATGGCACCGTTGGATAACTCCTTCACCCGGGCAAGTTCGCTTTGGTTTTCCAGGTTATAAAATAGGTTAAATTCACAGTGACAGGTAGTGCCCTGTACTATCGGCTGGAGGTAAACGCCAATCTCTGAGGCTGGGTAGCCAGCCCCATCAGCCGCATCATACATAGCACTGATCATCGCGGGTATCTTATCGTATAAGGTCAAGAAGAAAATGTCATGGCAGGCTCCCTTATAGCGAAGCTTCCAGTATGGCTCTTGGGAAGGACGTTGGACTCCTTCCAACAATGTAAAAGCCGAAACTCCGCCGATGGCCTGAACCGCTTCCAAGCCCACTCGCTGGGCTATATCCATCATATCCTTAACCTGACCGCTCACCCTCTCTTCTGGCAGATATTCATAGCCGGCTATATTGAAGAAAAGCACCCAGGGGGGTAACATAACTTTAATATCCCGGTAATCATCCGGCCATTTCTTCGCCATGATAGCTGCCAGATTAGCATTATTTAACACAAAGCACTCGTTAACCAGTCTTAGCCTTATCAGCCAGTGAACCAAATCCAATATTGTATCAAGCTGAGAGGAACCAACCAGAAAGGGCTCTTCAACTCTGGGGAGTAGTTCACATCTTGCCGAAGCCCAGGTAACGATCCCCATCGTTCCCTGCGCTCCCTGAATAAGCCTGTACCAGGAAGCTGAAGAAGGACCCGCTGCCTCCTTTTGGGCTCCCCCGGCTGCCCATTGCTCCTCTATGGTGCCCGGCCCGGCTGCGGCTCCTGTCCTGAATATATCACCAGTTCCAAAAACTACTTCAGTACAAGATAATGGGTCGGATATATCCCAGTGATACTTAGGCATTATTACGGGCTCTCTCTCGAGCATGCTACCAACCACAGACTTTGAAGTGCGCGGCAGCAAAGGCATATTGAGCCTCAGACCTTCTTCTGCCACTGCCGGTATGAGCTCGCCATAGGTTACACCGGGCTCAAACATGGCAACCCTGTTCAGGCTATCGACCCTGATAATCCTTTTCATGCTGCTTAAATCAACAATAATGGTCCCTCCTATACCAGGAACGGTGTCACCCCGAAAGTGGGGAGGTCCTGAGCTTATCGGTACCAGCGGTGTTAGAGTCTCTCTGGCGAGGTTTACTATCTTCTCTACATCACCTGTATTTCTTGGCTTCACCACATATTCCGGCTTTACCGTATTAACAAAGCTCATGTCCTTGGAGTATTCTTCTAATGTCGCTTGCTCACGGCTTATATTGCTCGCACCGACTATTTTTGCCAGCTTACTTTCATCAATCATTTCTGCCTCCTTTTAATATCTCGAAAAAATAGCCATCCTCTTCGCGGTTACCTTTGGCCCGTTCGCTCAAAGTTTGTTTTTCCGCTCTCCCAGAAATTTCCCCATTTAGACTTTGGCATTCACTCTCGTGTTCGTGATGATGAGGACCGTAGACGGCGGACGGCAGACCGCGTTAGAGGATCGTGTTCGTTATGAGTCATCTGTCATTTGGCATTTGAAATTTTTACTTCTTCTTATCACCTCTTTCCCCTTTCGACCGCAGCACTGCATGACTACAATACTGTATATTTGTTCGCCCCAGGGATTGCGGGCAACAGTCCCTTAATAATTGACCATATGTAACACCCGTATCTTTTTCTGTCAATAATGATGATCTCGTAAAAAGTCCAAATTCGATGGCAAAGTAAAAAGCTCCAAATTCAAGGCGCACAAATCCTGAGGAATGAGGCGTACTTACAGTACGCTGCAGTGACGAAGGATGCAGTGCAACGCAGAAGTTGGACTTTTTACGAAGCCATCAATAATGGAGCTGAAAGGTAAATCCAAAATAGATTATGGGGTAAAGGCAGTTGGATTGGGGTTAGCTTTTTCTCCAAGGCCAAGCTCATCGTTAACCCACCTTCCGAAGTTGAAAACTCATGGGGGACATAGGGAGGAATTGAAGATTATATTGACTCTCGCACAGAGATAGTCTAGGATATTACGGTGCTGAGAGGTCTTAGGTTGGACATATCGTAGCATGTAATTCGAAACCGTGGTTATGTTAAGGACATTCTGAGTGAAGTGTATAAGGATTGAGGTGTTTTGCGGGGGCAGATTTTGAGTAGAGTTCGCCTTCAACCGGTAAGCCGGGGGGGCATTTTCTTTTTCTGGCCCCATAAGGAAGCGGGAGAATCGATGTCTGCTTTAGATCGTCTGTGCGGTTTTGCCCACACCTCTGTATGGGAGGCTATTGAGAGGTCGTGAAGTGAGGGATAATGGTTATTAACCTTCAAAACCTACCCGCGTTCCCCAATCAAGGGACAAACATGACGACGGGCTCCATATATCCACATCGTATTATCCACCATTTTGTGAGGGTTTGATTTCCCATGAGACTTTATGAATATGAGGGAATAGATATTTTTGAAGGCGTTGGGATTCCAGTCCCCAGGCGGGGCGTTGCTGAGTCTACAGAAGATGCATTGCTTATAGCGGGTGAGATTGGATATCCAGTCGTCCTAAAAGCCCAGGTGCTTGTCGGCGGACGCGGGCTTGCAGGGGGGGTAAAAACGGTTGAAACTCCCGAAGAACTCGAAGAGATCTCAGGAAAGTTATTTAATTCCGAAATCAAGGGGCTCCCCATTCGTAAGCTCATGGTGTGCGAAAAGGCCGACATTTTACGTGAACTGTACATGGGCATAACCGTTGATGGTTTCTCAGGAAAGCCGGTCGTTGTGGTGAGTACAGAAGGCGGCGTCCACATAGAAGAGACCGCTCGTACATCACCGGATAAGATCGCATCGTTTTACTGTGATCCCGCATTTGGATTTTACCCCTATCAGGCCCGGATGCTTCTGAGGCGTTTAGGGCTATCTGAGCGTCTTCTAATATTCTGTGCGGATGTCCTGGTCCGTCTATATCGTGTTTTTTCGCAGTTTGAAGCACTTATTATAGAGATCAACCCGATGGTGATTCTTAAAACCGGGTATCAAGGAGGCCTACTGGCGGTTGATTCTGTGATTGAAATTGATAATTCAGCGCTATCCCGTATTCAGCACCCGCTGCCACAGATGACGGACCGCATTGAAAATCCATTGGAGCGCAAAGGCAGGGAAATTGGGGTGACGTATGTGGATTTGGGTGGCGATATTGGTATCATAGCCTCAGGCGCTGGGTTGGGTATGGCGACTATGGACATTATCGGCCAGCGACTCCGGCCGGCTAATTTTCTAGAAACCGGGGGTGGTATTACCGAAGAATTGCTCTATAAATGTATGGAACTTGTCATGATGAAGGTTAACCTGCGGGCAATCATTATCAATATCTACGGCGGCATTAACCCCATTCATGAAGGCGCCCGCGGAGTTGTTCGGTATATCAAGGAGCATAATGTCACATTGCCTATTGTGGCCAAGGCGCTCGGGAATCATCAAGAAGAAACCTGGGAGATATTCCGTTCAGGTGGTGTGCATGTGGTAACAGAGGCCTCTACCGAAAAAGCGGTGGATCGTCTGTTCGAGCTGTTGGGGGAACAGTAACCGGCAAGGCGAACATATTCTGATGTCATTGTTGTACAATTGCTCAAGGGATAAAATAAAGACGAGGCGTACAGATGAGTATCCTGATTGACGATCAAACACGGGTGATTGTCCAAGGCATAACGGGCAAGATTGGCAGCGTCCAGACCCACTGGATGCTGGAATATGATACCAAGGTTGTGGGCGGTGTTACCCCAGGCAAGGGTGGCATTGTAGTCGAAGGCGTGCCGGTCTTTGATAGCGTTCATGAGGCGGTTAAGGAGACAGGAGCTAACGCCTCGGTATTTTTCGTACCAGCTGCGTTTGTCTTAGACGCTTTCTATGAAACCGTGGATGCGGGAATAAAGCTTATTGTTGTGGTTCCCGAACATATCCCTGTCCATGACGTTATGAAGATGCGTGCGTATGCCTTAGAAAACGAGGTTTTGGCACTGGGCCCCACAACGCCGGGTATCTTAGTCCCAGGCAAAGGCAAGATGGGCATTATGCCAGGATCACTGTTTTCGCCCGGGCGGGTCGGTATTATATCCCGGAGTGGAACCCTTTCCTATGAATTTGCAGGTATTCTCTCAGAAAAAGACATCGGGCAAAGCGCTGTTGTTGGAATGGGGGCAGACCCGGTCGTCCTGACCAATTTACCGGATATCTTGAAACTCTTTGAAGCTGATGACGAAACCGATGCGGTTATCATTGTTGGAGAAGTGGGAGGCATGCAGGAAGAGAAGGCAGCCGACTTCATTGCAAACGGAATGACGAAGCCTGTTGCATGTTACATCACCGGACGATTTTCTCCAAAAGGCAAACGCATGGGGCATGCCGGTGCCATTGTTCGGGGCTCAGCGGGTACGGTAGAAGGCAAGTGTGAGGCCCTCAGTGCTGCCGGCGCAGCTATCCTGAAATCCCCCATTGAGGTCCTCGACTGGACAACAAGAAACGATATTCACTAATACATTCCCAAGATTATTGTTATCCTATTCAAACGATAAAAAAAGATCAGGGAATTAGGTCTTGTAAGATACCATTTTCGAAAAAGACGAGGAGGGCGCGCATTGCTACGCTCCCTGCCCTCATCTTCACCTCCACATTCTCAACCGGAAACCCCTATCCCTTAATTACGCCCATGGGAACAAGCTTCGCCACCTTTTTGCTGATTCCCGCATTATGTACCACATCCACTACCTCGGTAACATCCTTATATGCCTCGGATATTTCCTCGACTATGGTGTCCCTCCCCGCTGATCGGACGATTATTCCCCTGTCCTCTAATTCCCTGGTAATGGCCCTTCCTTTGGCAGCTCTCTTTGCCTTGTGTCGGCTCATCACCCTGCCCGCGCCATGGCAGGTACTACCAAAGGTATCGGTAAATGCTTTATCCGTTCCTACCAGCACATAAGAACACCGTCCCATGTCACCGGGAATCAAAACGGGTTGACCGATGTCCTGATAATCCTCAGGTACATCGGCATGGCCTGGTGGTAAAGCGCGAGTCGCCCCCTTTCTATGCACACAGACCCTTCTCCGTTCCCCATTGACCTCGTGGTCTTCTAATTTGGCGATGTTATGGCATACATCATAGATGAGGTCCAACTGGAGCCGATTGGGGCCCATCCTCATCACCCGTTCAAAGGTCTCCCTAACCCAGTGCGTAATTAACTGCCGATTAGCAAAGGCGAAATTAGCCGCACAGGACATGGCGGCCCAGTAACGCTTGCCCTCATCGGAGGTGATCGGGGCACAACAGAGCTGTCTATCGGGCAATTCGATTCCATATTTTGCCGACGCCCCAAGCATAACCCTGATATAATCATCGCATACTTGATGGCCCAACCCCCTCGATCCCGTATGAACGATAACCGTTGCCCCGTCCTCCTTC
>Ga0209636_10003445_pt1 | contig 16118 bp, 10 predicted proteins | sample DeeMarSWOR152_54_FD_187464 | JGI IMG/M metagenome (GOLD analysis project Ga0209636, IMG submission 187464) | Marine sediment microbial communities from White Oak River estuary, North Carolina - WOR-1-52-54 (SPAdes) (version 2) | ecosystem: Environmental > Aquatic > Marine > Intertidal zone >...
CGGGGATTATAGATTCCCGTATCTTCAGGGTTTGTTATCATCAAACCAGCCGTTCGTTCAGAACAGGCCGCCTTCAGGGCATTAAAATCCGGATAACCGGCTTTATCAGGCATTAACGTTATTACCTTAAAACCGGCAGTACTTGCGGTTGCGGCGTTGCACGGATGGGAAAAGATAGTCGTAATAACTTCATCCCTTAGATCTCCTTCTCCACGGTCAGCATGGTAGGCTCTGAGGATGCAGGCATTGGTAAATGTCGCCATGGATCCGCCGGGAGGCTGAAAAGTGAATGTATCCAACCCGGAAATCTCCCTCATGAATAGGTCAAGCTGAAAAATGATCTCGAGAATACCTTGAATGGTGTCTTCATCCTGATATGGATGTATTTCAGTCATCTGGGGTGTTCTGGCCAGCACTTCATTGACTTTGGGACTGTATTTCATGGTTGCTGTTCCTTCAGCGTCAATGTTCACCTCCATGCTAAGGGTCATCTGTGAGAGATGCAAATAATGTCTTAAGACCTGCGGTTGAGCGATTTCAGGAAGTTTTGGAGGTTCTTTCCTTCTCATTTTCTCCGGTATGAAGGATGCGGCATTTCCGACGGCGGCCTTTATCTCTTCTTCGGCCTCGGGGACGAGAATGCCCCTTTCTCCTTTACGCCCCATTTCCATTATGATCGGCTCACTCCAAACCGGAGAGTGGAATCTTCTTAGTTTTGGTAGGCTTTTCATATGGCGATAACCTCCTTCAATGCTTCAGTAAGCTTGTCGATATCTTCCTTGCTGTGTACCTCGGTAACACAGTAAAGGGCGCTGTTGCCCAATTCAGGAAAGTCCTCAGAAAGTTCCTTCCCGCCAAAGATCTTGTAGTCGAGCAAAGCCTTGTTAATGGCACTAACGGATTTCCCTATCCCATTAAAATTGACAACGAACTCCTTAAAGGCATTGGACGGAAAGAGAACTTTAACACCATCCAACTTTGACAGTGACTCGATGGCGTAGTGGGATTTCTGTATTATTGTTTGCCCAATCTCCTTAAAACCCTCCGGTCCCATTAGTGCCATATAGACCGAAGCAGTTATGGTCCACAAACCGGTAACCGTTCCTAGAAAGTCCTTAGCCTTATCTCTACCTATATATGAGGTCCTTTCAAATCTGGTGGAGCCAAACCCGTACTCCCCGTTCTTTATCGTATCCGTAATACTTATCAGAAAAGACGGATATTCTGCCACATACCTCTCTTCATCGCGAGTAGCTATGAATCCTATCATGCCCCCACCAAAGCTCATATGGATACCAAGAGGCTGGGCGGTGCCAACCACAATATCCGCACCGTAATCAGAGGGTGGAGCCAGGACGCCTAACGAGATAGGATCAACTCCCACGATGCATTCCGCTCCTTCCGTATGGGCGATCTCGGAGATGGCTTCCCCCTGAGATTCAATAAATCCTAAATAGGATGGGTTCTCGAAGTAGACGGCTGAAGTATTCGATGAGATCTTATTTTTCAGATCCTCAAGGTCTATAAAACCTGTCTCGGCGTCGTATGCAAGGAGCTTAATCTCGATGTTGCTTTTCTCAATGACAGATTTGCAAAAGGTCCGAATTGTGGCGAGCCTCTCAGGTCCGACCGTTTTGGGCATCAAAACTTCCCGTCTGCCGGTCATTCTTGACGCCATACGCACAGCATTACCGGCGACTGCCCCCCAGCTGTAACTTGGCATGCTCACGACATCCATCCCCACAAGTTCAGCCATTTGACTTTGAAACTCGAATTGCGCCTGCATTTTTCCGAGGGCCGAATAGACTGTGCCGCCGTATGCTGTGAGAAATTCTGAGCGGCCGGTAATTTCATCACAGACTGCAGGTATATAGTGCTGCCAGCAACCAGCGCCCAAGAAATTCAAATAATTCTCGCACGTCTTGTTCTTGGAAAGGATGCCCATTACGTGTCTCTTCAGCTCGTATTCAGAGGTGAAAGGTTGTGGCAAGTTTAATTTTCGCTTGAATCTCAGTTCATCCGGAATTTCCTGGTAGAGAGTCTCAACATCCGGCACACCGATCTCTTTCAGCATTTCCGCCTTTATTTCCGGTACGGCATTGGGAATATAGGGATGAACGAATCCTTTTTCCATGATTTCTCCTCCTAATGTTACGGATTAACTATACAGTCCTGACTATTCCCTTTCTTTATTGGGCGGTGACGCCGCCATCGATAGTGAACTCGGCTCCTGTAACCCATTTTGACTCATCTGAGGCGAGATAGAGATCCATATAGGCAACATCCATCGGTTCACCAATGCCAATAGGGTGTATGGCCTTCATCCGTTCAACATATTCAGCTTCACTTATTCCGTAACCTCGGGCCTCTCCTTCAGTCATTGAGGTGTGGACGTACCCCGGATGAACGGAATTTACGCGGATGGTATATCCTCTTGCACCACAGGATAGAGCAGCTGACTTGGTCAAAATGGTGACCGCCCCTTTGGAGGCGCAATAGGCGAACAGATCCGGTTCGGCCACCTGGCCGTCGATAGATGACCGGTTGATAATTGAGCAGAGCTCTCCATTATTTTTCATGGTGATAATGGCATGCTTGGTACCCAGAAAGACCCCTGTGGCATTAACGGACATAGTGGCATGCCAATTCTCAAGAGTGGTCTTTTCGATGTCTCCTATTTTGGAAATACCGGCATTATTGACCAGGATGTTCAATTTTCCAAACCTTTTGACCGTTGTCTCCATTAAAGACTTCCAATGATCCTCGTTCGTAACATCCATGAAGATGAAGATGGCTTTCCCGCCGTCCTGTTGAATCTCTTCCGCCACTTCCTCACCCTTGGTTTTATTGATGTCAGCTACAACTACCTTGGCCCCCTCCCTCGCGAACAGTTTGGCGGTGACTGCACCGATGCCCTCAGCGCTGCCAGTCACGATGGCAACCTTCCCTTCAAGCCTACCAAAGCGATTCCTTGATTCTTGTTTTGCCATTTCCCCTCCCATATTTACCCCATCTTTCAGTGACATGACCACAATCGAACCATATATATAAAGTAGTCTTAGTTTTTCTTCCGATTTAGATACCCCTATCATGTCAGTACATAGATATCGTCTCTGACAGACTTTCGCATCTCCTCTGCTAAAAAATCCCTGACGCGCACTACCTTAGGATGATCATTGAATTCTCAATCTATGCTTCTTTTCGCAAATAAGGAAATCAGGAAATGGACTTAACTTCCTGAATACTATTTCCCCCATCAATGATGATTTCCTGGCCGGTGATATATGTTGACTCATCAGAAGCCAGAAAGACGGCAAGGTGACCCATCTCTTCGATCGTGCCCATCCTCTTCATGGGAATCGATTTCCCGAGCCATCTGGCAAACTCCTCTTCTTTCATCTGAAAATCCTCCGCCATCGGTTTCGTCAGCGGCGTGTCAACAAAGCCGGGCAATATGGCATTCACCGTGATCCCAAACTCTGCCACCTCCAGGGCTAATGCCCTGGTAAATCCCGAAATGGCCCCCTTAGTGGCGGAGTAGGCTGTCAAGCCTGGCGTTGCAACCCGCGGTCCCGTAACAGAGGAGATATTGATAATCCGGCCATACTTATGCCGTATCATGGTTGTTATGATTGCCTTGGTACAGTTCCACATCCCATGGAAATTCACACCGAAGATTTTTTCGCGAAGTTCATCAGTCATCTCAACAAATGGGGCAAAATAGGCTATCCCAGCATTATTGACCAGGATATCCACTTTCCCAAATTGTCCTGATACTTCTTGGGCCCTCTGAATGATCTGATCAGTATCGGAAACATCAACGGTATATGAGGTGGCCTTGTAGCCGGAATTTTTGATATTTTCTCCCGTTTTATGAACCGTATCCAAAATATCCCATAGGACAACTAATGCCCCTTCTCTTGCCATGGCATTGGCAATTCCCTCCCCAATGCCCCGTGCCGCCCCTGTAACAATAGCAACCTTGTCTTTTAGTCTACCTGTGCCATTGCTTTTCTTATCTGTCCCAGCTTTCTCATTCATAAAGTACTCCTTTATTCCTGGTTTTCTTCGTGGTGAGTTGTATTCCCTTGAAAAAAGCTCGTTTTCTCTTGAATTGTAATGATTGGATAAGAGCCTTCTTTGAGGGCATTACGTGCCCTCTTCAACTCAATGTCTGTATGAGTTATCGTTCACGAGTTTACTTTACCAGAAACGGCAATGACTGTAGATTTGTCTGAGGCAAGCCATTCTATTACAATGCTACGGGTCGATTGTACATGTTTCTTAAAATCCTATCAAGCAAACAAATCATCTCTCTCTTTTATGCCAGAAGATGGGGGCATTTTTGCTCGATGACCGGGCGAATCTCCCCCAGCGTCTCTCCTAAGGCATTGATGATGTGATCTATCTCCTTGTCTCCCATTGCTGTGGAGACATTGCCGAAGGGGCTCGGGCTCGGGAAAAGGTATACACCTCGATACCGCATTCCCAGGAAGAGGAGATTCCGAACACGCTCGGTTGTCTGTGACATCGCATCCACAACATCATAGGGATCTCGAATAGGTTTGTCGGTACAGTGGATCCAAAACGAATTGCACAAACCGGTTACCTGGCAGCGTATCTTGGCGCTGGTAAATACTCTATTCATCCCGGATCGGAGTCGATCACCCCGTGCATTGCGCTGCTCGATGACATCAGGGGTGAGGTGCTTCATCGCCGACAACCCAGCCACCATGGAAAGCGCGTTGCCCCCAAAGGTGCTGACCATCATGACGGCATCATGGCCCTTTTCGGGATTCCAAAGGCCCATGATATCGTGGCGTCCGCCCCAGGCCCCGATGGGGAGACCGCCGCCGATGCCCTTACCCATGGCCGTAAGATCGGGGGTCACGCCGTAATATTCCTGCAAACCTCCATAGCTAAACGGCAGGGTAACGACCTCGTCAAAGATCAAGACAATCCCATTCTCCTCAGTCAGCTTGCGGACCATCTCGAGGAAGCCAGACTCGGGCTGAATCGTTCCCCCAGCAATTATCATCGGCTCAATAATGAGTGCGGCGACCTTCTTAGCGTGCTGAGTGGTGAGCTGCCGTAAAGTCTCCGGGTCATTCCATGGAAAGAGGACTACGTCATTGATTTCGCTGCCGCTAGCGCCGATAGCAGGCATTGGTTTTTGGCTCTCTCTATCTGCGGTGCCAAACGAGTTTAGTTCGCCGATATTGTGCGTCCCATGGTAGCCGCCATCGACTTTCATTATTTTGCTTTTTCCGGTGAAAGCACGCGCGGCACGAATGGCCATGTTCGTTGCCTCGCTGCCTGATGCAACAAAGCGTACTTCTTCAAGGGATGGTACGCGCTCACAGAGATGCTGTGCATATTGAATTTGTCCTTCAGTTGGCATACCGAACGCAGTACCGCGATTGATTTGCTGCTTCAGTGCCTCAACAGTCGGGGGAAAGCAGTGCCCATGAATTAATACATAGTAAGCATTGACACAATCTATATACTTATTGCCATCCACGTCGTACAGATAACATCCTTCACCGCGTTCAATGGTGATGTGGTAGGGGGAATGGTAGAAATGCCCGTGGGTGTCACCACCGGGCATGTAACGACGCGCCCGTTCAGCCAGTTTGGCAGACTTCGATGTCTTTTCTAGATACTTTTTCTCCAATTGTTTCGCATTCATAATCAAATTTCCTTTTATGAAACGTTTTCATTAGTGACCCTGAAGGACCCTGATTTTTTCTGTTTTTAGGGCCTAGCAGCAAACTGTTAAAATTGAATACCCCCATAGCGAATAGATAGCCAAACAAAAAGACAAGGATTTCTTCAGGGAAGACAGGGGCATTTTGGATACAGTTAACTACCTTATCCACCGCTTGCAGGGCTAAGGATGCTGAGGAAATCCCCGTCTACTAATCTGTAATCTTCCTTTTCTTATCAGGCTTCTAACCGATATTAGATGGCCCTCATCGTGATGTCAATAGAGTATTCTGAAGCTTTGAATGAATTTTGGAATGCAGGCTGGAAGGCCATGAGCGAGGGAAAATCTATCTACCCAACCACTTGTGATTATTCAGAAAATCATGCATTGGTCACGAAATCCATTGGTAGGAATCGGTAAGACTTTCTCGCTCCTGGAGAAATAATACTAACAAAATATGCCGAAATTGGAAGTTCAGAGCCCTGTACCTTGGGACGAAGAACGGAAGAATTGGGTTTTAACCTTGTTTTTCCTCCTCATCTTCCTCAATCATAAAGCCCGAGGTGGTTACGGAGATTCGCAAGATTTTTGTTTCGGAGGGAAAAGTGAATACCGTATTGCCGTAGACAGCAGTTACAAAAGGCAGACGCGCTCCATATTCGTACAGCCAGCGCCAGTTTGGATCCTCTTCGTTTTCGATTAAACTGTATGCTGTAGCAGGCTTGACCCCTTCTTCCTCGGCCCGAAGGTAACGACCGCGCACGCGGGTGAGCTTATACATCGTGCGAATGCCGAGGAAATTGAGCCAATCATCCCACTTGAGAATGTGTCCCTCGACTGCCCACTGTTGGCCACGCAGCCTGTGGTGACTCAGGCAGCCGACTGCTGGCGACTCAAATGTCACGAGCCAAAGGGTCATCTCATCCTTCACCGTGGGGACAGGGGTGCAATATACCATGGCGGCCAGTTGGCGGTGCGTGAAGGCTGTGTAGGACTGGATGAAGGCGAACAGGAATAAAAAGGCGGCCGAGAGGGCAACGGCAAGCAGAATCACGAGTAGTCGTAACGTACTGATAATAATACCAACCCGGCCCATTGGTCTGCGCCGCAGATGGCTGATGAGGCGATATACCCTCCTGCAGACGAACCCCATGAGGAGCGCTAGGCTAATGATGAGGAGCCCTAACGCAATGTAGATGGGAATGGAACCTGAAAACGGGGGATTGAGCATGGAGATTCATCCCCACAGAAAATGATTACCTGACTTCCGCATATCGGATTTTTTGGGGTTAATATACCGTTAACAGGCACATATCACAAGGGGGTATGCTCTTTTCAGGCTATAACCGCCTCGCTCGTCGATCGGATGTTCAGTCTCCCCAGAAATTGCTCCAATTGATACCTTCACAGTTGGGCTTCAACTAAATGGACATCGATCCCATGCAGAAAAAGAATCTCCTGGAGATAACCCGCTCTCAGACGCAGGATCCTGATTATGATACTTGTCTTTTCTTCTGGCGAAAACTCGGCCACTTCTTCCAGCCGGCTCGATAGCGACTTCTCGCATACTACGCACGGACGGGAAAGGGAAATAGATGCGCCACTTCCTGAAGATTTGCCCTAAGCGCTCAGTTCACATTGCTGCTTGGGGCTGTTTAAAGGTAGGCACTTTCATACCGTCAAGAGTTGGCACGCTTTTCTGCTGGCGCAACCAATTGAAATAATTGCGGAAATGCTTTTTCATACGTTTCGTCGTCTTGCGATAGGCGATATTCGCAGGGACATAAACTATTGGTGTAACACGCAATTGGACATAGCCACGTTGAATGATAGATGAGTAGGAATAAAATCTGTTTCGAAAGTCGAGATACTTCTCAGCTAGCTCCTCCGGATCCATATTTTTCGGCTGATAGCAGACGGTGGTATGGTCGTAGTAGGACCAGTTAGTATGCAGAATGCGTCCCTCGCGCATCAGGCGCTTAAAAAGGTTCGTTCCGGGATACGGAGTGAGTATGTTCGCAGAAATCGACGGTACTGAGTTGCGCACCATGAACTCGAGCGTCCGCTCAAACACCAAAGGGGTATCCTCATCCAGCCCAAATATGACCGATGCATGAAAGAAGACACCTGCGGAGCGACAGCGCTGTATCGCTTTCTCATACAGGTGGGTCGAAGGAACTGACTTGGTCATCCTCTTACGGGCCTCAGGCTCGATACTCTCAACACCAATGAACAGCGCCTTGAGCCCCGAGCGCACTGCCGCATCGAACAGTTCATCGTCCAGAATGAAACGCGCTGCGGCTTGTCCATACCAGCTCACCTTAAGAGGCTTAAGTGCGGCGATAAGCTGCATAGTATACGGGCGTACCCCACCTATATTGTCGTCCAAAAACAAAACACGCTTTGCACCAGTTCTCCTTATGTCCTCAACGATGTGCTCAATCGGTATATGCCGTTGCTTGCGCCCGTAAACGCTATGTACGCAGCAAAACTCACAATCATAAGGGCAGCCGCGTGAAGCCATAATCGGCATAACAAAAGAAGGCATTCCTAGGATAGACCGAATCTTCCGGCGGACGGGAAGGGGCGATTCTGATATGTCGGGTTGTGAGTTGCGATAGAATTTTCTCAACTGATTTCGTTGAACATCGGAGAGCACTTGGTCCCACATCCCCTCAGCTTCGCCAACGAAGACAGCATCCCCAAACCGTGCTGCCTCATCCGGCAGAACTGATGGATGTATCCCGCCGAGTATCACCTTCGCTCCATTCTGCCTGAAAAAAGACGCCAACTCATACGCCCTTGGAGCGTTTGCGGTCATTGCGGTTATACCCACTACATCCCAGTGCTGATCAATAGGCAGAGGCTCGAACTCCTCTTCTACCGTTAACACCTCATGCTCAGACGGTGTGAGTCCTTCAAGTATCGGTAGTGTCAACTGGGGAACACGCAGCCAGCGCGGAGTCGTATCTGGAAATTTACTCCTTGGGACCACCAAAAGGATCTTCATGGATATGCACCCCACAAGCTGATAATAAAATGTCTTTTATTAAACCCATTAAAAGGATATTCTGTCAAGTCTAAAATATCTATTTCGGTTACAAGGGTGATTTGACCCATAGGGGATGAATTTCGTTCTCTGTTTTACGGTGCTCATTCAGAGCCAAAGGGAAATCCTTGGCCGTTTCTCTTCAATTCGTTTTTCATCCATTCGAATTTCTCACGTTAATTCGTGCGTGCGTTGTTTACAATTTTAATTCGAAGAAGGGATTCCATTATGCTTTTTTTTGGCGTACACTTCATTTCGTATGCCTTTGAGCGGTTTTCTTATGATCCCCATGCAGTTTTTGTGTATTGAGGTCATATAATTGGGTTACCTTTGGGTTAGGTCTTGATTTTTCCATTGAGATACATTATTTTTTGGCCTATGGACTCGACAATTAGCACTGGAAAACTCGACGACTACAGCACGGCAGCACCGCAGAACCGCAAGGAGGCTTCCGATTAAGCCCTGGAAGGGTAATAATCGGGGAAAGGGGGCTTTGCATGATAATGGGAAAAGGGGATATCAAATCCGGTAATGTAGAGGCCTTTTTGGGTAAGAATACCTCATTCGAGGGGAAGATGGGTTTCGAGGGAATGGCAAGGCTTGACGGTAAGTTCGATGGAGAGATTGTCTCCGGGGATATTCTCATCATCGGCGAGACGGCTACCGTTAACGCAGAAGTTAACGTCAGCACCCTCGCCATTGATGGGGAGGTGAGTGGAAATGTCTCTGCCACCGGTAAGATTGAGATCCATTCCACCGGAAAGCTGTATGGAAACATCACAACGCCAATATTGGTGATCGAAGAGGGCGGGCTTTTTGACGGAACCTGCAAGATGGAAAAAGGGGTCGAGGCAGCGAAAAAGGTGACTCCCATTAAGGAAAAGGAGGTCGAGGAGAAGAAGGCCGTTGAATTCCAGGATGAGGTTTAGCACTTTCATTTCAATCCGCCTCGTGAATGGTAATATCTCCGCCTTCTTCTTCAAGTCAGTTTGCTCATCAGAAAACCTTAGATATACTTTGGAATATAAGAAGGGTATTGACAGTCTACTCCCGAGAATATGCATTGAAATCCTACCCTCGGCTAACGAGGATATCTCTTAACTGGTCTTATCTTTTCTCTTGACGATGAGGATGTTGAAAAAACGGCGACAACGGCAATAATTGTCGCAAGGATTCATGCTCATCGATAACCACCTGTCTAATCAAAGATCAACCCTTCTAATCGAAGACCAACCCTCCCATAGAGACCTAGAAATCTCCGCCTCAGTGGTGAAAAGTACCAGAAATGGGTCAGATTGCCAAATGCCCTTGGTTGAAACACTATGAGCGTCGAGAGCTCGTGGTCCAGATTCTCAAGGAAACCTCTGATAGCCGGAAGAGGTAATAGCTATGCTAACACAAGATTCCCACAAAGATGTTGACAGTATCAGAGGCCTCCTATTATAATGCGAAATATTTTAGCTTTTCTGCTCCGTTTTCATAGCACCGTAAAAGGTAGTAATGCGTTCTTATGGTTTTTGGGGGTACAATATTTCTATGCGGATAGGGTGCCTCTTGAGAAATATCCCTGCTCAACGGATCACCAACGGCCAGAGAGCCGGGATCTTGTGCCCCTTCGATACCAATTGCTTATGAAGGGAGGAGGAAGACGCCATATGAGCTATACGAGCAAAGACGAAAAGAGGTTTCTAAATTGCACGCTCAGCGGCCCTGTATCGGTCTATGTGAGGGACGGGAAAATCGTGCGGATTATGCCCCTTGAATATACTGAGGACGATGCAGCGCCCTGGAGTATTGAGGCAAGGGGACATACCTTTACCCGTCCGAACAAGGCAGGAATCGCTTGCTGGATTCAGGGTTCCAAGCAATACGTCTATTCAAAGGACAGGCTCTTGACCCCGGTTAAGCGGGTGGATTTTGATCCCGATGTCAACAGGAACCCTCAGAACCGGGGCAAATCAGGCTACGAGCCCATCAACTGGGATGAAGCCCTCGATATCATCGCCAAAGAGGTTATCAGGATAAGGAGGCAATATGGTCCTTCGGCCATTGCGGTAACCGGTTCATCCCACGATTCCTGGGGCACTCTCGGATACCGGATGAGCGCCATGGATCGTTTCTGGAATATCCTCGGATGTACCTGGATTGATCACAACCCCGAGAGCTGGGAAGGGTTCTTCTGGGGCGCCATCCACGCATGGGGCTTTTACTGGAGACTTGGCCAGCCGCCGGCCTATGATCTTCTTGAGGACACCTTCAAGCACACGGACATGATCGTGTTCTGGTCCTCGGATCCCACGACCACCTCTGGAGATTATGCCTGGAACGAGACGGATCGGTGGCGTTTTCATATGAAGAAGCTGGGGATCAAGTTTGTATTCATTGACCCCTTCTGTAATTACACGGCGATTCTCGACGGGGACAAATGGCTTACTCCACGGCCGGGCACGGACACGGCCATTGCCCTCGCCATTGCCTTTACATGGATTACGGAGGATCTCTACGACAAGGAATATGTGGAGACCCACACTCACGGGTTTGACAAATGGAAGGCCTATGTGCTGGGCGAGGAGGATGGTGTACCGAAGACGCCGAAGTGGGCAGAGGAGAAATCGGGTGTAAAGGCCCGTGATATTATTGCCCTGGCAAGGGAATGGGGGACCAAGCGCACCACGCTGGCACCAGGTGGCCGTGCCGGCATGAGTAATTCCGGGAGGGCGGCCTATGGTCACGAGTATACTCGGATGATGGTTATTCTGGCCGCCATGCAGGGATTGGGGAAACCAGGCGTAAATGTCTATTCAACGACAGGTGGTGCGCCCGCGGACTGGAACTTTTACTTCCCTGGCTACGCGGACGGCGGCATCAGCGGCGGCAGTTCCGGCAACAGGGAATTGGTACCCCGTGGTTTTCCGGAAAGGCCTGTTGGGAGTCAGATCCGTCAGCGCATATGCCGCACGGTCCTTCCGGAGTGTGTGATGAATCCGCCAGTGACCTGGAGGGGCGTCTATGGTTATTACGGGCAGAGCGCCGAGCAGCAGTTTACAAAATGTGATTTTCCCTTTGAAGGGTTCTCTGAGATCAAGATGATCTTCAGGCAGGGCGCTTCCTACATCGGGACCATGATGCAAACCAATCGTTGGGTGCAGATGTATCGCCATCCCAATCTGGAGTTTGTCCTGAATATCTGTCCATTCAAGACTGAACCCGAGGCCCGGCTCTCGGATATTATCTTACCGGCAGCGAGTACTTTTGAGGGTTATGATATTGCCGAATGGGCCAGGATCTCAGGCTATTCACGGCACGTTAACCCAGTCAACGCGCGGGTCATTGTGTTGATGCAGAAATGTATTGAACCCCTTGGCCAGTCAAGGTCCCGCTATGACATCTATACGGCGATGGCTGAGCGATTGAATGTAAAGGAGCAGTTTACCCTGGGCAGGAATGAGTATGAGTGGTGCAAACGGACATTTGAGGTGACCGATCTTTCGAAGGTGATGAGCTGGGAGGAATTCGAGAAGAAGGGCTACTATGTGGTCCCCATACCTAAGGATTACAAATCAACACCGGCCCTTAGATGGTTCTATGAAGGCAGGGCGAGGGATACACTGGATTGGGGGCCGGGGATTAATGATGTTCCGGCGATTGACGGGAAGGGCCTGGCCACCCCAACGGGGAAGATCGAATTTGAATCAGAGCGCCTCAAGCGGTTTGATCCCAATGATGAGGAGAGGCCCCCTGTCCCCCACTATATTCCGTCTTGGGAGGGAATTGAGACGACTGATCTACTGAAGAGGTTTCCGCTCCAGCTTATCAGCCCACATCCCCGGTTTACCTTCCATTCCCAGCATGACGGTAAGAGCTGCTGGAACGAGGAGATTCCGCACCACAGGCGTCTGAAGGATGGGTATCGTTACTGGGTGCTTCGAATGAATCCGAAAGATGCGGCGAAACGCGGCATCAAGGATGGAGATCTTGCGAAGGTGTACAACGACCGGGGAGCGATTCTGACCATTGTGACGGTTACCCCCCGAATTATCGAAGGGGTGGTTCATTCCTACAGCTCTGGGGGAGGCTATGATCCCATGGGTGAACCGGGTGACCCGAAGACCATTGACAGAGGAGGAACCATAAACCAGCTTACCAATGCCCGGTTCATTTCTAAAAATTGTCCTGGCATGGCACCCAATTCCTGTCTCGTAGAGATCGAGAAGTGGAGAGGAGGTGACGCATAAGATGACGAGATATGCTATGGCCATAGACCTGAACCTTTGCATTGGTTGTTACAATTGCCAGATTGCCTGTAAGGATGAACACGTGGGGAATGATTTTCTCCCTATCGCCAAAGCCCAGCCGACGTTCGGGCATTTCTGGATGTCGATCAAGGAAATCGAGCGGGTGCTTGCCCCCTCGCATATTAAGGTGACCTATATTCCCACTCCCTGCCAGCACTGTGGTGATCCGGCCTGCATGAAGGCGGCCAAGGACAATGCGATATACAAGCGACCGGATGGGATCGTGATCATCGATCCGATGAAGGCGGTGGGCCAGAAACAGCTGGTGGAGGCCTGTCCATACGGGTCGATCTTCTGGAATGAAGAGGAGAACCTTCCACAGAAATGTACCTTTTGTGCCCATCTTTTGGATGATGGCTGGAAAGAGCCCCGATGCGTGCAGAGCTGTCCAGTCAGCTGCATGTATTTTGGTGATCTGAATGATCCTAAGAGCGGAATATCGAAATTCTTGACGAAGCATCAGGCAGAGGCTTTTGAGCCTGAAAAGGGTACCAAGCCGAGTGTGAAATACATCGGGTTGCCCAAACCGCATCTTGCCGGGTCGGTGATTTTCGGAGATAAGGATGAGTGTGCGAAAGAGGTGAGCGTGACCCTTACTGGCCCGGACGGTGCAAAAAGGGAATCTCGGACGGACTTTTTCGGGGACTTCGCATTTGATGATCTTGAACGGGTGAAATACACGGTTCGATTTGATGCGAAGGGATATGTGAGCCAGACCAAGGAATTCGAGATGACAGGGGATAGCCAGTATCTCGGGGAGATACTCCTGAACAAAGCGGTTTAGGGGCAGAGCGCGGGTTCGGAACCGAGTCTTGTATGTATCCGCGTAATTATATGGGTGAAACGATCAGAGAGCGCAAGGCAAGACCGAAGGTCACATTTTTATCATCAGCTCATCACATACATTAACCCGAGGGAGAGGTGGTTCAGGTCTAGCTTGCCTTGCCAGGCATTTTTATGAAGAGAGATAGGAGAAACGCAACAGCGGCCAGTGCAGCTGCAACCCAGAAGACAGGGTTATAGCTCTTCATGATATCGAATAGATAACCGGAAATTACGGGACCAACAGCTGCGCCAATAGTATAAGTAAAAGTAATAGTACCCAGAATTACGCCGACCGACTGTAAACCAAATAACTCCGCCACTGCTAGTGCCTGCAATGAAATTACTCCACCGTAAGCAGTACCAAAGAGTGCCCCAAATAGGTATAGCATCCATAGCTCATGAGCTGATTGAACCCAAAATAAGGAAACTACCAACATGGAAAGAGCCATAATGAGGGATGGCTTAACTCCAATCTTATCACTGGCTCCAGCAATGAGTATCCTACTGGGGATGCTCGTTCCCCCGATTATCGCTAAGATAACAGCCGCACTCGCTGTTGGAATTCCCATATCGACAGCATGTGGGACAATGTGAATCATGACCGTGTGCAAGCAGTATCCGTAACAGAAATAGATTCCACAGAGGAACGCAAAATGGCCTGTATAGATTGCCTGCTTGAAATACAGCCCTCCGATTTCCTGAGATTTTTCTATGCGTGTTAGGCCTTCTTCGCCATAGGGAAACTGTCCTATTTGAGCGGGGTCGCGTTTAAGAAACTGTGCTAAAAATAGAGGTAATACGAGGGTGAGGATTCCGATAATCATATAGGCTTTACGCCAGTCATAATGGGAAATAATCCAATCTGCGAACGGTGGGATAGCGAGGATTCCAAAACCAATCCCGGAAGCAACAATGCCAGTCATGAGGCCCCTCTTCGCGGTGAACCACCTGGCTACTGAAGGTACCAGGCCAGGCCAACAACTTCCAATGCCTACGGGCAATATCAAGGAATGGATGAGGTAGAAGTGCCAGATAGCATTAATCCTGGATAGTAAGAGGAAGCCAATGCCAAGTGATAACCCGGCGGTTATACCAATGATCTTCGGACCAAATTTATCGTTCAACCCACCGGCAAAAATACCCAGGAAACCGGCTATAAATGTCATTACTGAGTAGGCCCCCGAGGTTACCCCTCTGGTCCAACCAAACTCCGCTATCAACGGTTGGAAGAAAACACCAAAGCTATAGTTTATCCCGAATGTCATTGTCATGATAGCGAAGGAAACAAAAACGATCACGTAACCGTAAAAAAATCGGGGTTTCTCGGTTGCCCTTACAGCTGAGACACGGTGGTTCTTCAATTGTCCTCCTTAAGAGCAGGTCCGACTTCAAGACTCATCCCTGCAAATTCGTTCCCAATAAAAGATTCCCATTAAAAAGAACCTTCACACAGGTCAATGCTCGGCTTATATGCATCTACTTGGATATTTCAGATTCTCAGATCAGATCCTCTTAGAAGCATCCCTCCAGATACCTTAATTATACAATTGACACGTATACATCATGATTTGGAGCTGTCAATCCTAATCAGAACTGGAGTTTCCATAAATTTGGGCAACAGACCGCATAGCATTGAAACGAAGGGACAAGGGTGTTCACTTATGAAACAGAGAATTCTCCCCATAATCAATAGATTACAAAAGTATCCTCCATAAAACCAAGGAAATTCCAGTAATCAGATGGATGGGTTTACCCAGACTTAGGGATTTCCCCAGATTTGGCGAAAATACCGCTTAATCCCAGGTCTAGCTGGGATATCTCTTAGATGGCCTCATGTCTTCTCTCGACGATGAGAATGCTGCAAAAAACGGCGACAGCGGCCATCATCGCCGAAAGGATAAAGGCTAATCGATAACCTCCCGTCTGATCGAAGATCACCCCTCCCATATAGGCCCAAAAACCTCCGCCTAAGTGGTGAACCGTTGTAATGAAGCCAGAAATAAGACCGATATGGGAAATTCCGTAGAGTCTACCAATGAGAGTTGGCGTGAGAGGGGCTGTAATAAGATAGGTGAAGCCGAAACCAAAAGCAAAGATATAGAAGGAGGTAAGGTTCTGATATTTCAAGATGAGGAGGAATAATAAGACCCGCAGCAGAAAGGTGAGGGCGATGGGGATCTTATTTCCGATTAGGTCCGAGGCAGGTCCGGCAACCATTATCCCTGCTAAGCTCATCAATCCA
>Ga0209636_10003449_pt1 | contig 16106 bp, 15 predicted proteins | sample DeeMarSWOR152_54_FD_187464 | JGI IMG/M metagenome (GOLD analysis project Ga0209636, IMG submission 187464) | Marine sediment microbial communities from White Oak River estuary, North Carolina - WOR-1-52-54 (SPAdes) (version 2) | ecosystem: Environmental > Aquatic > Marine > Intertidal zone >...
AAAGGGTCCAGGAGCTTCATAAAAAAGGAATTTCTGCCGATTCAGAACTCGATTCTGCCAAAGGGACATACTCAACACAAGAAGCCCGATACAAGGTCGCCCAAGCTCAGGTTTCCCACCGACAAGCAGCGCTGGAAGCAGCCAGAGTCCGTTTGTCTTACACGAAAATCAGGGCAGCCTGGGAAAAAGGAGCCAACCGCAGAGTGGTGGGGGAACGTTTTGTGGACGAGGGAGCCATGCTCACACCCAATGCCCCGATACTCTCCATCCTCGAGATCAATCCCTTGCTCGCCGTTATCCACATCACAGATAAAGACTATATCCGGGTAAAAAGAGGACAAACCGCAGTCATCAGCACGGACGCCCTTCCAGGTCAAACCGTATCCGGGGAAATCGTTCGGATAGCTCCTCTGCTCAAAGAAACTTCAAGGGAGGCACGCGTCGAAATCGAGGTTCCCAACTCAGAGGGGCTTCTTAAACCAGGAATGTTTATCAACGTTCAAATTGAGTTTGAAACCCTGAACAACGCTACAGTTATCCCGGTGAGTTCTGTGGTAAAACGAGACAACCAGCAGGGAGTCTTTTTGGTAGATATGGAAAACAAAATTGCCAAGTTTGTTCCTGTTAAGATCGGCATTTCGAACAGCGAATTGGCAGAAATCATCGACCCTCCCTCCCTATCTGGGTTTGTGGTGACTTTGGGACAGCATCTCCTTGCCCATGGGAGCCCGGTCATTCTGCCCCATGCTTCCACGCCTCCAGAGAAAGCAGATTCCAGCAAGGTGAAAACAGGAGAACAAAGATGAAGCTCTCTCAATTTTCAGTCCATCATCCGATCTTTACAGTCATGACTTTTTTGATCGTGATCATACTCGGGTTCGTCTCTTTTACCCGACTTCCGATTGACCTTATGCCTGATATCACCTTCCCGACTCTCAGTCTTTCTACCTCTTATGGCAATGCAAGCCCTGAAGAAATCGAAGAATTGATCACGCGGCCGATCGAAGAAGCCATGGCTGCCGTACCAGGTGTAGAGGAAATTTCGTCGACCTCTTCTGAAGGCAGCAGTAGTGTCCGGGTTTCTTTTACATGGGGAACCAACCTGGAGGAAGCTTCCAACGATATTCGAGACAGGTTAGATCGAATACTCTCCTCCCTCCCTGAAGATATCGAGCGGCCAAGGCTTCGCAAATTTGACCCGGCAAGCTTTCCGATTCTCATCATGGGGGCATCTTCTGATCTGGACCCGATCCAAACACGTCGTATCATCGATGAGCAGATCAAGTACCGGATCGAACGGGTGCCTGGAGTGGCCTCCCTGGATATTTGGGGAGGGCTGGAAAGAGAAATCCATGTCAATCTCGATCCTGACAAGATCAAAGCCCTCGGACTGCCGTTGGATTTGATCCTCAACAAAATCAGATCTGAAAATGTTGATGTGCCAGCTGGCACCATAGAACGGGGGAACTATGAGATTCTCGTCCGCACGCCCGGTGTGTACACTAACCTAGATGAAATTCGCAACACCGTGGTCGCCATAAGAGACAGTGTTCCGATTCAAATCAAGGAGATTGCGACTGTGGAGGATTCCTGGGAAAAAGTCAGAAGAATCGTCCGGGTGAACGGAAAACCAGGAATTCGGCTCTCTATAAGTAAACAGTCAGGCAAAAACACGGTGGAAGTGGCCCAGGCTGTCCTCAAAGAGATGGAACAGGTTCAACAAGACATACCTCAAATCACTCTCACTCCAATTATCGATTCATCCGAATACATCCAGAGCTCGATTTCAAATGTCGGCAGAGCAGCCCTTTACGGTGGGTTGCTGGCTGTTCTGGTCCTGTTGTTTTTTTTAAGGAGCCTTCGAAGCACAACCGTTATCGCAACCGCCATCCCGATCTCGATCATTGCCACTTTTGCCTTGATCTACTTCGGTGGATTCACCTTGAACATCATGACGCTCGGAGGCTTAGCACTTGGAATCGGGATGCTGGTCGATAATGCCATTGTTGTCTTGGAAAACATCTACAGACTTCAAGAAACAGGAGAGAGGCCTCTCAAAGCAGCCATCAACGGTACTGGAGAAGTCACCTCTGCTATTATCGCCAGCACCCTAACCACACTTGCCGTTTTCCTCCCTTTGATATTCCTCAGGGGCATGTCCGGAATCATGTTCAAACAACTTTCCTACGTTATCGCGTTTGCCCTGCTTTGCTCTCTGGTGGTTGCACTCACTCTTGTGCCTATGCTCTCGAGCAAGGTTCTCCGTGTGACAAAACTGAAAAATCCAACCAAACAATCGTTGGGATTGAGGTTATTCACAATCTCCGGAAAATTTTTCACCAATTTGGAGAATAAATACAAAGAGCTGCTCCACTACTCCCTGAACCATCGCCTCGTCGTGTTGTGTACAGCTTTTTTGCTTTTCATCGGAAGCCTTTCCCTCGTCCGGTTGGTGGGCAACGAGTTTATGCCCGCCGCAGATGAAGGGGAAGTCCGGGTTTCAGGAGAGATGGAAATCGGAACTCGTCTCGGAATTATGGAAGAAAAATTTAATACCATCGCGGCGATCGTAAAGGAAGAAGTTCCTGAAATCAAGAGCATGGTAGAGAGCATGGGGGGATCAAGCTTTCGCGGATCTGGTTCACATGTGGGGGAAATGAGGATATCTCTTGTGCCCCAGTCCGAACGGTCAAGATCCAGCGAGGAAGTCTCAGAGGCTCTCCGCCGGAAGCTCACAGGTATTCCGGGTTTAATAACCCGGATCAGATCAGGGCAGGGATTCTTTCTTCTTAGAATGGGAACGAGCGGCGGGGATCGGGTCCAAATCGAAATAAGAGGATATGACCTGGAAACCTCCGATGTCCTTGCCAAACAAGTCGCATCGATTACAGAGAGAGTGGATGGCGTCACCGACGCACGGATAAGCCGAGAGATCGGCACTCCGGAGGAAATCATCGTCATCGACAGGCTGAAGACCGCTGATATGAAGCTCACGGTTTCTCAGATTGCCAACACTCTCCAAACATTCCTCACAGGAACCCGGGCCAGCAATTACAGAGAGGCCGGGGATGAATTCTGGATTCGGGTCAAGGTCAAAGATGCCGAACAGATGAGCATGGATGACCTCCTGGATCTGACTCTCACCAACACCGAGGGACAGCCTGTGATGTTGAGGAATGTGGTCAGTGTGCAGCCTCGAAGAGGTCCGGTCATGATCCAGCGCAAGGACCAGGAGCGCATTGTCACAGTCTCCGCCAATATCAGCGGAAGAGATATGGGTTCGGTTATTTCCGATATCCGTGAAGGCCTCCGTGCACTTCCTGTTCCTAGAGGTTTCATCATTCTCTTTTCTGGCGACTATGAAGAACAGCAGAAGGCGTTCCGGGAATTGTTTTTGGGGCTTATTTTAGCCCTATTGCTTGTCTATATGGTTATGGCCTCTCTTTATGAATCTCTCCTTGATCCATTCGTGGTGATGTTCTCCATTCCTTTAGCAGCCATCGGCGTCATCCTCATTCTCTTTCTCACCAATACCACCTTCAACGTACAGTCCTACATCGGCTGCATCATGTTAGGCGGAATCGTGGTCAACAATGCCATACTACTGGTGGATTATACGAATCTCCTTCGCCGTCGGGATAAAATGGCAATAAGGGAGGCTATTGAAGAGGCTGGTCGGCGGAGACTTCGCCCGATATTGATGACCGCCACCACCACAATCATCGCTCTTCTCCCCTTAGCCCTTGGCCTCAATGAAGGCGGAGAAGCCCAGGCCCCGATGGCCAGGGCCGTTATCGGAGGACTGCTCAGCTCGACTCTGATTACCCTGGTGATCGTGCCCGTTATGTACTCGGTATTCGAAGGGATGAGAAAAAAATCGAGAGTTCAAACTTGATTCCATACCGCTGAATTCTCGGAACAGAAATGAGCTGACTTCTGAAATCTTGCTCATGCCCTTTCTCCTTTTGAGGCATGGTTGATGTCAATTCACCTCCAAATACGATAGAATAAATGGTCAAAATGAGAAACCGAATATTCATCTTGAGAAGGGAAACTGGTTTGATCCTTATGCTGATCCTCCTGTTCTCTTTTTGCAGCCCATCCCCTAGGGGCATAATCATCCTGTGCGCCGGCGATAGCATCACTGAGTCTGGCTACCCAAGATATCTGCGAAATATTCTTAAAAACAAAGGACTGCAGGCTAGAATCCTTAATCAAGGCAAAAGTGGTCATAACTCGAGAGAATATTTGAGTTTCCTGGAAAAAAATCAAGAGGCTCTGAGGAAACGCTCTCCAGATTTTGTGCTCCTCCAACTTGGAACCAATGATGTCCGCATTGATCATGACCATACATCAGCCAATGATTTCTACAACAACATGAAGCACATCATCTCTCTTCTCTGCAGCCTCAAGACACGAACTGGTGAAAAATCCCGTATTCTTCTCGCAACCATCCCTCCTGTACCTGAAGACATCCGCTTTCCCTTTGCACCGGATTCAGGAAAAAGGGTTGAAGAAGAAATAAATCCTCTTATCCAAAAAATCGCCCGTGAAGAAAAAATTCCTCTCGTGGACAATTATTCCCTTTTTCTTCAATCCCCTCATCTGCTCCCGGATGTCCATCCCTCCCAGGAGGGATACAAGGTCCTTGCGCAGAACTGGTTCAACGCCTTGAAGAAAGAAGGAATATAAAAAACCGACCACGTATCTCTGGATCTGACGAGCAGCCAGATAAGCTGATGAGGAATTATCTTGCTATTTTCGCTCAAAGATGTTAATATGATCTACAAAGAAAAAGTTCCAAATCTTTCCTAGGTTTTACGCTTGGAGTATATTCATGAACAGAAAACTTATCCGACCAAATCTTACCGAATACAAAGAAAAAATGAGTAAAGATTCTTCCAAAAAGAAACAACATCCTCCTTCAGATACCCACGCCGAGAATTACTATTACCTCAAGCAAATGAACAAAAAAACTCCGATGGCTATCGTGCTTCGAGAAGGTGAAATAGTCGAGGGATACATCGAATGGTATGATCGAAATTGTATCAAGCTCAACAGAGATAACAAACCGAACCTGTTGGTCTTCAAAAGATGCATCAAATACATGTATAAGCTAGATGAGGAACAATCTGACAGCAAATCCTTAAAAAACAAAAGATGACCCTGCCCAAGATTGGCATAACTCTTGGGGATCCCGGCGGAGTTGGACCAGAAGTGGTACTCAAAGCGTTTGCTTCGATCCATTCCCTACCCAAAGCCCATTACATCCTCTTTGGATCAAATGATGTCCTCAAGAAAGAACAAGAAATTTTAAATCTTGACTTCGATCTTCCCTCGCTCGCAAGTATTAAGGATGCATATCAACAGCACCCTTGCCTGTATGAAGTTGACAGCCCGCTAAATTCCGAGGTGAAAGGAAGGCCTTCTAAAAAAAATGGGCAAGCTTCTTTTCGCTATTTCGATACCGCTGTTAAGGAAGCTCAAGCAGGGAATCTCCAGGGTGTGGTCACCGCGCCGGTCTCCAAACATTCTTGGAATCTAGCCGGGATCCATTGGGCTGGACACACAGACTTTCTCAGCCACCTCTTTCCAGAAGCCATCATGTTCTTCTGGTCTGAGGAGTTGAAAATCGCTCTCTACACACACCACCTGCCTTTAAGGGAAGCGCTCGAGAGGGTAAAGGAAGGGCCTCTGCTTGAATTTTTTCAAATTCTCCAGAAAGAACTTAAAAACATGCCACTCCCTGATTATGAACTTTTCATGGCTGGATTGAATCCTCATGCCGGAGAAGAAGGCCTGATGGGTTCAGAGGAAGGTGACGAAATTCTTCCCGCTATCAAGACCGCCAAGAAGATAGGCATACCCATCAGTGGTCCTTATCCCCCTGATACGGTGTTTCGTAAAGCCTTGAACCATCCTGACAAAATTGTTATCGCTCTTTATCATGATCAGGGTTTGATTCCCTTTAAAATATTAGCTTTTGAGAAAGGTATAAATGTGACACTCGGGCTCCCTTTTGTCCGCACATCACCCTGTCATGGGACAGCATTTGATATCGCAGGAAAGGGAGTCGCTGATCCTGAGAGTATGATCGGGGCCATTGAACTGGCTCACAGACTCGCATCTGCTTTATCATAGAATCCATGAAAATCTGTTCGTTCAATGTCAACTCCATACGCACCCGTAAGGATTTGATCGTTGATTGGCTCGACCATAGAGAAAAGGATATCGATATTCTTTGCGTTCAGGAACTCAAGTCTGCAGATGAAGATTTTCCCTATAAAGATTTTGAACAAGCGGGATACAGTTGCGAAGTCTTCGGTCAAAAAACCTACAACGGAGTCGCTATCTGTTCACGATTGCCTTTCAAAGGGGTTCAAAAGGGATTCGGCGATCCAGCATGGGATGAACAGAGCAGACTCATTGCTGTCAAAACTAAGGACATCATCCTGATCAACATATATGCTCCCCACGGAGGACTCCGAGGAGAGGAAAAATTCGACTACAAGATGAAATGGTACGGCAAGCTCATGGCTTTCCTCGACTCTTCATACAGCCCAAAGGATCCGATCCTCTTGGTTGGCGATTTTAACGTTGCCGGAGAGGACAAGGACGTGTATGAACCTGAATTGCTTCAGGATACAATAGGAACCATGCCGGAAGAAAGAGACGCCTTAAAAAAACTTCTGAACTGGGGATTTACCGATATCTTTCGTCATCTTTTTCCTGACCGTATCCAATACACCTGGTGGGATTATATCGGAGGAGCTATCTGGAAAAACAAAGGGATGAGAATCGATTATGTTCTGTGTACTAAGCCCCTCTTAAACAGTGTGACTGACGTAGAAGTGGATCTCTGGCCCCGCCGCCGGCGTTCTCCCAAGCCTTCAGACCATGCTCCGGTTGTTGTGACTCTTGATCTCCCTGGTACAAAAGGCTAGCGCCATTTTTTCATTTCGGCTCTCAACTCTCTTTCGCGGTCTCTCTCCTTGATGATCTCTCTTTTTTGGTAAGCCCTTTTTCCCTTGGCAAGAGAAATTTCTATCTTGACCTTTCCTCTATCGTTTATCAAAACCTTTGTCGGAACCAGTGTCAGGCCTTTTTCCAGAATCTTCCCTATTAGGCGTTTGATCTCGCGTCGGTGGAGGAGGAGTTTTCGTTCCCTTGTTGGTTCGTGATTGAATCGATTGGCCGGCTCATAAGGACTGATATGGCAGTTGACCAGAAACACCTCTCCATCCTTGATCTCTGCATAACTTTCCTTCAGACTTATCCTTCCTTCCCTTATAGACTTCACCTCGCTCCCCATAAGCGAAATGCCAGCTTCATATGTTTCGAGTATTTCATAGTTGAAATAGGCCTTCTTATTGGAGGATATGATTTTCATTCCAGAACGGTTTCCCTCTGACAGGGATATGTTCGAAAACGAAAGGGACACCCCATTGATGGCAATTCCAATGAAGAGGTCAAAAGAGAAGACGTAAAAATCTACGAATCTACAGAAGAGCCTTGGTCTTTGAAGCAGACAGAGAGCATATTGATAACTTGTCTTTCGATCTCTTCAAACGGAAGAGAGGAAACTTCAGAGATCTCTGATACGATCAAGTGTTTGACCTTCTCCATCATCTTCTTTTCGCGAAAAGAGAGGGGTTTAATAAGCTGGAGATAGTACAGGCTCTTCAAAACAAGAACCATATCATGCATGGTTCCCGACTTCATGAGGTTCACATGTTCCTTGTATCTGCCTTTCCAGTTCTTGGTCACATCCACACCGCCATTGCTGATAAAGTCAAAAACATCCTGTATCGTGTTTTCTGTGATCGGCTTCCTAATCCCTATTTCTTCGGCATTGGATGATGGGATAAGGACCAACGTATCATTGGCCAGGATTCTCACGTGGAAGATTCTAAAGCTTTCCCCGAAGTAATTTTCATCTTGGATGTCCTCTACGATTCCAATCCCCTGATTGGGATAAATCACCTTATCGCCAATCTTTAATGAGTCCATTTGCGACGCTATTATATCCAATTTGCCTCCAAGAGTCAAATTGATGTGCATTCGAGGAAGCATCTATGCTCCCGAATCAAAACTGCTGCTCTCCTTTTCTCTTGACAGAAAAGACAAGGTTTATTACCATACTGTTTCCAAAGAAAAAAGAAACGCAGAAAATGAAAAGGACATTCCAGCCGAATAACAGAAAACGGAAGAAGAACCACGGTTTCCTCGTCCGCATGAGATCCAAAGGCGGACGCCGCATCATCAAGAGCCGAAGACGCAAGGGCAGAACAAGACTTGCTGTTTGATGCATGAAGCCTTCAGGCCTCAAGAGAGAATAAGAAAGAAAAAGGATTTTTTTCATCTATATAAAAAGGGCAAGCGTTTCAGAGGAAAGTCATTCATCCTTGTTTACCTCTCCAACGAGCTCGGATATTCTAGGCTGGCTGTTGTCGTCAGCAAAAAGCTTGGAAATGCTGTTAAGAGAAATCAAATCAAGAGGCGGTTCCGGACGCTTTACCGAAGGAATAAAACATTGCTTACAAAATCTTTAGACCTTATCATCATTCCCCACAGAGAGATTAACGAAACACAATGGAATAGCCTTGAGAAGGACTTTCTGACTGCCCTAAAATCCATAAATTGTCAAAACCAAGCCTGATGAAGCAGATTGTATTGTTATTAATTCGTGGATACAGCAAAATCATTTCTCCTCTTATCGGCCATCACTGCCGATTTTATCCCACATGTTCAACATACACATATGAAGCGATAGAAAAATACGGCTTGCTTAAAGGTATGTTTTTAGGAATAAAAAGACTCCTCCGCTGTCATCCTTTTCACCCAGGAGGGGTGGATCCTGTTCCTTAAAGGACCTTCTTATGGAAAAGAGATTAATATTAGCTATTGTGCTTTCTTTCGCGGTGCTGGTGCTCTGGCAGCTTGTTTTCAAAAAGCCACCTCCACAAGAGCCCACTCCTGAGGCTGCAACCGAAATAGAAAAGCTTCCCGAGCAGGAACCAATTCCGAAAAAACCTTTGACCGTTAAGGAAACCGAAGAGAAAAAAGACTTCCAGGCTGTCTCAGAAGAAAGAGAACAGGAAATCATAGTTGACACATCTCTATATCGGGCGGTGTGGATCAATAGAGGAGCGCAGCTTAAAAGCTGGAGGCTGAAAGAATACAAAGATGAAAACGATGAAAATTTAGAGCTTGTCTCAGTCCGTTCCTTGGAATTGGACCAATATCCCTTTCTTTTGAGCACAGACGATCCCGATTTCGACAATACGATCAATAACACACTCTATAAATCCTCCAAGTCCAGACTTGAATTGACCCAGGGTGAGGAAGGGGAATTGCGATTTGAATATGCCGATGAGGGTGGAACAAAGGTCGAAAAGAACTTTATTTTTCATGGGGACACCTATGCTTTCGAGGTCCAAATCGCCGTATGGAAAAACGGACAGAAAATCGAGCCTCGCCTCATCTGGGGCCCGAGTTTCGGTAATCTCACCGAACAGGAGATGAAACAGCGGATAGGGGGCGGGAGTCCAGGAGTCGCCATCTATGCCGGCAATAAAGTCAACCACCACGAGGAAAGAAAATACAAGCCCGAGAAAAGTTTTTACAATTTTGTCGATTGGGCTGCTTATGATATCAATTATTTCACGGCTCTCTTCATCGCTCCTCCCCAAAAGATATCCGCAGCTTTCATAAAACACGAGATCGATCAGATTCCCTGCTTCTTTTTGGCTCTTGATCTGCCCGAGGAAGCTTATATCGGCCCCAAAGATATCGATCATTTAACCGAATTGGGACACGATACGAAGAAAATTATCCGATTCGGTTTCTTCGGATGGATCGCTGAAATCTTGCTCAGGGCCATCAAATATTTCCACAGTTCGATCCCTAACTGGGGAGTCTGCATCATCATCATGACCCTCATCATCAAGATCATCTTTTTCCCCCTCACCTACAGCAGCACAAAATCCATGGCCAAAATGCAGGAACTGCAGCCGAAGATGAAAGCCATCAGGGCCAAATACAAAAAAGCCAAGCAGGACATCGGACAGCGCCGCAAAATGAACGAAGAGATCATGAAGCTCTACAAAGAACACGGAGTAAATCCTGCCGGGGGCTGTCTTCCTATTCTGATTCAACTGCCCATTTTCTGGGGATTTTTCAGGATGTTGGTGGTTTCGGTGGAATTCAGGCAAAGTCCCTTCATTTTTTGGATCAAAGACCTGTCGGTCAAAGACCCCTATTATGTGACGCCCATACTTATGGGAATCACCCAATTCATAAACCAGAAAATGACGCCAACATCTGCGGATCCTACCCAACAAAAGATGATGCTCATCATGCCTGTTGTTATGACCATCTTCTTCATGAATTTTTCGAGCGGTTTGGTTCTCTACTGGCTCACAAACAATGTCCTTCAAATCATCCAGCAGTACATCATGAATAGACTCCGACAAAAACAAAAGAGAGAATCCCATGGAAAAAGAAGAAAAAAGTAAAGGCATCGATCAAGAATTCAAAGGAAGAAACCTTGAGGATGCCATAAGCCTGGCTGAGCACACGCTCAAGCTTTCCCGTTCTCAATTCAACTATGAAGTGGTGGCCGAAAAAACAAAGCTCTTCGGCATCGGAAGCAAGGAGGTGGTCATCAGAACATGGGCCAAAACGCCCACTCACGAGTACACCGCAGTCAAATTCATGGAAAAGTTCCTGGGTTTGTACCCCCTTGAGATCCGGTATCAGATAAAAGAAAGAAACGACATGCTGTATTTCATTTTCGATGGCCCTGATAAGTACCTGCTGCTGCGCAAAGACGGATCCCTTCTGCTGGCCCTTCAACATTTGCTCAATAAGCTTTCCGATAAAAAGGTGCAAACCGACTGTGATTTTTTCCGCAAGAGAAAAGAGAGAGAGCTGAAAGAAAGAACGCAACAGATCGCCCAGAAGGTTCAGGAGACCGGGCAGAAGGAAATCCTCGATTTCATGAATCCGTATGAGAGGCGGATTGTCCATATAGCTGCCAATCAAGTGCCCGGGATCACCACAGAAAGCATCGGAGAGGGATTCCTGAAAAAGGTGAAAATTTTTCCTGCCAGAGATCATTCCGAATAAATATCTGTGGAAATAATACTATTAATTCTATATATTCTATAGCTTATATAGGGTATAAATCCCTCCCCCTTTACTGTTTTTTCCATTCCGTTTAAACTATACAAGTTATGCTGGATGATACAATCATTGCAGTCTCTACTCCTTTGGGCTACAGCGGACTCGGCGTGGTCCGCCTCAGCGGGAGCCAATCTCTTTCCATAGCAAAAAAATTATTCAAACCCAAAAATCAGTCACGCAAAATCTTATCCCAGCGTCCTGTGCTCGGGAATTTGCGGAACTTTGAAAACAAGGAATTGTTCGAAGAGGCCTATCTCACGTTTTTCTCTAAACCCTTCACCTATACTCGGGAGGACATGGTCGAGATCAGTTGCCACGGAAGTCCTGTCATACTTGAAGAGGTTGTTCGACTCGGGGTTCAAGCTGGAGCCAGACACGCCAATCCAGGAGAATTCACCCTTCGTGCTTATCTCAACGGAAGAATCGACATCCTCCAGGCAGAAGCCATCAATGACCTCATCACTGCTTCATCCCTGAAGCAAGCAAAGATATCCTTCCGTCAGATAGAGGGGCGTCTGTCGAGAACAGTGGCCTCGCTGCGCAGCCAAATCATCCATCTCCTCTCCACTATTGAAGCCAGTATAGAATTTCCGGATGAAGGGCTCAGAATTTCTCTCCAGACTACTGCTCAAATGCTCACCCGGACCCAAAAACTCCTCAAAAAACTCATCTCCAGTTATGATTTGGGGAAGACGCTGTCTGAAGGACTCTGCCTGGTCATTGCTGGCAGAACAAATGTGGGAAAATCGACTCTGTTCAACGCCCTCCTCGAAAAGGACAGGGCAATCGTCACTCCCTATCCCGGCACAACCAGGGATTATCTTCAAGAACAGATCAAAGTCAACGATTCTGTGTTTACACTCACCGATATGGCAGGCCTGGGTGTCCCATCACATGCAGTAGAGAAAGAGGGGATCAAAAGAGGGAAAAAAATGGCTGCTGCCAGCGACGGAATCCTGCTTGTCTTCGACGCCTCGAGTAAAGAATCCAATGAAGACTTTAGATTGCTTAAAAAATACAATCATAAGCGGAGCATTCTTCTCTTCAACAAGATCGACCTCCCGGTAAGAATGGATATAGAAAAAATCAAAAAAAGGGCATCTAGTCGACCTGCTCTTGAAATTTCCGCTTTGAGAGGGACCCATCTGGATGAGCTTAAGAAGATGATGCACAGACACTTTGTTCCCACACATGAAGAAAGCGAAGAGGTCATCCTTCATCTGAGGCAAAAAATCCTCTTCGAAGAGATCCTTTCCTGTTTGACTCAAGCCCAATGCCTTCTCAAAGACGGGTATTCCGAAGAAATCTATATCGAGGAGATCCGAAAAACTATCCCTCTCATCGGACAACTTACAGGCGAAATCCAGAAGGACGAGATTATCGAAGAAATCTTCAGCCGTTTTTGTGTGGGAAAATAATTTGGCAGACTTTGACATCATTGTAGTCGGCGCAGGTCATGCAGGATGTGAAGCAGCCTACGCCGCATGCACAATGGGGATGAGCGCCTGCCTTGTCACCATTCACCTCGAGACCATCGCCCAGATGTCCTGCAATCCAGCAATAGGAGGACTAGCAAAGGGTCAACTGGTGAGAGAAATCGACGCGCTTGGAGGGCTGATGGGGCTCCTAGCCGACGAAACAGGGATCCAGTTCAGGTTGTTGAACCGGAGCCGCGGAGGCGCTGTCCAAGCCCCCCGTGCCCAATCAGACAAAGCTCTCTACAGACTCACCATGAAGAAATGGCTGGAAGATGTCCCGAACTTGACCCTTTTCCAGGCCATTGCGAGCAAAATCCTTATCCACAACGACAAAGCTGTCGGCATTGAAACCCTGGACGGAACCAAAATTTTGGCAAAAGCCGTCATCCTGACCCCAGGAACATTCCTGAACGGACTCATCCATATCGGGCTCCACAGCTATGCGGCCGGAAGGGCAAACGAACCTTCTTCCTTGGAATTGAGCGAGAATCTCAAAAATTTAAACCTCAGACTTTTCCGATTGAAAACAGGAACTCCCATGCGCCTCCACAGAGACACCATAGATTGGGCACGATTCAAGCCTCAACCTGGCGACGAAAACCCAGTTCCCTTCTCTTTTCGAACACAAAAGATGCTCGAAAACAAGGTCCTCTGTTACATCGGATACACCAACACAAAAACCCATGACATCATCAACAAAAGTCTGGATCAGTCACCGCTCTTCAGTGGAATAATTACAGGTATAGGTCCCCGTTACTGCCCTTCGATAGAAGATAAGGTTGTCAAATTTCCCCATCACCAAAGACATCAATTCTTCCTTGAGCCAGAGGGCTTAGATACGGCCGAAATCTATGTCAACGGCATATCGTCCAGTCTCCCGCTCGATGTCCAGCAAAAAATCTTGAAAACCATTCCAGGTCTGGATCAGGCAAAAATCCTCAGACCTGCTTACGGCATCGAGTATGATGCCGCTGCTCCCACTCAGCTCCACCCAACCTTGGAAACGAGACAGATCCAGAATCTGTATCTGGCAGGTCAGATCAACGGCACCTCAGGTTATGAAGAAGCTGCGGCCCAGGGAATGATGGCAGCCATCAACGCTGTTCTAAAAATAAAGGGAAAAAACCCGTTTATCCTCCGCAGAAACGAGGCGTATATCGCCGTTCTGATAGACGACCTGGTCTCCAAAGGAGTAGAAGAGCCCTATCGCCTGTTCACATCGCGTGCTGAATACCGACTGAACCTCAGGATTGACAACGCCGACAAAAGACTGAACACCTATGGCTATGAACTCGGTCTACTAGATGAAGATGACTACAAACGCTATTTAAATAAACAAAAAAAGTTGAATGCGGTGATGATGTTCCTCGAGAAGGAAAAAATCCAGACACAGACCAACGTTAAAATCCCGTTAAAGGATTTTTTAAAAAAGCCTGAAGTCAGGTTCGAAAATATGTTAGAATATACAAAACTCGATGTGGATCTATCGGATGAAGAAAAACGATTCATCGAATCAGAGGTGAAATACGAGGGATACCTTAAAAAACAGGAAAAAGAAATCGCCAGAATCGCCAAGATCGACAAAGAAAAAATCCCAGAGTCTGTTGAATTCCATAAGATTCCAGGCTTAACAGGAGAAGTGGCAGAGAAACTCAAAAAATTCGCACCTCAAACCATCGGCGAAGCTAAAAAGATTCCCGGAATGACCCCAGCGTCTCTAATCAATTTGCACATTTTTATCAACCTTCAAAAGAAAGAAGAAATAAAAAACGTTTCACGTGGAACACGCTGATAAAATGGGAAAAATCATTGCTGTTGCCAATCAAAAAGGAGGTGTGGGAAAGACAACAACTGCTATCAATCTTGCTGCTTCCTTGGCTTTGAAAAACAAGCGGGTCCTGGTTGTAGATTTTGATCCCCAAGGAATGGCTACAGTTGGATTGGGAAAATCCAAAGATGGGAAAAAGGGAATCTACCAAGCCCTGATGAACGGTGTGTATATCATGGACCTTGTCCAGCCAACAGACCTGGATAATCTGTATGTCTGTCCTTGTTCACCCGAACTGGCTGGATTCGAGGCTGAAATTTTCCCAGAGGCTAAGAGAGAGACAAGACTCAAAGATGCCCTCACAAATATCAGGCCGCTCTTTCATTTCATTTTCATCGATTGTCCACCTTCTCTCAGCTTTCTCACCATTAATGCTTTGACTGCAGCAGACTCGATCTTGATTCCGATCCAGACCGAATTCTTTTGCATGGAAGGGCTTCCTGACCTTCTTCGAACCCTTGATGAGGTACGGTCATCTCTCAATCCTGCGCTTTCTATCGAAGGAATCATTCTCACCATGTTCGATGAACGCACAAATCTTTCCAAACAGGTAGCAGAAGAAGTGCGGCAGTCTCTGGGAGGCATTGTATTCGAGGTTATCATCCCACGTGCTGTCCGCATCGCCGAAGCACCCAGCTATGGCCAACCCGTCATTCTTTATGATATAAAATCTAAAGGAGCTCAGTCCTATTTAAATCTAGCCAGGGAGATATTAGAGAAATGAAAAAAAGAGCATTGGGAAAAGGCCTGAAAGCTTTTTTGCCTGAAGACTACGGCATATTGAAAGATGAAAAATACGTGGAAGTCGACGTAGAAGACCTGAAACCCAACCCCCTCCAGCCAAGACAAGATTTCGACCAGAATGCCATGGATGAGCTGGCTCATTCCCTCAAAGAAACGGGTATGCTCCAACCCATTGTTGTGGTTCCAGAAGATAACCACTACAAAATTGTTGTCGGGGAAAGACGATGGAGAGCAGCTCAAAAGGCAGGTCTCCAAAAAATCCCCGCTGTTGTCCGACAGCTTTCCGAAAAACAACAGATCGAAGCCTCTCTGGTGGAGAATCTTCAGAGAAAAGACCTCAATCCCATAGAGATTGCTTCAGCCTATCAAAAACTCATCCAGGAGCTTCGCTACAGTCAGGAGGACGTGGCAAAAAAAGTGGGCATGGATAGGGCATCGATAGCCAATTACATTCGCCTGCTTAAACTTCCTCAAGAAATCCAGAGAAAGGTTGCAGAAGGAAAACTGTCCATGGGTCATGCCAGAGCGCTCATTACCCTGGAAAATCCTGACCAACAGATATTCCTCTCTCGTCTCATAATCGAGAAAAATCTATCTGTCCGGGATGTCGAAAAAATGATGACAGAAAAAAGATCAGCAGTGTCTTCCAGGAAAGGACGTGAACTCGATCCCGACCTTCAGGCCCTTCAAGAAGATTTTATCAAAATCTTGGGGACAAAAGTTTCCATATCTGGAAATTCTGAGAAAGGAGTCATCAGGCTCTATTATTTTTCGTTGGAGGAATTGAACAGAATATATGAAAAAATCAAAGGAGAATGAGTATGAAAGATAAGAAAAGAGAAATCGAGGAAAGCAAAATCACGGGTTTC
>Ga0209636_10003450_pt1 | contig 16104 bp, 9 predicted proteins | sample DeeMarSWOR152_54_FD_187464 | JGI IMG/M metagenome (GOLD analysis project Ga0209636, IMG submission 187464) | Marine sediment microbial communities from White Oak River estuary, North Carolina - WOR-1-52-54 (SPAdes) (version 2) | ecosystem: Environmental > Aquatic > Marine > Intertidal zone >...
CCCATCACCATCCACATAGATGGTGACAAGGCTGTAACCGGCTACTGCAACACGACAGGGCCATTTAGCCTCAACGTGACTTCAGATGGCTGCTGTCCCATTAGGGTGGAGTATGGAACCACGAATGAGACAGTAGCTGCTGGAGGAAACAGGACCTTCGTCGAAATACCCTGCTGCACCGATGTCACCCTTACTGCTTATGACAGCGATGTCTGCTGTGAATTTGATAAGTGGACGGGAGATGTCCCCGGTGACACAAACAGCACCAACCCCATCACCATCCACATAGATGGTGACAAGGCTGTAACCGGCTACTGCAACACGACAGGGCCATTTAGCCTCAACGTGACTTCAGATGGCTGCTGTCCCATTAATGTGGCCTACGGTGAATTTTCCGCCAATGTGAGTGCCAATTCCTTTGGAAACTTCACGGTTCCCTGCTGCACCAATGTCACCCTTACCGCTGATGACAGCGATGTCTGCTGTGAATTTGATAAGTGGACGGGAGATGTCCCCGGCAGCACAAACAGCACCAACCCCATCACCATCCATATAGATGGTGACAAGGCTGTAACCGGCTACTGCAACACGACAGGGCCATACAGCCTCAACGTGACCTCAAATGGCTGCTGTCCCATTAATGTGGCCTATGATGGCTTCAGTGCTAATGTGAGTGCTGGTCAGCGTCAAATCTTCGCAGAAATACCCTGCTGCACCACTGTCAATCTCACCGCTGACGACAGCGATGTCTGCTGTGAATTTGATAAGTGGACGGGAGATGTCCCCGGTGGCACAAACACCAGCAAGACCATCACCATCCACATAGATGGTGACAAGGCTGTAACTGCTACCTGCAAAAGCCTGGCATACAGCCTCAACGTGACCTCAGATGGCTGCTGCTCCATTAAGGTAGAATATTTTGCAATTTCAGAGACGGTGGACCCCAATACCAGTGATAGCTTCATCATCGAGTGCTGCACCGATGTCACCATTACTGCTTATGACAGGGATGTCTGCTGCAACTTCGGTAACTGGACGGGAGATGTCCCCGGTGGCACAAACACCACCAACCCCATCACCATCCATATAGATGGTAATAAGGATGTAACCGGTCACTGCAGCGCGCCATTTACCTTGGTGCTTGTGCCTGAGGCAGCCAGCAACCGTGTAGGCACAACCCATGACCTCACGGCCACGGTGAGGGATCAATTGAATAATGTGATGGAAGGCGTGGCTGTGACCTGGGCTATAGAAAGTGGCCCTGGGTCTTTTGTCTCCCAAGACACAACCACCGATGTTAGTGGTCAGGTAGATGCCGTGATTACCTCCAGCATCTCTGGAATAAGCGTAGTAACCTGTAAAGTAACATGCAAACCAGAGGTATCTGACACCGCCACCAAGACATGGATAGTTCCTGAACCTCCACCACGTGGTGGTGGGGGAGGTGGTTGTCCCGAGATTAAATACCTTACCGTGGACTGGGATGGACATAACACCACGGAGGAGCTTAACATCAGTGACCGGCTAGCGGCGGATTTGCTTGGGCCTAATCCCGATGGCAGTCACAGCTTGTTGCTAGAGAAGTGGACTCATGCACCCACTGTTGATGGAGAGATATATTACCTGATAGTAATCCGGGAGCTCGAGGAAATACCTCCTCTTCCAGAGAATACTGTAGCGATTGTGGCTTTTAACGTAACTCCTGAGGGCGCTGTTTTCGACAAGGATATTTTCCTGACGCTGGGCGTCATCGGTCAACTGCCCGAAAACGCTGTAAATGGGACCCTAACTGTGGCCTATTATGATGATGTTAGTGGATTCTGGGAACCAATGGATAGTGAACCAGGCGGACCACCAAATACTGTGGCAGAACTGTCCCTATCTGCGCCGCTAAACCACTTCACCATTTATGCCGTACTGGTCGAGGTTGCTCCGGTATCTCCTCCACCGCCTGCCCATTTTGTGGGCAGTGGCTTGAGCATCGAGACCAGTGAGGAAAAGACCACCTTCGTGACCAAGACCGGGGAAAGCGTTGACATTAGCACCAACGTAGCCAACGACGGTGGGCAGGAAGGCACCTATACTGTTGTGCTAAAGCTAGATGGAGAAACAGTAGATACCGAAACGGTGACACTGGGTGCAGGACAGAGCCAGCAGGTGAGTTTCACCCTGTCCGAAATGGATTATGGACAGCATGAGGTGGAAGTTGCCGGGTTGAGCGATGAGTTCACAACGTCACGAACCATCACCTGGTGGCTTATCATTGTCATAATAGTGGCAATTGGCTTGATTATCTGGGGAGTGGTCTGGGGGAGAAGAAGAAGGCGAAGAGCAGCCCAGGAAGGATAACCACAAGGGATAACCGAGCCTCTGGCTCGGTTATCCCCTTCCTCTAACTCCCTCCCTCCAGCGGAGGGAGTGCCATATTTAGGAAAGCCGTGGTGAATTAAATGGAACGGCTCAGGGCGACGCTTACTGATGCTGATTTAATCAAAGGCCTTCTCCTCTGTGTTGGTTTTATTGGGCTGAATATTCTGGATGCTTGGTTGACGAGGGTTGCCCTGGGGCTTGGAAGTTATGAACTTAATCTCTTCATTAACATGAGATTTGGCAGCAGCATGCTGGTTAAGGGGCTGATTGCTGCTGAAATAGTCCTGATCCTGATCTTATTTAAGCGAGGCAGATTATTGAGACCGTTGAACTTCTGTATGATTCTTATTTGCACCTGGAATAGCTTTGCTATTTTGTCCTGGAGCTAAGGCGTCATAACAGCAATGCTTATCTATTTCTCTCCTTCGCTTCGAAAGTCCTGTGCCTTGTTAAGCTGCCTACATTCTGGTAATATAATGACAATAGTACTCCTCCGGTGTTGGCTGGGAAGATTGACATGAGAAGGATAACATTTTCTTTGGTCATCGTGCTTATGCTGGCCATGATGGCGCTGCACGCTGCCAATCTCCCACCAATTGGGGCGGGGAATGGGGAGCTACTCCTGGAGTGTGTGTACAGTTCCACCACGACCAAGCTGGGTCAGGCAATTAACTGCACGTCCGGAGCCGGTGGAGGAACCCCACCTTATTCCTGGTTATGGACGGTAGATGGGAAAGAGGTAGCGTCGTTCAATAATACCGACATTACCAGTATGACCCTCACCTTTAACACAACTGGAATCCACACTGTATGTGTCAACGTGACTGACTCTTCGGAACCGAAACAGGAAAAGCAGTGCTGCAAGAACGTCACGGTTCTTGGTCCTTGGCTGACAATCGCCAAGATAGATGCTCCTGACCCGGTGAATGCTGGAGGCACGTTGAACTACACTATAACCGTCACCAACAATGGCACCGCTAGCGCCACCAATGTTACCGTAGTAGATGACTATGACGAGACAGTTCTCAACATCACCGACCCTGATGGTGGTGATGATAATGGTTATAACATCACCTGGAACGGGGAGCTAACTATCCCCATGGGCGGCTCCCTTTCTTACAACATTCGTGCTACCGTAAGCCCGACGGCAACAGGCAACTCCACATTTTATAATACCGCTAACGTTACCTGTGCCGAGGGAGTATCAAATTCCACTAGTATAAACACAACGGTCGCGGTTTCACCTCTAAGCCTGAACTGCTCGGTCAGTCCCAACCCGACCAAGGGAGGTCATCCAACCAACTTCAATGCCACAGCCAGTGGGGGCGTTGGAAATCGCTCCTATTTCTGGGATTTCGGTGATGGTGGCAACAGCACGGAAGAAGACCCAACCTACACCTATGCCACTGATTATATCAATGCTTGGAACTACACTGTATGTGTCAACGTGACTGACTCTTCGGAACCGAAACAAGAAAAGCAATGTTGCGTGAACGTCACGGTAAATCGATCTCTAATGGTGGAGTGCTGGGTCAGTCCCAACACTACCACGGTGGATCAGGCAGTTAACTGCACGGCCGGAGCTAGTGGAGGTGTTGGGGATTACACCTGGTTATGGACGGCAGATGATGGCTGGTCAGATAGTGCTCAGAATACCACCCACGCCTTTAACACAAGCGGAATCCACACTGTATGTGTCAACGTGACCGACTCTCTTGACAATAAGAAGCAGTGCTGCCATAACGTCACAGTTATAGGGGCTCTAAGTCTGAACTGCTCGGTCAGTCCCAACCCGACCAAGGGGGGTCATCCAACCAACTTCAATGTCACAGCCAGTGGAGGCGTCCCGGATTACTCCTATTTCTGGGATTTTGGTGATGGTGGCAACAGCACGGAAGAAGACCCAACCTACACCTACGCCACTGATTACATCAATGCTTGGGACTACACTGTATGTGTCAACGTGACTGACTCTTCGGGCAATTGGACACCGTGCTGCATGAACGTCACGGTAAATCGATCTCTAATGATGGAGTGCCTGGTCAGTTCCAACACGACCAAGGTGGATCAGGCAGTTAACTGCACGGCCGGAGCTGGTGGGGGGGTTGGGAATTACACCTGGTTATGGACGGCAGATGGGAAAAAGGTAGCATCGTTCAATAATACCGCCTCCACCAATATCACCCATGCCTTTAACACAAGCGGAATTCACGAGGTATGTGTCAACGTAACTGACTCTCTTGGCAATAAGAAGCAGTGCTGCCATAACGTCACGGTTATAGGGGCCCTAAGTCTGAACTGCTCGGTCAGTCCCAACCCGACCAAGGGAGGTCATCCAACCAACTTCAATGTCACAGCCAGTGGGGGCGTTGGAAATTACTCCTATTTCTGGGATTTCGGTGATGGTGGCAGCAGCATGGAGGAAGACCCAACCTACACCTACGCTACTGATTATATCGATGCTTGGGACTACACTGTATGTGTCAACGTGACTGACTCTTCGGAACCGCAACAAGAAGAGCAATGCTGCATGAATGTAACAGTAAATCGATCTCTAATGATGGAGTGCCTGGTCAGTTCCGACACGACCACGGTGGGTCAGGCAGTTAACTGCACGGCCGAAGCCGGTGGGGGGGTTGGGAATTACACCTGGCTATGGACGGCAGATGGGAAAAAGGTAGCATCGTTCAATAATACCGCCTCCACCAATATCACCCACGCCTTTAACACAACCGGAGTCCATACTGTATGTGTCAACGTGACTGACTCTCTGGGCAATAAGAGGCAGTGCTGCCATGACGTCACGGTTAATCCTGCTCTACGCCTGGTGCTTTCGCCTAAGACAGACACCAACCTTGTAGACACTCTCCATTACCTCACGGCCACACTCTACGACCAGTTTGGCTATGGGGTGAAAAATGTGACTTTGAACTGGAGCATAAGCGGCGTGGGAGCATTCTCCGACACTCCAGATAGCCTAACCGATTTTAATGGTCAGGCAGGCGCTGTAATCACTTCCAGCGCCTCTGGAAAAAGCACGGTGAGATGTGAGGTGGCAGGTAACACTTCAATATATGACATCGCCACCAAGACATGGACTGCTAGAAGAGTTCCTCCGCGTGGCGGCGGTGGCGGCGGTTGTCCTCCCATTAAATACCTTACGGTGGACTGGGAGGGAAATAGCGTCACGAAGCGCCTTCGGACCAATGATGTGCTATCACTAGATTTGCTTGGGCCTAGCCCCGATGGCTGTCACAGCTTGTTGCTAGAACAGGATACTAACGCACCCATTGTTGATGGAGTGACATATTACCTGATAGTAATCAGAGAGCTTGAGCTTGAGGACATACCTCCTCTTCCTGAGAATACTATAGCGATTGTGGCTGTCAACATAACTCCTGAGGGCGCTGTTTTCAACAAAAACATCATCCTGACACTGTGCTTCGATCAATTACCCGAGGATGCTCTAAATGTAACCATAAGCTATTATGATGGTGTTGGTGGAGTCTGGGTACCACTGGAGAGCACACTGGGCGAATGGGATGGTATGCTGACCATATCTGCCCCGCTAAGACACTTCACCATTTTTGCCGTACTGGCCGAGCTTGCTCCGCCATCTCCTCCACCGCCTGCCCATTTTGTGGCCAGTGGCTTGAGCATCGAGCCCAGTATGGAAAAGATATGGGAAACTGTCACCTTCGTGACCAAGACTGGGGAAAACGTTGGCATTGCCGCTACGATAACCAATGATGGTGGGCAGGGAGGCACCTATACTGTTGTGCTAAAGCTGGATGGAGAGACAGTAGATACCAAGATGGTGACACTGGGTGCGGGGCAGAGCCAGCAGGTGAGTTTCACCCTGTCCGAGATGGATTATGGACAACATGAAGTGGAGGTCGCCGGGTTGAGTGATGAGTTCACAACGTCACGGACCATCACCTGGTGGCTTATCATTGTCATAATAGTGGCAATTGGCTTGATTATCTGGGGAGTGGTCTGGTGGAGAAAAAGAAGGCGCAAAGCAGTACAAGGGGAAAAAGGAAGCGAAGAACAGCACGGAAAGGATAACTGAGCTTGAGGCTCGGTCATCCCTGTCGTTAAATTCCAAATCCCAAAATCCAATTTCTAAACAAATCCAAATATCCAAATTCAAAGTTCTAAACTGTCTTGGCCATTGGTATTTTGATGAGAGGAATTAAATTTCCCTTTCTTTTGTTTGGGATTTAGATATTAGGATTTAGAGTTTCCCTTCGGAGATTGCTGAGCCTGTTCCGAGCGTGAGCGAGGAATCTCTGCTCCTCGCAATGACAAGAGGAGGGACTACACTTCTTGAACAGACTCAGTCTCAAGCAGTTTTTCCGGGCTCTCTAGATGGTCAATATATAGAATGCCATCGAGATGCTCAATTTCCTGCTCAAGAGCCTGAGCCAGAAGTCCTTGTGCTTTGAGGCGAAATTCCTTACCGTGTCTGTTTTGGGCTTTGACCTTCACTGTTACCGCTCTTTTTATTTCCCCAAAGTAGCCAGGTATGGATAAGCAACCTTCCTGAACTATTCGCTCACCTTCCCTTTTTACTATTTCAGGGTTAATTAGAGTAATGAGTTCATGTTCTGGCACCTCGATGACTGCTATGCGGAGCAACACTCCTACCTGCGGGGCAGCGAGGCCGGCTCTGTTGGGATCAGCGTGTAACGTATCAATCATATCGTCGATTAAATTTTGAATCGAGCCATCGATTTTGGTTACTCTTTTGGCCTTTTGCCGCAACACAGGGTCGGGCAAGGTACGAATCTGTAAAACTGCCATGTCTCCCTTTAAAAACGCGCCCGGATTTTTATCCCATACTGATTATACCACTGCTTGCAACGAGATTCACTTTAGATATTCGAAGTTGATTCGCAATGTCTCTCTGTCATGCGGGCCTTTCGCCTCTTGTCATGGGGGTTGTTAAGCGCCTCATATTTTGCCAAAACGGCGCTGGCGGCGTTTATATTCAGAAAGCGCTTCCTCAACGTCTTTAAGACCAAAATCAGGCCATAACACCGGAGTGAAGTAAAGTTCACTATAGGCGGCCTGCCAGAGGAGAAAGTTGCTCAGGCGGCTCTCACCGCCAGTGCGTATGACCAGGTCAGGGTTGGGAATGTCAGCGCTATATAGATACCGGACAAACACAGACTCATCTATATTGTCACCAGGAATACCAGCGCTGGCGATACGTCTGGCTGCCTGGACAATTTCATCACGTCCCCCATAATCGAAGGCGAGACAAAGCGTAAGGCCGGTATTATTTTTGGTGAGTTCTACTGCTGCCTGCACCTTTTTTCTCAGTTTCTGAGACAACCTGTCCAGCCTGCCCAGGTGTATCAGTCGGATATTTTCTTGATGAAAAGCCTGAGTTTCCTGGTTAATCTTCCTTGCCAGAAGACTGAGTAAGCCTGCGACCTCTATTCTCGGCCGGTTCCAGTTCTCTGTAGAGAACATATAAAGGGTCAGGTACTTTACGCCATAATTGGCAAAAATCTTTACCACCGGGCGAATATTCTCGCTGCCAGCATTGTGTCCGGCAAGCCGGGGTAAATGGCGTTTCTTTGCCCAGCGGCCATTGCCATCCATGATAATAGCGACATGCTGGGGAGGATAATTTATTTGAGTCATAAACTAGCCTCACGAGAAAGGAGATGCCTGATTTTCAGCAGGGGATAAGCGGAGCTATGTCTCAGGACAGCCAGAATTAACCTGCTGTGCCAATCGAAGGAAAAATTGTTGGAGTTGAGCAAAGCCTCAGCCATGCCACCAGAGTCCACCACGTTGAATATTCCCTTGATTTGGCGGTCGCTCAGTTTGGCATAAAGCCATCTAGCCCAGTAGCCACGGGAGAGTTCCTTGCCCATTTTTGCCTTCCACTGCTTTTGATAGCGCGAAAGCTGGTTGGCGGTTAAATTATCACTGCTGAGAGCCTCATCAAGCACCTCGGCTGCTATCTTAGCACCAAGATGCCCAAAGTATATTCCTCCGCCGGTAGTTGGCTTTACATGCCCGGCGGCATCCCCAATAACCAGTACCCTGTCTCCGTAGCTGCGAGCTAATGTTCCTACGGGGATAGCCTTTTGCTCGATTTCCATATCCCTACTTGTTATTCTACCCTGGCGAGAGAGATTGTTGAGGAGACTTTGCAGATGTAGCTTGGCCCGGGATGTTGCTAAAAGGCCAACATATGCTTTATTTGTTGAAGTGGGCACAAGCCAGGCAAACGCACCCGGTGCTATTTCCTGACCAAAGTATACTTCGAGTTCATCAACGTTTTTCGCTTCAATTTCGGCCTGAGCACCGACGAGGAAACTCTTGATTCTGCCCAGGCCTAGCTTCCGGGGCAACTTGGGTCTGAACCCGTTAGCCAGTACCACGGCTCTAGCACTGAATATCTCCCTGGCACCGGAACGCAAGGTTTCCGCTTGTATGCTATCCTTCCCAGGAATAATATCAACTACTGAAGAAGAGAAGAAATATTGTGCCCCCTGGGATTGGGCTTTAGAGGCTAGCGCTTTATCGAGCAGAAGCCGATTGACAACATAAGCCTGAACCATTTCAGTTTGGAATCTTAGGCATCTTCCTGAAGGGGAGAAAAACTTGGCCGAGTTTACCCTGGTTAATATCATATCTGTGTCGATGTCCAAGGACTGTAAACATTCGGTACTGATTATTCCTGTGCAACAGGCATTAAGTCCTGGCGCACTTTTTTTCTCAAAAACAGCGACATCGTGACCTAATGAGGCTAGTTCATAAGCTATGTAGCTTCCGGCTGGCCCCGCCCCTACTATGATGACATCGTAAAATTGGTCCGACAATTTTCTGCCACCTTTTTAGGTTTCTGCTAAATTATATAACATATCGTTCAGCCATACCTATTTGTCGATTTGACACGTACATTACCGTGTACCGAGGTGCAGTACACTAGTGACAGCGGTGGCTAAGATGTTTTTACCTGGGAGTTGAAATGGGGAACATGTTTCGTCCTACCGGGATTATTGCGGACAACGCGGAGCTGCTCTACGCCAGCTAGTACAAGTAAGGTGAAATGCTCTTATCCTATGGCCTTCTCTTTTTCACCGCCCTGACGTTTGGCTTCGGGTGTGGGGGGGCGGAAGGTACTCGACCAGCCGTTCCATTAAATTGCCGTGGTGCTTGGCCTCGTCTCTAAGCATTCTTTCTATATCCGCTCCGGGATTGAGATACCCAAGTGTCTTGTAGTTTATCATCTTGAGCAGATTGATAAGGGTATGTCTGTCCTCATGTGATAATGGCGACAAGATTTCTTGGATAAACTCCCAGCCGGCCAGGGTTGCCGGTTTAAGGGCGTCCTTCCCCTTGTCGCTGATAGTAAGATTTACTACCCTGCGGTCCTTCCTGTCTCTTACCCTCTTGATCAGACCAGCCCTGACCATGCGGTCGGCTAGCATACTGATGCTGTTCGGGCTACGTTGTAACCACCGGGCTACTTCACTTGGCTTTGCGCTACCACCGAAGTATTGTATAGTCACAAGCACTGCATACCGCTCCGCATTAAGCTTGTATTTACCAAATACTTTGTCCTCACATAGCTTAAGCAGGGCGTCGGCTCGGTGTATCATGAGCCACGTGGTCAAAATTAGGTTTTCGGCCTCAAACTTTGCTGCCATATTTAACTTCTCCTTATTATTTCATGGAACTTTGCTCGTTGTGGGAAACGCACTATTATAACAGAGTTTATTATTTACGACAAATCAACCTGACTCAATAATAGCAACCCGAAAATTATTAGGATTTGGCATGATTGAAACTGAAGATTCCAGTTTTTGACCAGCTCCTTATCAATGGAAGGGAGCAGGGGGATAGGTTGCCAGGCAACCTATCCTTGTTATAACGGTGATATAATTGAAGATAGGTCTCTATTAGTTCGCTTGTTGGGGGTGGTTACTGTTGAAACAAAGCCACGATGTAATTGTTGTTGGTGCTGGTCCGGCTGGGGCAACACTGGCTTACGAGCTGGCGAGGAGGGGGATCGGGGTATTAGTTTTAGAGAAAGAGAAACTGCCCCGCTATAAGTGTTGTGCCGGCGGAGTCACGAGCAAGGCAGCAAAACTCCTGGATTTCGATATCTCCGAAGTAGTGGAAGAAGTAATTTATGAGGTCAGCTTTACTTTTAATCTCGGCAGTCCTTATCTGGGACAACATAGTCAGCCACTGATGTATACCGTAATGCGTGATGTATTTGACTATTTTTTAGTGATGAGGGCGCAACAACTAGGAGCCGTGCTTATGGATGGTCAGAAAGTAACGCAAATACAAGTGAGTGCTGATTGGGTTGAGATTGCCACTGCTGACGGCATTTTCCGCTCCCGACTTGTGGTCGGGGCTGATGGGGCTTATAGCGTAGTGGCAAGAGAGCTGGGCATGGAAAGGAGCGTGGAATATGTCGCGGGAATAGAGTCGGAAATTGTTGTGCCCGAGGAAGAGCTGGCAAAATGGAAATCGCGGGCCCAGATGGACCTGGGTTGCATTCCCGGGGGTTATGCCTGGGTGTTCCCCAAGCGTGACCATCTCTCTGTGGGAGTCGGATGTCTTGCCTCCAAGGCAAGACATTTGAACCGCCACCATCAGAAGTTTCTGAATTCACTAAGTAGCGGTAGTTACACTATTGTCAGGTCAAGTAGCCACCTGGTACCAACGTGTACAAAAGGGAGGCTTGTTTGGCAAGATAAAGCCTTGCTTCTGGGGGATGCGGCTGGGTTTGCTGACCCATTAACAGGCGAGGGAATTTATAACGCCATCCGGAGTGCCCAGCTTGCCGCACCAGTGATTGAGAATTCCTTAGCGAAGGGTGAGGTCAGATTGCAGGATTACCAACATATTGTAGAGAAGAAGATAATATCTGAATTGAGAATAGCGCGTACGCTGTCAAAACTTTTTGTCCGCTTCCCTCGTTTGGCGTTTGGAATGTTCAACCAGAGTGACGGGACGTGGAGAGCTGTATGCAACTTGATGCTTGGCGAAATAGACTATGCTGCTATCAAGGGAAGGGCGGGCGGATTCAAAGGCATATTTAATCGCCTGTTTTGAGCTTAGCACAACGATCTTAGCGGCAGGAGCGTGCGTAGGGGTAAAATTTGTTATAATTTAAAGTAGGAGAGTGAGGTGTCTAAGATACTGGACAAGATAAACAACCCCGGCGATGTTAAGGGGCTAAACCAGGATGAACTGGGTGAACTTTGTTCCGAGCTTAGGGAGTTATTGGTGAGCCGGGTTAGTGAAAACGGAGGGCATCTCGCATCCAATCTGGGAGCGGTGGAGCTTACTGTTGCCCTGCACCGGGTATTTGATAGCCCGAAAGACAAGATAATCTGGGACGTGGGGCACCAAAGCTACGTTCATAAGATATTAACAGGAAGGAGGGAGCAATTTCCCTCCCTTCGCCAATACCAGGGGCTCTCAGGATTTCCTGATAGAGATGAAAGTCTTCACGATGCTTTCACTACGGGACATGGTGGCACCTCTATTTCAGCAGCTTTGGGTATGGCTTTGACCCGTGACCTTGCTGGTGGTAATCACCACGTGGTGGCTGTCATCGGCGATGGGTGTCTCACTTGTGGCATGACTTACGAAGCACTGAATCACGCCGGGCATTTGGGCACAAGGATTATCGTGGTGCTCAATGACAACGGCATGTCCATTTCACCTACAATAGGAGCGATAGCCAAGCGGCTAAATGTAGTGCGAACAACCCGTGGCTATATACGGGCTAAGAAACAGACGAGTCGATTGCTGTCTTTTTTGCCTGGAGGAAAGAGGCTGGAGGGAGGATTGCGCCGTCTTAGGGAAGGGGTAAAAGCGATGGTCATGCCCACCATGATGTGGGAGCAGCTTGGCTTTACTTACCTGGGTCCGATAGATGGTCATAACACTGCTGAATTGGAAGCGGCTCTGACTCAGGCCAGGAATTATTACAAGCCGGTCATCGTCCATGTCTTGACTACGAAGGGCAAGGGTTACAAACCAGCCGAAGATAATCCCACTTACTTTCACGGTCTATCCCCTAAAAGCGAGGGCTCGGGCACAATACCTACTTATAGTCAGATATTTGCTCGAACAGTCGGTGGACTGCTTGGAGACAATCCCAGGGTGGTAGTGATAAGTGCTGCCATGGTTGAAGGCAATAGCCTATCTTCTCTGGTCAAGGAATTTCCTCAACGCATCTACGATGTAGGGATTTCTGAGCAACATGCGGTTACCCTAGCCGCCGGTCTAGCTACCCAGGGCTTCATACCTATTGTAGCTATATATTCCACTTTCTTGCAGCGTGCCTTTGACCAAGTATTGCACGATGTTTGTCTCCCAGATCTGCCTGTCATTTTTGCCCTTGATCGCAGCGGCATTGTCGGAGAGGATGGCAAAACACATCAAGGGATATTTGATTTATCCTATCTTAATTTGATGCCCAATATGATTGTTGGCGCACCTAAGGATGAGAATGAACTTCAAGACCTGCTTTATACTGCCCTCGATACAGAGCATCCTTTGGCAGTTCGTTATCCTCGTGGTCGGGGAACAGGCGTTCCCTTGGCCACCGAGCTGCATCAGCTTCCTATAGGCAAAGCTGAGATAATAAAGCAAGGCGAAGATATGGTCATAATAGGCATCGGCTCTACTGTCATGCCTTCTCTGGAAGCTGCGGAACATTTAGCTCTTGAGGGCATTGATGCCATGGTGATTAATGCCCGATTCGTTAAGCCCCTGGATACAGAGCTTATTCTGGATATAGCCAACCAAACCAAAAAGATGGTCATAGTAGAGGAGAATATTCTTAGTGGCGGCTTTGGTGCTGCGGTGCTGGAGCTGCTGGAGAAGGCTGAAGCCTCAGATGTCAAAGTGAAGCGATTAGGCATTCCTGACGAATTCGTGACCCATGGAGAGCAAGATTTTCTTCGCTCTCTCTACCATCTGGATGCCCCGGGAATAGCCAAGGAATGTGCTGATTTCCTGGCTCAAATCCAAGCCACGGTGTAGGGAGAGTTCCCCACCACTATCCTTTAATAAGAGTTAGCTCCTATATGGCCGTTTAATCAGGCGGCGAGTCCTTATTCTCTTGAGCCATTCGCTTGAGCTCGTAAAGCTTGGTGATTGCTTCCAGAGGAGACATGGAGTCAATGTCAAGCTGGCTAATTTCATCAGCTAATAGGGAGCCTTGTGTAAAAAGAGGAATCTGGAGCGATGCTTTACGGCGAGGGACTTTGGCTTTTTTAGAAGCATGGCTCTCCAGCTCAGCTAAGACTTCCTGAGCCCGGACGATTACCGATTTGGGCAGGCCAGCCAGCTGAGCCACGTGGATGCCATAGCTCCTGTCGGTGCCCCCGGGGACAATCTTGTGGAGAAAGATAACTTTGTCTCCTTCCTCCGCCACCGCCACGTTAAAGTTTTTCACTCTGGGCAGGATACCAGCCAGTTCTACCAGCTCATGATAATGGGTAGCAAAAAGGGTCTTCGCCCCAAGCTCAGGGTGGTTATGGATAAACTCAGCTACTGCCCAGGCAATGGAAAGTCCGTCATAGGTGGAAGTGCCCCGCCCAATTTCATCCAGGATGATAAAGGAGCGAGGGGTAGCATTATTCAGGATATTCGCAGCCTCAGTCATCTCCACCATAAAAGTTGATTGGCCAGCGGCTAGGTCCTCCTGAGCGCCAATGCGAGTAAAGATGCGGTCAACAATTCCGACATTCGCTGAATCGGCAGGGACAAAGCTTCCTATCTGAGCTAAAAGGATGATTAGGACTACCTGCCTGAGATAGGTGGACTTTCCGGACATATTGGGACCGGTGAGTATAATGAGCTGGTTGTCCTTATTACATAAATAAGCGTCGTTGGGAACAAAATTATCGCTGCCTATGCTCTGTTCCACAATAGGGTGGCGCCCTCCCTTAATGTCAATGATATCCTCGTTGGTCAGTGTTGGGCGGACATAACTATTGCGCGCTGCTACCTCAGCGAGGCTGGAAAGGGCATCGATTTGAGCAATGGCTCTGGCGGTGGCCAAAATTTGTCCCCCAACAGCGCTTATCTGCTGGCAAAGTTGCCGGAAAATGGCGGCCTCCAGGTCAGCGATTTTTTCCTGAGCATTGAGAATCAGCGATTCATACTCCTTGAGTTCGGGGGTGAAGAACCTTTCCGCCTCCGCTAGAGTTTGCTTGCGAATATAGTCTGGGGGAACTAAGTTGAGATTAGCCCGGGATACCTCGATATAGTAGCCGAATACCCGGTTGTAGCCTACTTTTAAGGATTTAATCCCCGTGCGTTGCCTTTCCCTTTGCTCCAGGCCAGCCAGATATTGCTTCGCCTGCCGGGAATTACGGCGAATTTCATCAAGTTCAGGGGAGAAACCTTCCCTTATTACACCACCTTGCTCCAAATCCCCCGGTTCATCGGCAATAGCCCTGGCGATTAAGTCCGCGATGTCGGGGCAAGGCTTAAGTTCAGAGCTTAGCCAATTTATGGCATCTCCGTCTGCCATCGCCGCTTTCAGGTCCGGCACCTTCTCTAAACTAGAGCGAAGCGCTAGCAACTCTCGGGGCATGACTCTGCCGCTACTCACCCGGTTAACCAGCCTCTCTAGGTCAGCAATATCTGATAAGAGAGAAATGGCCTTTTGGCGAGCCAGACTATCTTGATGAAACCAGGCAACTGCCTCTTGCCGCCGATTCAATATGGTGAGGTCCAGAAGGGGATGTCCCAGCCAATTCTTGAGCAATCTGCCACCCATAGCTGTCTTGCTCAGGTCAGTGACGGAGAGGAGGGAGTTGCCGGTTTCTCCCCACCTGCCGCCCTGAAAGAGCTCCAGGTTGCGGATGGTCTGGCCATCGAGGGTCATAAAGGAATCTGTAGAGTAGGTAGCAAGCTTGCTTAGCTGAGGCAGAGTTTCCTTCTGCGTTTCCTTGACATAATGTATTAATGCGCCTGCAGTCCTTATGGCTAAGGGTAAGCGGGCACAGCCATAGCCTTCCAGGCTGGCCACGCCGAAGTGTTCCAGCAAAGCTTCCTGGGCAATCTCCAGGTCAAACCAGTAGTCATCAAGTCGGCTTATGGTGAACAGCAATTGGGCATAATCACCGGCGTCTTCGGGAATAAGAACTTCGCTGGGCTGAAGTCGCTCCAATTCAGGCATGACCCTTTCAGCAGGAAGCTGAGTGGTGGCAAACTCGCTCGTGCTTATATCAACATAGGCGATTCCCGCTTCCTCGCCTTCAACAACCATGCTGGCGAGGTAGTTGTTGCTCTTACTCTCAAGCAGATTGGGCTCGACCACTGTCCCCGGCGTCACCACGCGAATGACGTCCCTCTCCACCAGTCCCTTACCCGGAGGAGTAAGCTGCTCACAAATGGCCACTTTGTGACCCCGGTTGATAAGCTTGGCTAGATAGTTATCCAAAGCGTGGTAAGGTATCCCCGCCATTGGTATCCTCTGCCCCTTGCCCATCTCCCGGGAAGTCAGGACAACATCCAGTTCTCGCGAAGCGACTTTGGCATCTTCATCGAAGGTCTCATAGAAGTCGCCCAGCCGGAAGAAAACAATAGCCTGGGGGTACTTCTGCTTAACCCTGAGATACTGCTTTCTAAGAGGTGTTACAGCCATCTATGTTATTTTACTAGCTCTTCAGGGATATATAAAGCAGAGCAAACATTGGGAGAGAGGGTTCAACAAAAACAGCC
>Ga0209636_10003451_pt1 | contig 16098 bp, 8 predicted proteins | sample DeeMarSWOR152_54_FD_187464 | JGI IMG/M metagenome (GOLD analysis project Ga0209636, IMG submission 187464) | Marine sediment microbial communities from White Oak River estuary, North Carolina - WOR-1-52-54 (SPAdes) (version 2) | ecosystem: Environmental > Aquatic > Marine > Intertidal zone >...
GGTAAGTCATCAGTTTTGTCCTCTGATATTCGATGATCCCAAAAACAATGAAAAAGCAGCCGAAAGCAAAAGAGGAATAAGGAGGATTTCCTGTTATAATGGCTTCAATCATTGCCAGGGATAAAAATACAGCTATGGCATACGGACCGATCCGTCCTATCGGTCCCCGAAGCTTTGATCGACTGATCATCTGTTGGCCTCCTTTTATTTTAGGAATTTTGTTTTTTTTCTGAGGCAGACTTCGCTTTTGGAGCCTCGAGGATTTGGTGGACGATCATCTCCTTAACGTCCCCATCGTCTCCGAATACGAATGATATCTTATACCCGCTTGACCTGTAAATCCAAAGCCCTTTCTCGTCAGGCCCCTTAAGCTTGATGACTTCTCCCTTAGCGTCAACAACGGCAAGGTTCTCATCCTTGAAAATGACTGTCAGCTCAATGCCTTCCGCAGGAACAGGATATTTGCCAAGGTAGGGCTTGAATTCTTCAGGAACATCGGCACTGATTGTTTTCTTATCAGCCTTTTTCGGGAGCCTTGTCTGGATTAAGAGGGACAACCCGGCCACTTCTCCCGAATCGTCTCTCTTGAATATTAAATTTATTTGATTCGAGAGCAGACAGGTCCATATTCCTTCTTCATCGGGGTCATTAAATGCCAGAACCATCCTTTTTGGGATATCTAACGCCAAGTTATTATTTTGTTCGAAAACCTTGAGATCACCAAGTTCGGGACTGATGTATTGCCCAACATAGGGAGCATATGGGCTTATCTCTGACAGGTCCTCATCCTCTCTGTTAGATTCTGGCCGAGAATCTGGGATTTCCATCTCAATGACTGGCAAAAGAAGATGGGAAGGGTATTCCTTCGTGTGATATATCCTTTGAACGGCCGAAACATACTCTGTTTCCATTTCATTATGTCCCCCGGTGTTCAGATTCCGGGAATACTCGGGAAAAGAAGCCGATGAAATTTCCATGCGGATACGCTCGCCTTTTGAAAATGTGTATCCTGTATGACTCAAATCGATGGTAAACTCATAGATTTTATCTTTTTCCAGGAATTCAGGAGCTGACATTGAATTTCTGAAACGCGCTCTGAGTACACCCCATGTCATACCCATCGGACTTATTTCTCCGTCTTCGGCAACTGCATATAATGTTACACACCAGTCGGTGTCCTTTGCGGAAGATGAAGCGTATAATCCGGCTGAGATAGGACCGGCGATTGTCAGAGGCTGTACGAAGGGAGCTGTCTCGTAGACGAGAATATCTTCCCGGGAACCGACCAAATTTTTATAACGTTCCAGTGCTCTCTTTTTCAAGTGATCGATAAAACAGGGAGAGGGATCGCCCGGATCATATGTATACATATCATACGGCTTGGTTGAAGAGGATTTTTGTATCTGCAGAGTGCCATCCCCGCGTGATGTATTCGCCCCTTTTTCAGAGGATATGTAATACTTGACAAAAGACGTAGCCGGTAATGGGTAGGTATCTGCTTTCAACCAGTTGTTGGGGCCAAAATTAAAGACCTGGACCAGCGGTTCGGTAATAATTCCGTTGTCCTTGCCTTTTAGCCAGTAATCAAACCACTTTACATAAAGGCCTATGAGACCGATGTCTGCAGCTTCTCCCAGGTCTTGTCCGTAGAGGTATTTTGACGATTGGTCCGTATGTTCCCATGGGCCCATGATCATTTTGATGTGTTTGTTTTTAGACTGTTTTAGATTGGAATAAGCGAGTTTTGTTCCTCGGTTACCAGGATCGTACCATCCCGACTGAAGAAAAACTGGAATATCGAGTTCTTTAAGCTTTTCAAGATAATTAACCTTTTTCCAGTACGAATCATCTGTGTTGTGTTTAACCCATCTCCGCCAGTAGGGGATTTCTTCCCCAAGGATCTTTTTATCAAGATCGATGACCGGAAGAAAACTCAACAGGCTGTTCCAATCCTTTGTGAATATTTCTTTCGCTTTTTTCTGCATGTCCGCGGCTGTTTTTGCATTTTCAACAATATCGACCCATCTTATATTCCCTCCCATGACCAGCACACCGCCTTCATACGGCATATTATCGAACGGCATGGCCGAGGAAATATTGGGAACAAGGGTGACGAGGTGAGGCGGTTTCAGTATCGCGGCGGCAAACTGCACAAATGCCGAATAAGATCCACCATACATGCCGACTTTACCCGTTGACCATTCCTGTGCAGCCAGCCATTCGATGGAGTCGTATCCGTCTTCTCCTTCATAGATAAACGGTTCCCAATCTCCCTGGGATTCAAACCGGCCTCGGACATCCTGAATAGCGTAAACAAAACCGTGTCCTGAAAAATAGACCCCGTAAGGTTTGAGGATTTCTTTATTGTAAGGAGTTCTCATCAGTATCACTGGGAAAGGTCCGTTCTCACTTTCAGGAAAATACAGGTCTGTAGCCAGTTTTATTCCATCCCGCATCGGTATTTCGATTGTTTTTTGGCCATAAATATTAGCTACGAGAAGGATGACTAAAAAAACAATCGAAATCGCTACAGCAGATTTTTTCCGGCTGGATTTGTTTAACGTTGAATCTTGATAGATGTTTTTCATTCTTAATATCGCCTCCTGTGCTTTATAAACTACATTTATTTTGAAGTATACAAATATTATACTTTGTTGTCAAGGAAAAAATTAGCCTTTTTATAAGCCGGTTTTATACTGGCGAAAGCTGTCTCCTGCTATCCGGACATACAGGCTGTTGTTGGAATCATCAAAGAACCTTATCTTTTTTGGAATTTTTGGCTGCCTGGATTGTATATACAGTGGAAGGTCAGGTTAGGTAAGAGTAAGGAGAGGCCATGAACATCTTCAAAAGGATCTCTGGAACAGTCCTCATGATGTTGTATTTCGTCCTGGTTGCGGCTCCATCTGACTGCGATTTGGATGTTTACATGCGTGTCTTTAAAATCCCCAGAATACAGAATTGGGAGACGAAACTGTTTTTGATCAAACCATTGCTTTGTCTGAACATAAAATCCTTTTGATCGGCTTTCCCTCTCATGATAAAGGTCCACGTGGGACGGTCTTCTGGCTGGCAATCAGCGTGATTAAGAACGAGGGGCAGAAAGCTGTAAAATGAGGACGTTTCCCAGGGAATTTTCTTTTAGGGATTACACCTAATCTCTCATCATCTTTCTCTCAACGGACACATCTGTACTCATCTGATATATTTCAGGATTAATTCTCGTCAAGGATCTCGAGCATGCGGATGGCGGCCCGGTTATCGGGATTATTTTTAAGATAATTTGCGATGAATCCTCGGGCCGGCTTCATGGCCTCTTCAGGCAGGATCTCGAGAAGAAGACGGATGACCGCCTCCCCATCCTCAACCCTGTCCAGCGCGATCGACATGGCTGCCATGTTATAGAATTGCTGCTGGCCGAAATTATAATCTTCCGCGTGCTCCTGATGGAGTGAATTCCATACAGCGACGGCCTCTTCCCGGCCTTTTTCAGATAGCGCCCTGAGAACCGGGACGCTGACTGGGGGTTTGAAGCCTTCGGGTTCAAAGCCGAGCAACATATCCAGCGCAGCTTCTCCAAGATACCTGATCGGGGCCGGGATATAGTTGCACAGAACGACTACTGCTGAGGACCTCTCGGGAAGTAGTGTAAGGTACGTGTTAAACCCGGTATCTCCGCCGCCATGACTGATGGTTTTTTCTCCCCTGTGGCTTCCTAAAAACCAGCTGAGCCCCACGGCATCATCACTCTCCTCTCCTCCGATCTTGAACCAGGGCTTCCAGAGCAGGTCATAGCTTGAAGGTTCGAGAATCTTTTTTCCGGAATGTGTACCGCGTTTCATATTTATGATGGCCCAGTTGCACATCTCTATGGCGTTGGAATGGAGGGTGGAGCTCGGGCCGTGCATCCGGTTGTACGGGTAACCTTCCCAGGCAAATGTGCGTATGGTCCGCAGGTGGCCTGACGCCCAGTTTTCGGGAAGGTGCTCCGGTTTAAGGAAGGTGCTCTCTTTCATCCCGGCGGGATCGAGGATGTATTTCTTTTCATAGTCGGCAAACGACATGCCGGAGACCTTGGCGGTCACATCGCCCAGGCATTCAAACGCCATATTGCTGTAGGCAAAGCTTTTCCCCGGATCAAACCGCATCTTTTTATCCCCCAGCCTGCGAACATAGCGCTCCAGGGCACCTTCATCATATTGGGGATTGTCCCACTCGTAATCCTCGACATCCGGCATGCCGGAGACATGGCTGAGCATCTGTTGAATGGTTATATTTTTGTGGCGTTCGTCATCGAGTTTGAAATATGGCAAATAGGTGGTGACTGGCGCCTCCAGGTCGATCTTTCCCTGTTCGACCAGCTGCATTATGGCCGTTGCCACAAAAGGTTTGGAGATCGATGCCATGTGGAAGAGAGTGGCGGTGGTCACTGGTTTTTTTGTGTCGATATTTTTGTAGCCGAATCCCCGCGCATAAACAACCTCATTGTCTTTGACGACACCTATGGCAAATCCCGGCAGGTCATATGCCTGCATGACCTCCTTGATGAACGGTGTCAGCGTGGCATCGAGTTGAGCCCCTGTTTCCCCCTGGATGATGTCCTTTCCGGAGCTTTTGCTCTTATATCCGCAGCTGACCACAAGGACTGCAGCCATCAGTACAGTCAGAAATCGGATAATATTCTTATTCAGGATGCAATTCATGATGACCCTCCATTGACTCACAGATTTTTATTATATAATACGCTCAACAACCTTTTTAGTTTGGAAAGATCAATTTTAGTTTGGAAGGATCAATCATTTGATTGATATTTCGATGTATTCTACTTTTGTGGAAGGTTCAGGTATGTCTAATCCTTCTTTTTTCATCCCTTCAACATGGAATTGAATGGCGTCTTTCATCCGTGAGAGCGTTTCTTTTATGGTCGCCCCGGTTGATACGCAACCCGGTAAGTCTGGACTGTTGGTAGAGATCTTGAAATCAGGTTTTGTTTTTATCGGATGGATATAAAAAATAGTCAAGCAATAGGGAAATATGGACAAATACCATTAAAACTCAAATTCCAACCCTAAAACAAAGATTCTTGGAAACGAATCCTCTGAATACAGGTCCTCTGAGTATTCACTCCAGTCAATTTCAGTTGGCGTTTTTTTATTAAAAACATTCCAGATGCTGAAAAAGACTATCAAATTGGAACCTCTGAAATGGAAACGCCTATCAGATCGAATACTAAGGGAATTATGATCAGGAAATCGTCTGCTATTGATTGCATTTACATCAAAGACAGCTTCTTGGATCGCACTTGAAGCGAGAGCATCATAAGGTGTGTACGGCATCCCTCCGGCAAATATCCAGCTCATACTGAATTCCCATTTATTATTAGGTATATAACCGGCTTCTACAGTCGCATTATAGCGGTTATCATAGATTCGATTCCTCCATACGCCGTTAAGGTCTCTGTACTTTGACCTGTATAATGCTCCACCCAGCAATCCATAAAATTTATTGGTGAACTTTTTCTGTATCATTAGTTCGATACCGTATGAACGTGCTTTTCCGCTGGAAACAAGATTTTCATGATTTACAAAGAAAACCATGTATGCCGGCTCATCCATGATAAAGAGTGAAGGCTGTCTTGTATCAAGCGGGAAACGGTCATACTGTTTGTTGTAAATTTCAACTGTCATGCGGGTATCTTCAGTAAGAAAATGACGCATTCCAAGCACATAATGGTAAGCTCTCGGATTTCTTAGGTTTTTAAATTCATCTTTCTGGCACATCAGGACCAGGGGAACATTTTGGTAATAAACTCCGGAGGCCCCGTGGAGCGAAGTCCTTTTTCCTATATTGTATGTGAAAGAAAGTCTTGGAGATACATGCGTGTCTTTATTATATCCGAAGTGATTGGCACGAATTCCTGATGTCAAAGTGAGCTTGCTAAAAGGTTTCCAGCTGTAGCTGATAAAGGCCGAGTACTTTTGAGTTGTGATATCTTTTACAATGGACCCCTCAGGCGATAAGTTGCCCACCATATCGAAATATTCATGATAGGATTCATTAAAATCTGATCTAAGAATTTTTGCTTCAACGCCGAAATCCAGTTTATTCGAAGGATTTATGCGGAAATGGTTTACGTTTCGCAGCCTGAACTCCTGATCTTGTGTATTTTTTATATATGTAGGTACGTCATCCTCAAAGAAATTCAATCTATATTTGCAGAAGACATGGGAAATCGATGTGTTTGAATAACCGTGACTCCCCCACAGATACCTCCAGCTAACTCCTGCCGTATTTTGCCTCATCCTTATATCAATGCTTTCATCATCAAACTCTGTTCTTGGAATGTCCCAGTGATCAGCTCCAAAAATATTTAAGAGGCTTATTCTATGATTTGGGGAAATGTCATAAACAAGCTTTGCTTGAAAATCATCATATTCTGGATATGTTTCATCTCCTTCATCATCAAGCCCTGTAACGTCCACGAGAAACGAAAAAAAGCTGCGCCTGGCAGAAAAGAGCCAGGACCCCTTTTCGCCACCAAGAGATCCTTCGGCGGTTGCTCCCACCCCGGCTAGACTCAAATCCAATTGAAAGTCAAGTTCATGCCGGTTTCCTTCTCGCAGAGTAAGATCAGTAACAGAAGACAGTCTATTGCCGTATTTGGCGGAGAACCCTCCGGCATAAAAATCTACATTATTGATGAGGTCGATATTCATTATACTGATCAAACCTGCAGACGTTCCCTGAATCGGGAAATGGTTGATATTCGGGATTTCTATACCATCAACAAAGAAACCGTTTTCCGAGGGACTTCCACCGCGCACAATCAGGCCATTAAATTGCTGATTCAAGCTGATGACACTTGGCAAGGCCATAAGTCTCCGGCTAACATCACTCAGTAAACTGGGAGTACGGCGAACTTCTTCTGTGGAAAAGTTGGCGGTTATAGTCGGTTGTTCCTCATTCTTGGCAAAATATTCAGCAGACACGACAACCTCCGTTTTGATTGGCAACAGTTTAAGCTCAGCCTTAATAGTTGTTATTCGCTTGGACCGGACAATGACATCTGTCATGGAAAGCTTATCGAAGCCGGGAAGGCTGAACAGAATTGAATAATTACCGACAACAACATCATTAAACATGAAATTCCCTAGTTTATCTGTCATGGTTCCCTTCTGTATATTTACAAGTTCAACAGAGACTCCAGGAAGTGGCTCTTTTGTTTCTCTGTCAAGCACCTGTCCCTTAATTTTTCCCCTCCTAATTTTTTGTTGCTCGGAACCTTGATTCTTTGCAGGAATAACAGCAAATTGTCCCCCTGCTGTTATAGCCAATTCTGTTCCGGTATCGTTCAGAATTTTATTCAACACCTCTATAGCAGGAGCATTATCCATTTTCACAGATACATTTTTATGAAGAGGGATGCGGCTTCTGTTATAGTTCAGTTCGAATTTCCCCTTTTCTGCAATTACGGAAAGTGCTTTTTCTAACGGAACATTGTCCAGATCAACCGAGATAATTTTAAGCAAGGATTTTGGAATTTTCTGTTCGTTCTTTTGATCTGTCTCATGTTGAGAAGTTCCTTCCCCAGCAAATAAAGAAAAAGAAGAAATGGCCACAAGAATTAATATATAGAGGAATAAGGAACTCAACTTTTTCTTCATTAACTTAATCCTCCAGAAATAAAATATTCTCCAGAGATAAAAGTTCTCCCATTTTATCGCTCAATTATGATTCATGATTGTTTTTTTCCGACTTCAAAACAACAGTCCGACCTATGCGTTCATACTTCAGATCCGTTAAAGTGGTGATCAGCTCCAGCATATCTTCAACAGGCTTATTCTGAATGTGAACAGTTAAGCGGTCCGATGCTATTGAATCGTCCTCAAGAATAAACTGAAGATCATACCAGCGCTCTAACTGGTATAATATTTCATGAAAAGGAGCATCATCAAAAAATGCTTCGTGGTTGATCCAGCCCAAATGTTTCTTCACGTCAACATTTGCAGGTTCCGAAGGCCGGCCTTTTTCTGGCAGAGTGCTCAACTGCCCTTCCAATATGACAACCGCTTCTTCGTTAGCAGCCCTTTCCGATCGCAATGAAACTTCACCTTCAGCCACAGTAACCCTGACTCTTCCGTTGTGCTGCCATGCCCTCACATTGAATCTTGTGCCTAACACCTTGATGACAGCATTGTTGGCATGGACAATAAATGGCTTTTCTTTATTTGGCGTTACGTTAAAATATCCTTCACCTGTCAGAACAACTTCCCGAGTCTTTCCCTTGAATTCTTCCGGATACTGAAAAATACTTCCGGCATCCAAGGTTATCCTTGTCCCATCACTCAAGGCGATATCCATCTGTTTTTTTTGGTCAACTGAGATTTTTTTAAATTTGAAACCCTGATGTCCAGACGGAGAGATTCTTGTAGCTTTCCAGATGATAAAAGGGATTAGAATGATGAGCAGCAGGATGGCGGCATAACGAAAAAATCGATATTTGTAAAATGGGATAAAAAATGGGATTTTTTGGGCTGAAGAATCCGGTATGGGAGTTCTTTCTGCTTCTTGGTCAACGGACTTAAGATTGATTCCGGCTTTCCTTGCCATCTCTGTCCAAAGACTTTTAATGTCTGATTCTTGAGGTAGGATTTCTGGAGTATTCCAGACAACTTTCATGAATTCCATCAATCTTTGATTTTCAGGGTCAGAATTTACCCAATATTCAACCTTCTCTTTTTCTTCTCTGGAGCAGTGTTTTGATAAATAGCGCGCGAGCAACTTCCAATCTGTTGCGTCACTCATTTTGCCTCTCTTTGGATTTCATGGGTTATGTTGTTACCGAGCCTTCTATATATAATATCCTCGAGGATGCAAATACCCTGATAAAAAATTTGACATGAAAAAACAGTAACCCTGAATTACATAAGGAGAACGGAAAGCAAATTGGCAAGACGTTTACGCAGAAATTTCAAAGCACGCCCCATATGGGTCTCCACGGTTTTGATGGATATATTTTGGATCTCTGCTATTTCTGAATATGTCAAATGACTATATTTGCTCATCGTAAAAATCAAACGGCATTGTGAAGGAAGCTCTGAAATGGCTCTTTGAACAGATATCGCAATTTCTTTCTCATTCAATATATCCTCAGGTGATTTTGTTGAACTATCAAGCGCCTGAGTGTTTCCCTCTCGATTCTCAAATTTAGCCTTTCTTAGATGCTGCAAGGCTTGATTTTTTACTGCCTTATACAAGTACGATTTTATTTTTAAGGCAGGATTTAATTTTGTCCTGTTCAACCAGATCTTAAGAAAGACATCCTGCACAATGTTTTCCGCAATCTGGATATTCTTTACATACCACCAGGCGAAGTAAATCAGTGCTTGGCAATATGTTTCGAAAAGACTTTTGAAAGCATCCGCATCGCTTTCGCGGATCTTTATAATCCATTCGGATTCAGAAGGGCCTTCTTCAACATTGCTTTTAGGCAGCTTGTTATTACTCATTTGGTATGAACCGGTCTCTACAGCATTATGAATGTGTCAATTTTATTTGAGCAAGAGTCATGCCAAGCTTTTAGTCAAGAGAGGCTGAGTAGCTTGTAAAATATCTTTACGAGAGATGAAAAAACTCTTTTTTGTAAATTTTACTCTTATCTCATAAATTAATGATCTTTTGCGACATAGGGAAAAGGACCAATGGAAATAAAGTTCCCTAAGTGTCACGCTGATAATCCTGAAACCCAGAAGTTCTGTGGTGAGTGTGCACCATAATTCGGATTAATGGCGTATTTAATTTAGTAAAAACACTTCTCTAAGTAAACAGCTATCATTAGATAAACAAAAACAGATAATCTGAGTAGATCAGAGTATTCATTTCAGCGAAATCGTGCACTGGCTCTAATGTGGTGGGAAGTTTGTGGTGACCAGCAAAAGGAAATTCCTCTCCTTTAATATTACCTGATTATCAAGTCGAGATTTTCATGACTTCAGTCTTATAATCCAATCTCCTTTCTGTGAATGTTAGGTTAAAAAATCACGATATTTCTCTCTCTACTACGATTAGATTTTAGATGAGTTGATGGGTTGCAATATAATAATATAGACATCGGTGATATATTACATACCGAACTTGTTTAATTAAGGTAACAGGTATCCCGGTACTTAATTAATTCCGGTACTTAATTAATTAAGGTATTGGGTATCCTGGTACCGAGTTGTTATTGATAAAAGGTGGGGGATTTGGGACAATAGTTTATTCTTGAATTTCTACAATAAAAGCGAGGTGCACATGTCCTACATAAAAAGCTTTGTCTTTATCTCCTTTTTATTGACTATGTTGTGTGCTGGAGCAATGGCGGCCGAGTTGACGTTCGACCGGTACCACACGCCAGCTGCAATCAATGCCACGCTCCAAGATTTTGCCCGAGCCAATCCTGCCACCACAAAACTCCATACAATTGCCCGAAGCGCAGGCGGCAGAGACGTCCTGTTGCTCGAGATCGGGCCAGAGATCAAAAACGCCAAAAAGACCATCCCTGCGGCGCTGGTCGTGGCCAACATGGAGGGGACCGTACCTCTCTCGAGTGAAGCGGCCCTTTACCTTATCACTCAGATCCTGGCAAAACCCGATGTCCACAAAGACCTGACATGGTATGTCCTCCCCTGCGGTAATCCCGACGCAGCCATCGGTTACTTCCAAAAACCTCTCAAGATGGACCCGCGTAACACAACGCCTTTCAACGACGACCGGGACGACCAGACCGACGAGGACGGTTTCGACGACCTGGACGAAAACGGCATCATCACCTCCATGCGGGTCAAAGATCCTGAGGGCCAGTTGATGTCGATCCCCGGTGAGCCACGCCTTATGAAACGGGCCGATTGGTCCAAGGGCGAAAAAGGACTCTACAAACTCTACACTGAAGGACTCGACAACGACGCAGACGGCGAATACAACGAGGACGGCCCTGGCGGTGTCAACATCGGCATCACCTTTCCCCATCTGTTCAAGTTTTTCACCGCAACCGGTGGCCGTTGGTCAGGTGCAGAAAAGGAAAGCTTCCAACTGATCAAATTTGCATCTGACCACAGGGAGATCGGAATGGCCTTTGTCTTCGGCGCATCGAACTTTTGCTTGAATCCCCCGAGGGGAGGGCGTCGTGGCGAAGTGGACCTGACAAGGCTTAAAATTCCTGAACGGTTCGCATCCTTCATGGGCGCCGATCCGAATCAGACCTATACCATGGAGGAGGTCATCGAGCTGGTCAAGCCGATCGTTCCTCCCGGGATGGAGGTGGACGAATCCATGATCGCAAGCTTTCTCGGCCTTGGAGGTGTTGTCAATCCTCTGGCCGATGACCTGAAGTTTTATAAGGAGCTTTCGGAAAAATACAAGGAATTCCTCAAAAAAAACAAGATCGACACAGAGCGGCTGGATCCGGCCTCGGACAAGGACGGCTCGTTCGAACTATGGACCTACTACCACCTGGGGCTTCCTTCCTTTGCCATGGATTTCTGGACCCTTCCCAAAGTGAAGGAAGAAAAAAAGGAGGAAGAAGAGATCACCCCAGAAAAACTCGAGAAAATGACCAACGAGGAATTTATCGCTCTGGGAGAGGAAAAGATTGATGCCGTCCTGAAATCATCTGGAGCGCCGGCGAATTTCAAGGCCAAGATGGTGATCGATGCCCTTAAGGGAGGTCAGATGACCACCAAGCGGATGGCCGAGATGATGAAACAGATGCCCAAACCCAAAAGTGAGGAGGGAGCTGGCCCGAGGGACAAGGCTCTGTTGGCATTCTCCGACAAGGAATTGGGAGGCAAAGGATTCGTGGAATGGGCGTCCTTTCAGCATCCCACGCTTGGGGAGGTCGAGATCGGCGGCGAGGTGCCATTTGTGAGCAACACACCGCCTGCTGAAAAAATCGAAGGCCTCCTTGGAGGGCAGGTGCCTTGGGTGTTTGAACTTCGACAGAAAATGGCCCGGATCAAGGTTGGCAGAACCGAGGTCAAGCCGATGGGGAGCAGCGTTTACAAGGTCAAGGTCTGGGTGAAAAACACCGGGTATCTGCCGTATCCCACAGCCATGGGGAAGCGCAACAAGCGTATCACACCTGTAGTCGTAACCCTCGAGGGGGGTGACCTCAAGATTATCGATGGAAAAAAGAGGAGTTTGATCCAATACATCGCCGGCAACCAAGCCACGTTGGTAACCTGGATCGTCCATGCCGAAAAGCCGACAAAATTGACTGTCAAAGCACAAACAGAGATGGCTTGGTCGGATGCGGTATCCATCTCCCTAGGAGGTTCCAAATGAAAAAAACGATCCTATTATCGGTTTTGATATTCACGATTTTTATATATATGATTCCAGCTGCCGAGATCACCCTCCCGCTGCGGTTCGACCATTACTATACACTGGACCAGGTGTATGAGGCCCTCAAGGTGCTGAATGAGACATACCCGACTCTAACGACCTTAGAGATAGCCGGGAAATCTGAGGAAGGGAGGCCCATTTATGTGATGACTCTCAACAATCCCAAAACAGGGAAGGCCCTGGACAAACCTGGGATCTGGGTGGATGGCAACATCCACGGCAACGAGATCCAGGGTGGCGAGATCTGCCTGTACACCATGGACTACCTCCTTGGGAATTACGGCAAGAACAAGGAGATCACCGAGCTTGTGGACAAGAAGTGTTTTTATTTCGCGCCCGTAGTCAATCCCGACGGCCGGTACCACTTTTTTGCCGATGCCAATGATCCCAGTTCCAACCGCGGCCTGCGCATCCCCGTGGACGATGACAGGGATGGACTTTATGACGAGGATTTCCCCGATGATCTGGACGGCGACGGAAACATCACCAGGATGCGCAAGCGCGATCTCTTCGGGCAGTACAAGACCCATCCGGATGATTCGCGCTTGATGGTTCGGGTGAAGCCCGGCGAGAAAGCTGAGTGGACCATCCTAGGCGACGAAGGTATCGACAATGACGGCGATGGCCGGGTCAACGAGGATTCCGAAGGGTATGTGGATCCCAACCGCAACTGGGGTTTTGATTGGGCTCCCGAATATGTCCAGGGCGGCGCCGGTCAATATCCGTTTTCGGGTGTTGGACTAAAATCTCTCGGAGAATGGATCTGGAAACGGACTAACATCTGCATGGTATGGTCGTTCCACAACAGCGGCGGGATGAACCTGAGAGGGCCTGCCCGGAAGGGTTTGGGCGAGTATCCCCAGCAGGACGTCGCTGTGTATGACTATTTGGGGGCGCAGTCCGAGCGGATCCTCCCGGGATACCGGTATTTGGTCAGCTGGAAAGACCTTTACACCACGTACGGCGATTCGTGTGAGTTTTTGACCCAAATGATGGGTGCTTATGGATATGTTGGGGAGGTCTTCCAGGTGCAGACCGAGACCTTCCGGACACAGAAGGAATCTCGGCCACGAGGGTCAGGAGAAGAGGACGTGATGTCCATGATGGTGGGAGGATCGTCCGATCTGGAGCGCCTCCGCTTCAGCGATAACATGACGCAGGGAGATCTTTACAGACCATGGGCTCCCTACAAGCACCCGACTTACGGGGATATCGAAATCGGCGGCTGGGTCAAGATGAGCACGAGAATTTCCGCATCTTTTATGCTGATCGATCTGGTGCACCGGAATGCCATGGCAGTTTTGTTCACGGCCAAGAACACCCCGGAAGTCAGCCTCCAGGTGAGCGAAGTAAAGGAAGTGGGGAAGGGGCTCTACCGGGTGAGGACACGGCTATCGAATAGCAAAGCCATCCCGACTATGAGCTACCTGGCTCAGAAGGTCAAACTCTATCCCAAGGACATGCTGAAGGTCTCGGGAGCCAAAGCCAAGGTAGTGGCCGGTGGACTGTTGACAAACGCCTACAGGGACATGGTTACCTACAAGAAGCACCGGCCCGAGCTGCAGTTCCTGGTGGTTCCTGGATTCGGCAAGGTGGAGCACCAGTTCCTCGTCGAGGGAAAGGGCGAAGTGACCATCCAGTACGAGTCCCGCCACGCCGGCAAGCTCACCCAAACCATCCGACTCAAATAATAAAAAGTTTATTTTTTTTATGCTCAAAATTTTGGTTCACTTTTTGAATCCTCATTCCTACCGTTCCTTAAAATGGCGAATTGATTGTGGCGATATCAATAATTCTTTACTAGAAATACATCCCCTGCCTAGGAACACATCCCCGGCCTATTCATACCTCAAGCTATCCGCGGGATTGGCTGTGGCGGCTTTGATGGACTGGAAGCTGACAGTCACCACAGCAATAGCGAATGCGGCCAAAGTTGCCAGGGCAAAGATCCAGACTCCCATATTCGTCCGATAAGCGAAACCCTGCAGCCATTTAAACATCGCGTAATACGCCACAGGCCAGGCGATAATATTGGCGATCAGAACCCATTTGATGAATTCTCTGTTGAGCAGAATAACAACACCTGAGACTGAGGCTCCCAGTATTTTTCGGATGCCGATTTCCTTTGTCCGTTTCTCAGCCATGAAGGAGGCCAGGCCGAACAAACCCAGACAGGATATTAATACGGCCAGCCCTGTGAAGTAATTAAAAAGAGTGCCCATCCGTTGCTCGGTCCGGTAGAGCTTGCCGTAAGCCTCGTCGAGAAAATGATATTCGAACGGTGTATCAGGGAAAAAAGTCTTCCATGTGCTTTCGATATTAGCCAGAGTGCCGGGGATATCTCCTGAATCAAGTTTAATCAGGATATACCGGTAGAGCGAAGGAGCATTGATCAACAGGAGGGGTTCTATTTCGCTGTGCAGGGATTTGAAATGATAATCCTTCACAACTCCGATTATCGGCAGTTCTGTATTGCTCAGCATCAGCCGCTTCCCGACAGGATTTTCCATTCCTATTATCTTTTGTGCCGTCTCATTGATCACCACCGCATTTTCATCCGAGGGATGTTCTTCGGAAAAACTCCTTCCTTCAATCATCTCCATATTCAACGTCTCGATAAAATCATATCCTGTGGAAGTCGCATGTAAAACCTTATTATCCTCTGGATCTTTCCCTTCCCAGGTGATGTAATCTAATGTCAATATCACTCCATAGGTGGGGATGTTTGAGGATGCCGCCATATTTCTGATGCCTGCGTTCTTTAATAATTCTATTTTAAGCGGGTCATACTTCTCGACCAGTTCACTTCGTATCGGGAGATAAACCACTTGCTCTTTATCCAATCCCAACTTCCTGTTTCTCATGTAGTCAACCTGGTTGGAGACAAGGACTGTACAAATGATGAGAAGAATGGACAGAGAAAATTGAGAAACCACGAGAATCTTCCGGAATAGATAACCGCGCCCTTCGGTTTTTAGCCTTCCTTTCAAGACCTTTACGGGTCGGAGGGAAGACAGGAACAGAGCGGGATAGGTTCCGGAGAGAATTCCGGTGATCAGAGTCATGACGACAATGGCCAGCAGAATGTTTATGTTACCGGAAAATCCCGAGTCGAGCGGTTTTCCGGAAAGATTTCTGAAAGCGGGGAGAAAGAGTTCGACCAGGACAACCGCCAGGATGAGAGAAAACAAAGCCATAAAGACGGATTCAAAGAAGAATTGTCCCATAAGCTGAGGACGTCTGGCGCCCACAACCTTTCTCATGCCGACTTCTCTGGCTCGGTTGGATGAGCGAGCAGTTGCCAGATTCATGAAGTTTATACAGGCAATGATCAGGACAAAAAATGCGACGACAGAGAAGATATAGACATACTTGATATTTCCCTGGCCTTCGATACCGAACTGAATATGGGAGGAATAGAGATGAATGTCTTTCAAACGCTGGAGATAAAGGAAGTCTTTTTTTTCTGCTACGTGTTTGGCGATATAGTCTTTGATTTTGCGGTTGAGCTCTTGAAGCGATGTGTCCTTTTGGAGCAGGACATAGGTTGCAAAACCGCTGAGTGTCCAGTTATCCAGCACGGCCCAATCTTTTTCGAAATCTTCAATCCTTAAAAAGGGGAGCAAAAAATCAAACTGAAGGTGAGAGTTATGGGGAACATTCTTCAGGATGCCTGTTACAGTGAAGTCATATTCATTGTTGATGTTGAGAGTTTTT
>Ga0209636_10003453_pt1 | contig 16096 bp, 14 predicted proteins | sample DeeMarSWOR152_54_FD_187464 | JGI IMG/M metagenome (GOLD analysis project Ga0209636, IMG submission 187464) | Marine sediment microbial communities from White Oak River estuary, North Carolina - WOR-1-52-54 (SPAdes) (version 2) | ecosystem: Environmental > Aquatic > Marine > Intertidal zone >...
AAAAGGAAGCAATCTAGTCATATGGACGACAACTCCATGGACTTTGCCGGGTAATACGGCCGTTGCGCTGCACCCGGATTTTGAATACACCCTTTTCGAAAGCAGTGGAGTTAAATATATCGTTGCTACTGAGCTGCTCGATGATTTTTCAGCAAATACAGGCATCCCAGTAGAAAAAATCATTAAAATCTACAGGGGTTCAGAGTTTGAAGGTGTTGTCCTGCTCCACCCGTTCATCGACAGGGACTCACCGATCGTATTTGCCGATTATGTGACCCTTGATACGGGAACCGGTGCAGTTCACACAGCACCCGGCCATGGTATTGAAGACTACGAAACTGGCACAAAGTACAATCTTGACATCATTTCTCCTCTTGATGACAACGGAAGATTTACGAAAGATGTTCCTCAGTTTGAAGGTATGTTCTGCCAGGATGCCAATGCGGCGATAATCGACTATTTAAAAGAGTTGGGAGTTCTTCTGGGGACCGGTGAAATAACCCACAGCTATCCTCACTGCTGGCGATGTAAAAATCCGGTCATCTTCAGGGCAACCGAACAGTGGTTTACATCCATCGATGGGTTCAGACAAGAGGCTTTGACAGCAATTGACAGTGTCAGTTGGATTCCTGATGCAAGCATCAACCGTATAAAATCAATGGTGGAAAACCGCTCTGACTGGTGTATTTCACGGCAGCGTACATGGGGAGTTCCACTTCCAATCTTCTACTGCGGAGAATGTAAAAGGGAAGTTATTAACAACACAACCCTGAAGACTGTGATCGATCTTTTTAGACGGGAGGGCTCAGACAGCTGGTGGTTAAAAAGCGCATGCGAAATACTCCCTGATGGTTTCACCTGCCCTCACTGTAGTGGAACGGAGTTTACCAAAGAAAAAGACATCATGGATGTGTGGTTTGATTCTGGCACATCCCACGCGGCGGTTTTGGAAACCAGACCAGAGCTCGAATGGCCCACAGATCTCTACCTGGAAGGCTCAGATCAGCACAGGGGCTGGTTTCAGTCTTCCCTCCTCACAGCTGTGGGTGCACGGGGAAGGGCTCCCTATAAAACCGTGCTCACACACGGATTCACAGTCGATGGTGAAGGTAAAAAGATGAGCAAATCCCTGGGCAACACCATTGCACCAGAAGAAGTAATAAACAAATATGGAGCAGATATTCTCCGTCTATGGGCCATCTCATCGGATTATTCAGTGGACATAAGGATATCTGAAGAGATACTTGGACAGCTCGTTGATATGTATAGAAAAATACGGAATACAATCCGATTTATCCTCGGTAATCTCGTCGGATTCAACCCTAAAACGGATGCCGTAGAACACCACGAACTTGAAAACATCGATAAATGGCTCCTTCACACTCTTCAAATAGTTACGAAAGATATATTGAAAAATTACGAGAACTGGCAGTTTCATCTTTTAGTCAAGGATATAGTGAACTTCTGCAACAACGAGCTCAGCGCCTTCTATCTCGATATTGTGAAAGACAGGCTGTACTGTTCAGGCCCTGGAAAAGAACGCAGATCGGCTCAAACTGCACTGTACTATACTCTGCTTAATCTCCTTGCTCTCTCCGCTCCGATCCTGGCATTCACGTGTGATGAGGCGTACTGGGTCTTATCAAATGATATTCTTCTCCCAAACGGTATAGAGATCGAAGAGAGTATACATCTTACAGACTTCCCCTGCCCGGATGATTCTTTTATCGACGATCAACTTGCAAAAACCTGGGATACACTCATCGAAATGAGAAAGGACGTTTTAAAGCAAATCGAGGTAATGAGAACCACCAGGATCATTGGTCACTCGCTCGAGTGTGAGATAGACATCTATGCATGCGATGCGCTCTACGATCTCTTGATCAGGAATGAGAAGGAACTTTCTCCACTGTTTGTTGTCTCCAAAGTCAACACCTTCAGGAAAAATGAGAACCCCGGGGATGCATTCAAAGGGGAGACGTTTGATGTCTACGTCCGAAAATCGTCAGCCTCCAAATGCGTCCGGTGCTGGCGATATCTCGACAGTGTCGGACAGAATGAACTCCACCCCACGCTATGTGAAAGATGTTTGGCAGTTGTCGCTGAATATTATTCGTAAAATTGTGACTCTCGCATAATGTGAAATTTCGAGACAGCTATCTAAAACTGCATTACATTCTGATAAAGAGTTGCAAGCAGAGAAGGACAAATAAGTACTTGTTACAGGATTTACATCACCTTTTGTCTTTCTCTTTGTGCTTCTAACCCACCATTTCTTTTAAAGACAAACCATACACCAGCAGTTATCAGTAAAAAATAAATGGGGATAACAAACTGGGGGCACCCTCTTACAGTTATAAGCGGGACCTTCGCAAACAAGTCGGCCAGTCTGAGAATTGTAGAAACCACAACAATATTCACCTCAGCGAAAATTATCGCGAGGGGTAAAAAGAGAGGATAGAACAACAGCGTGAGTATTTCCAGGGCCAGTGATATCCCCGCCAGAGGTACTACAGGCAAGTTCGCTACAATATTGATGTAAGCAAAGTTTCCAAAAAAAGTGAGCATGATTGGGAAGAGGTATAGTTGAATTCCTGCTGAAAGTGCAAGTGGCGTGGCAAGAAACCGGGGCAGACCGGTGTTGAAAATGCTCTGCACATGAGGCACGAGAAAAAGAATTGCAAAAGTTGCGGCGAAGGAGAGAAGAAAACCTGGATTTATGATCATAAGGGGATTCATGAACCACAGTATATTAAAGGCAATCGCCAAAACGTTCAAATAGTTACGGTCCCTGTCGAGTAAAAACATAGCAATTCCACAGAGAACCATAAGTGAAGCCCGTTTGACAGAAGGTGTATCTCCGATGAAAACCATGTAAAAAACCACTACCCCAATAAGAATTACGTATGAAAGGATCTGATTTAAACGAAAAATTTTAAATAACAGCAAGAAAAAGAAAACCAGAAAACCTATATGAAGGCCTGAAACCGCCAGGATGTGCATTGTCCCGCTCAGTCGAAATGATTCGATTAAGTGGAGTGGAAGCGCATCCCTATTTCCCGTGAGTAGTGCAGTAGCAAACTCATTGTGAGGATACAGAAGAAGCCTGTCATTTACCCTACAGATATATGATTTTAGCTTATTTGAAACAGCTACAATGGAAAAGATAGGTGGCTGCTTTCGTACAATGAACTGTCTCCCAGAACCTTCAAAAATTGCATGAATACCCCTGCTTTTCAGATATAGCGCATATTCTTTAATGTCTTCATAAGGAAGATCCATGAAAATACCCTCTACCTCAACCGTATCACCCCTCTGGGGATATACACTCATAAAGGGCAGATTCAAAAGAACCTTTTGATGAGGAAAATGGATGTTCGCTCTATCACGGTGCTCGATATCGCTTTGACTTTCCCACGCAATCCCTGTTCTTTTTAATTTCGCAATAAATTGTAGAGTCCGGCCTCTTATACGAGGATCAGAGAGAAGCATTAATCTCAACCTAATCCGCTTTTCATAGGGGTAAGGGAAAGTTGTATTACATAAGGAAGCATAAACAACAGAAAGAGCAAAAATTAAAAGAAAATAATTTGATAAATGCATCTTAATTGGAATGATTAGTAGAAAAAGTGCAAACAGTACTACGCAGGATAAAAGGCAAATCACAATGATGTGGAGAATACTGTAGGAGAGCCCTGTTTTTATGTGTAAAGCTAATATACTTGCGATAATAAATATGAAGCTAGTTATCTGGGAGAATGTAACATTTTTTTTCCAGTCCAAAAATATTCACCACGTGTATTCTGCGTATTCGTAGGGGGCATTATTTACTTTTAACGCTGTAAAGAAATCATAGAGGTACTTCTTCAATTCTTCGATTCCTTCTCCAGTTATTGCGGATACAACAGCATTGTTTCTATACCTGTGAAGAAGCGAGGCCTTCGAATCCCGCGATAAAAGAAGGTCGACTTTATTAAATACATAAAATACTGGCAACCTGTCCGCAGAAATCTCTCTTAGTACCTCTTTTACGGCCTTTATCCTCTCCTCCGCATCTGAGCTGGAAATATCAACAACATGAAGGAGTATATCAGCTTCTTTCACCTCTGCAAGAGTTGCCCGAAAAGATGCAATAAGCGTGTGGGGAAGCCTTTTAATAAATCCAACCGTATCGGTTACCATAGCTTTTACACCATCACCAAGCCAAACCTCCCTTGTTGCAGGGTCTAGGGTGGCAAAAAGGCGGTTCTCTGTGAATAGAGAAGAATGTGAGAGTGTATTCAGAAGTGAAGATTTTCCTGCGTTTGTGTATCCAACCAGCGCAACTTTGGGTTTATCCTCTCGGTTCTTACGAATCACCTTTCTGTGTGTTTGTACTGCCTCAAGCTGCTTTTTAATTTTACTGATTCTTTTCTGAATCGTCCTCTTGTCCATTTCGAGCTGCTTTTCTCCAGGTCCCTTTGTTTCAAATCCACCAGCAATGCGGTTTAGATGTGGCCACAAGTGTCTCAGTTTGGGAAGGGAATAGAGCAGCGTTGCAAGCTCAACCTGAAGCTGAGCTTCTTTTGTCCGTGCACGTCGTTCAAATATCGTTAGAATGAGCTCCGTTCTACTTATAATCCTAGATTTTATTAACCGTTCCAGGTTTCTTGTTTGAACCGGAGTAAGCTCGAAATCGAAGATCACGGCTTCTGCACTATCCTGAACTGCTGTTCGTCTGATCTCCTGAGCTTTTGCCCGTCCAACATAGTAAGCAGGATCGATTCTATCTCGCTTAAAAACATGCTTTCCTTTCGGTGAGAATCCTGCGGTTTCTGCTAAAAGGCCAAGTTCATCGAGGGAGTAAACATCATACTCATAATCTTTTTTGCTAATATTAATGCCAAATAAAACGCAGGGAGTATGATTGTTCTCGGGTTTGATCATCCTCGCAAGTTTAATAATAAAGCTATACTCCTATAAAGTTTATACCAGGTTCTATATAAATACAAACATATCGCACATTAAAAATCAAGCAAAATATTTTGACAAAGGCGTAAAATCAGGCTACCATTTTCTCAAATGACACAGCAGGAAAAACATTTAATTCTCTTTTTGCTTGTTGTAGTAAGCGCAGGCCTGCTATTTCTGTCGCTCAACAGGTTTCGTTTTTACCAGAACTATATACAAAATATTTATGAAACTACGCTAACAAATAAAGTTTTTTCAACCGATACTGAGGAAAAAGACGATATTAATCGTATAATTGTCGATATCAATAGTGCAAGTCTCTCCGCACTCATGCAGCTTCCCGGGATCGGGAGAGAAACAGCGTTGCGCATCATCGAGTATCGATCTGAGTTCGGCAAGTTTTCTGATATTAGTGATCTGTTGAAGGTACACGGTATTGGAATAAAAAAACTGGAACAACTGAAAGAACACGTAGTTATTATTAAATAAATAAATACGTATTTTTTTGCTTTTTTCTTATTTAATAATATACTATTAATATAAAGTTTAGATTTTTAGGGGGCGTCAATGAGTGATAATGTAGAAGATAAATCTAAATCGCCATTTGACAGTGAGATGGAAGAAGATGATACAATTGCCCTTTCAAAGGATGAACTGAACAATATTCTCTCAGGAGCTGAGATAGTACAGGAAACTCCAGGCGCCGAGGCTGAACCTTCGCCGGAAGAAGAGCCGACCTTAGTAAAAGAAGAAGAGAGTGAAGTCCAGGGTGAAATGGAAGAAGAACCTGAAGCTGAGTCAGAGTTCCTGGAAGAGGGGGAGTTCGATATATCAGGTGAAATAGATGAGTTATCGCCAGAGGATTTAGAAAATATCGAGTTAGAAGAAAGCGATGTAGAAGAATATACCAGGGAATTGGAAAGCGAACTGGGTGAAGAGCTCGAATTACCAGAAACAGAGGGTGAAGAAGCCGAAATCGAAGCAGAAACGGGCGATCTAGAGGAGGAGTCACTTGATATCGATACTGAAGGAATGCGTCTGGAAGCAAATCTCGAAGAAGAAATGGACCTCGATACCTATTTAGATTCTGTTAAAGAAGATATCGATCTTGAAGGGATCGATCTTGAAGAGGAGATCAAAGAAAAGGAAGAGGAGCTGGTGGAATCATCAGAACCCAGCGACATTGAAAGTTTGGAAACGAGTGCAGAAGAGGCTTTTAAGGAAGCAGGCATAGAAGGCACAGAGGAAGAAGTGGATATGACCGATGAGGAATTACTAAAAGGCCTTGAAGAGGCAGGACTCACTCCAAAGGAAGAGGAAACTGAAGAAGAGGGTGAGGAACTTACTTTAGAAGAAGAAGCTGAGGCCGGAGAGGAAATGATCGGAGTCGAAGAACCTGAGGTTGGTGAAGAAATGGTCGGAGTCGAAGAACCTGAAATTAGTGAAGAAATGGTCGGTGTTGGGGAACCTGAAATTAGTGAAGAAATGCTCGGTGTTGGGGAACCCGAGATCGGCGAAGGCGAAATCGCAGAGGAACCATTTGAGAGTGAAGTAGAGCTCTCAGAAGAAGAGGAAAGAATTTTAAGTGAAGATCTTGACCTTGAAGCCGAAAAGCTTGAAACAGAAGAGGTAGTAACTGTATCAGGGGAAGAGCTGGAGAAAATGCCGGAAGAAGAAACTCTCCCTGAACCCGGTGAGTTTAAAAAAGAGATTGAGGAAGAAGAGGTAAGCGGCGAAAAGACAGAAATCGACTCAACTCTGTTCAACGATATAACCGTAATCCTGAAATATATGGATAACCTACTCGGTGAACTCCCCGATGAGAAAATTCAAGAGTTTGCCAAATCTAAATACTTCTCACTGTACAAAGAGGTATTCGAAAAGTTAAACTTGACATAAAAGTCTACTCACTCACCCACAGGTAAAATCACGATTTATCTTTGCTTAATTTTCCACAGATCAGTACTTTTTTCATATTGATTTCCATTATATGGCATATCATAAGAGCATTTCATTCACCCTTGCTTACACTTTTATTAAATATCAAGTTACCTCAAGCGAAACATCTATTTTAGATCTACATACCAGTAAGCGCAATAAGCATTTGTTTTTTTCACCTCACATTACTATTTTTATGTGCAAATAACACAAAAAGGATTTCAGCATGAAAATGTACATCGAATGTATCCCCTGTTATGCAAGGCAAACAATTGAAGCTGCAGTTATGGTAACGGATGATCCCAGATTGAGAGAAAAAATAATTAGGGCAGCGCTGCGAAAAGCCTCAGAAGTTCCTTTTGATAAAACACCTACACATATAGGAATGGAAATTCATAGAATAATCCGAAAACTGGTTGGGGATATAGATCCATATTTTGAACTGAAAGACATCTATAACAGAAAGGCTCTTGAGCTCTATCCCTACATGAAAAAGCTCGTAGACCAGTCTCCAAACAGACTGGAAACTTCAGTCCGTCTTGCAATTGCAGGGAATATCATCGACTTTGGCATATCCCACTCGAATAACGAGATAAAATTAAAAAAGATCATTACCGAAACCATGAAAAAGCCCTTCGCGGTGAATGATCTTTCAGAACTTATCAATGCTCTTGAAGATGCTCATCACATACTCTACATTGCTGATAATGCAGGAGAGATAGTCTTCGACAGGGTATTCGTCGAAGAAATTCCTGATCACCGTGTGAGAGTGACCTTTGCTGTAAAGGGACATCATGTGTTGAATGATGCGACTATGAAGGATGCGCTGGACACAGGGCTTACCGATGTTGTTCGGGTGATCGACAATGGAAGTGACGCTCCAGGTACTATCTTGGAAACGTGTAGCAAACAGTTTCAGGATACCTTTAAAGCCGCCGATTTGGTGATTGCAAAGGGTCAGGGAAACTATGAAACTCTCTCCAATAGTGGTGGCAAGTGTTTTTTTCTTCTCAAGGCAAAGTGCCCCGTAATTGCAAGACACTTCGGTGTTGAAGTGGGAAACATTATTGTAAAAAAAGAAGACCCTCCAGAAAAATCATCTTAAAAGTGAAATAAAAATCTCATATCTCCTGTTTAATACAATAAAATAAACTTTTAAACAGGAGGTTTAAGATGAGAAATTTTAATCTGGCAGTTATTGAGGGAAGGCTCACAGGTGACCCGGAGCTCAGGTACACGCAAAATGGAACTGCGGTATGCAAATTCTCAATTGCAAATAACTACGCCTATTACAAGGACAGTGAGCTCCAGGAAGAAGTAAATTACATTGATATTACAACCTGGGCAAAACTTGCCGAACAGTGCAATGAGTACCTCAAAAAAGGAAGACGCGTGCTCGTGAATGGAAGGATTAGACAGAGCAAGTGGCAGGACGATGAAGGCATGAATCACTCAAAACTATCCCTTATTGGAAATCAGGTGGAGTTTCTGGATTTTCAGGGTTCCCAAGATGAGAAAGATGAGAAACAGAAAGAGAAAAATGATGTGCCCCTTACTTAAGGAAGCTTAAGCCTATTAACCACCACACCCCTCCCGTTAAAAATAAGGGAGGGGATATTAATTTTATCCCTTGTTGTTGAGATGCTTACTATATTTCTTCCACATATAGTTATAAAGTAATAAAGGGGCTTTTAATTTTCATCGATAATGTAAGAGAGTTTAAACTGTAGAAAAAGAACAGTATGAGAAGGAAAAGTCTTAGGTTTTTTCTCACTATCTTCTTAATCCTTTATATATGTTCTGGTTCACCAATCTCACTGCTGGCAATAACCTTACATGATGTTACTGATGGTGGACCCCCAATCATTACAGAGGAAGGAATTATGTTCAGATATAAGGATGAGGAGAAAAATCCACAATACGTCATGGTGAGCGGGGATTTCAACAATTGGAAAAAGCCTCTCTTGATGGTGAAAAACATTCATAATGTGTATGTCTACTTTTACAATGAAAAGGATGAGAGATCAGTAGTCCTCAAAGAAGGGAAGTATAGATACAGGTATCTCATAGATGGAATATGGATGAAGGACGAAAAAAATTATAAATCTGTATATGACAGTTATGGAACAGAGCTTTCTTATTTTGAAGTTAAAAATCCGATCATTATTACCGCATATAATCCAGTCCACGTAAAAAACAACAAATACGTTTTTTACTACAGGGATGAAACAGCGAAGAAAGTATATATAGTTGGAGATTTTAATAACCAGAATCCCTATTCACACCCCTTGAAGAAAAATAAGAGCGGAATCTGGGAAATAGAGCTGCACCTGCCTCCAGGCTCCTATACCTACAGGTTCATAGTTGACGGAATTTATAGAAGAGATCCTCTCGGGACAAAAATTGTACATGACAGGTTTGATAATGTTTATACTTCTGTCGGCCTTCCTCTGGAGTAATGATGTAAACCTTATTTCCTAACAGGCTTGTATGCATAGTAATCAGGAACGATGGAAATATTCTCCTGGGTCAATAATTGATCACCAGGTCCGTATACCATAACGGAATAAGTGCCGATCTCCTCAAAGAGAGCTTTAAATGAAAAGGATGTCCATTCGGGCTTTACGGGAAGCTCTCTACTGGCATAGAAATTTAATCCCTGGGAATCAATACGATAAATATTGATAAGCGCCGTATCCGTTTCAAGGGGCTTTCTTGATTTGAGAAAAATAGTCACATTACCCCGGGTAAATGTATCAGATTTATTGATCGGTTTGAGCTTGACAAAATCGACATTTTCACAAAAGAACAACTTGGGCTTCATCGTCAGATTTTGATAGCTCCTGATACCAAAATAAAATGAAAAAATTACAACAACCAGAAAAAGAATGGTGATTAAAAACCACTTTCCTTCACCGCCTGCTTCCTTTGGTTTACTGTAAACGAACTCTCTTTCAACTGCAGGTACATAGGCAGGCCCTCTCTGTGTTTCGAGGTCTGCTCCGCCACCTACTCTCTGCTCAAACTCTCTTCTAAAACGGGTATTAAAATCACCCCTGCCAACTGAAACTCCCCGTGACCTTGTTACTTTTGTCGAGTGTTTCCTCAGAAATGCTGTCCCAACCACTGCGACAAAGAGGGATATTCCGATGAGCAGGATAAATGCAAAGAATATCGTTAAAATCATGGTAAAAGACTAATCCCCTAAGATTATGCTACAAATTGAATTTCGGTTATTTTTCATTAAACTGAAATGTTTCACCCCAGAATCAACGTATCGTTTTAATTTTTTCCCAAGTTTTTTTCCACAAAACCGATATAAAGAGTAGTTACACAACAAGAATACAGAATCATCCTTTATAGTAATATATTATATATTTTCGATTATTAAAAGTGCTATAGGAAATACAGATGTCCTCACCAGCAATAGAAGGCGGACCTCAGGTAAGGGATTCATTTCTTTCCTTTTCACCTCCTGACATTCAGGATGAAGAAATACAAGGCGTTGTTGAAGTATTGAAATCAGGATGGATTACCCGGGGCAAAAAGTGCGAAGAGTTCGAGGAATTAATTGCCTCATATACCGGATCGAAACAGGCAGTGGTGCTCAGCTCCGCAACCACAGGACTCTTTCTATCCCTGAAGATTCTTGGAGTACAGCAAGGTGATGAAGTGATCACTACACCCTATACATTTGCGGCAACCGCAAATGTGATTCTCCATGCAGGAGCGAGACCTGTTTTCGCAGACATCGCTGCTGACAGCTTCCTGATCTCCCTTGAGGAGATACAGAAGAAAATCACAAGAAGAACCCGTGTCATAATTCCGGTTCATTTCGGAGGCCACCCTGTAGACATCGATGCACTTGCAAATATAGCAAGGGCGCACAATCTTCTCATCCTTGAAGATGCAGCCCACGCGATTGGTGCTGAATACAAAGGGAGAAAAATCGGAAACGGTGAACACGTGGCGGTGTTTTCCTTTCATGCAGTAAAAAACCTCACCACCGCTGAAGGTGGTGCTGTTACAACCAGTGACGGTAATTTCGCTCAGCAGCTAAAACTCTTCTCGCTTCACGGTCAGACAAAAGATGCCTATTCAAAGCTCCTTGCCGGTGGCTGGAAATACGACATTACTGTTCCCGGCTATAAGTTCAACATGACTGATATACAGGCAGCAATCGGCATTCAGCAGTTACAGCGCCTTGATGAAAATAGAAAAAAGCGCGAAGCCATTGCGAAGACCTATTCAAACTTTTTCAAGGACTATGATTTCGTGAAAGCTCCCAAGGCAGAAAGAGGCGTGACCCATGCATGGCACCTCTATCCACTCTTAATCAATTTCTCAAGGCTCAGAATCGACAGGGATAACTTTATCAACGCTCTTGCCAGGGAGAATATCTCTTCAAACGTCCATTTCATCCCTGTACATACCATGAGTTACTACAGTAAAACCTTCGGTTTCAAGCCCCAGGATTTTCCAGTGGCCTATTCAGTCTTTCAAAAGGAAGTAAGCCTTCCCATTTATCCTTCCCTTACAGAAAAAGATGTACAGAACGTGCTTGAAGCATGTTCCAAACTCTTTCACTACTATAAAAAATAATTTTGTCCTTACAGCAGCCAAAGTTATATTAAAAATACTTTGACTATCCACAGCTCCATGGATATCCAAAAAATAACAATATGGTAAGCTCTAGGAAGATCATAATTTCGGGATCTTTTTCAGGAGAAATAGAAATATCCTGAGAAAAGGAGAGAATATGCATCCCACTATGGTAAAAATAGGCCCTGTTGAGATTCGTTACTACGGCCTTATGTATGTGATTGCCATCGTTGTTGGTATCCTCCTCCTGAGAAAGGAAATACCCAGAAAGAAAATCCCCATGACCAAAGACGATATAATCAGTTTTGCTTTCTGGACAGTAATCGGTGGCTTAATTGGTGCTCGGCTCTACTATGTCATTTTCATGTGGAAATCCTTCTATTCCCAAAACCCCCTTGAGATTTTCGCGATTTGGCATGGGGGGCTTGCGATTCACGGTGGAATCATCGGTGGAGCAGCTGCGGTATTTCTTTATGCACGGGTACGAAAACTTAACTTTTTTGATCTTACTGATGCAGTTGCACCAATGCTTGCCCTTGGACAGGCCTTTGGAAGGTTCGGGAACTTCATGAATGGAGATGCCCATGGGATTCCCACGAATCTCCCGTGGAGAATTGTCTTCCCCGCGGGGAGTGTTGCTGGTGACGAGTATCCAGGGCAGCCCCTCCATCCGGTTATGCTCTATGAGCTTGCCTTAAACCTCGTTTCTTTTCTTATATTATGGAAATTGAGAAAAAAAGATCACAACTCCGGTTTTATTTTGGGGGTATATCTGTTGAACTACGGAGTGATTCGTTTCTTCGTAAGCTTTCTGCGGGCCGACAGCCTCATGCTTGGAAAGCTGCGGGGGGCGCATGTTTTAAGTGTCATCTTTGTCGCAGGTGCCCTCGCATTCATCTTCATTTTCAGACTATGGACAAGGAAAGAAAAAGTTCGAGCACAAACTCTTTCACAAAGCAAGTAATCGTTATTAGTCGAAAATACGCGGGGGAAGATGCCCTCACCATTTCTCTTTGACGTTGAACCTCAGAACAGAATATTATGGTGAGAACCGAGACAGTAGTAAACTCTATTATAAAATTGTAAAAATGAGAACCGTTAGTTTTGGTCAAAGACTCTTCGAACCTGAATTAATCATATTTGACAAGGACGGTACAATCACGGACTTTAAAAAAACATGGATTCCCATATTCGAAAAAAGGGTGGAAATACTTCTGGATAGGGTTGGTTTGAATAATGAAAGAGAAAAAATTGTACAAGAGCTTTGGAAAACATATGGTATTCATGAAGATAATGTTGATGCTTATGGACCTCTACCCTTCAGCACTCCCTGGGAAGATGAAATAATCTTTGCATCTATACTGTATCGATTCGGCATTCCATGGCAGAAAGCAAAAACCGCTGCACGTTACGCTAATGAGAAGGCAGAGGAGCTTATAGACCGCTTTGCAATCACTGAGCTTTATGAGGGTGTACGGGAAGTTCTGGAGATGTTAAGAGCAGGCGGTATATTGATTTCTCTTGCAACCGCAGATCTCAGCTCGATTACAGCAGATATACTGAAGTTTTTGAAAATATACGACCTTTTCGATTACATCATTGGTGCAGATATGGTTGATAAGGACAAACCAGATCCTGAAATGATTCAAAAAACTGCGGGTGCTTTGAACGCAGATATAAAAAGGACAGTTTTCGTGGGCGATTCCATTGTAGATATGGAAATGGGAAAACGTGCTGAAGTAGGGCTTGTAGTTGGTGTTCTTGAAGGTGGTGTTGCTATGCGCAAGGACCTTGAGAAGAATGCCGATGTAGTTATCGAGTCGCTAAGAAGTATTAAATTAATTTGATATTACTCTCCTTTTCCTCCTCAATTGAGACATTTCCAGGATAAATCGAATCTTCTGTAACCTTAATCACTTTACAGAAATTTGAAGATCGCTTTCACCCAAAGTACTTTACTGCTGCGTCTACACTATCAAATGATTTTATTATCTTCGATAACTCCATTGTCTCAAATACCTGAAACACGTCAGGGGACATATTTACCAGCACGAGATCTCCCTTCTTTTCCCTGATTTCTTTGATTTCCCTTAGAAATACACCCCACCCTGAACTATTCACATAACTCACCTTATCGAGATTTATTATCAGTTTGAACTTTTTATTCCCAATTTCATCCAGAAGAGTTTTTTCGAGCCTCTCTTTTGTAATGGTATCGACATATCCTTTTGCAGCAATGATCGCGATCTCATCCTTTTTTCCTGAATAGGACACTTCGATGTTTAAATCCTGCAAGATCTTCTCCTTATTTCAAAATGTGAAGCAAAGTCCTTTTACCGCTGCTCAAGTCGATTTTCACTCTCTTCACTTAACTCAAGTACATAGGCCTTAGCTTCATACATTATTTTCTCTATAAAATCTCTATCTTGATAGAAAAATCTGTTTAAATAGTTTTGGAATTCTTCAAGAGCAACATTGGATTTTTCTTTGTACCTTGCTGGGTCATGTATGTATCTTGGGAGCCTGAAAAATACTTCTTTTACACCTTCGATCAGAACCTCGCTCTTCTGTCTTGAATGAGGAGCTTCATTATACCGTCTGTAAATACCGGCTATGATATCATCATTTATTTCATTCATTAAAAAGAACCCTTTTGAATTGAACAAAAATTGATGAGTACATAAATTATAGTAAATTATACGTATTTGTAAAGATTATTTTATTGAAATTTTTGATTATGCTATTTTTCAAAATGATTAGTACACATTTTTATACAAAGTGCCATTTTACGCAAGTTTTTTTTCCCAGTTCCATGCAGTTTGTATTATATAGGAAAGGTCATCGTATTTTGGCTCCCATAAAAGCTTGCGCTTGATTTTTGAGCTGTCTGCAACAAGAGAAGGCGGATCTCCCTCCCTCCTCCCTGATTCTACGACCGGAAAATCAATACTCGTGACCTCCTTTACTGTGCGCACGACTTCTTTAACAGAATACCCGTGCCCATAGCCGAGGTTGAAAATATCACTTTCAGGATTGTCGAATAGGTGCTCAAGGGCAAGCACGTGGGCTTCTATAAGATCGTCCACATGTATATAGTCCCGTATACAGGTTCCGTCAGGTGTGTTGTAATCAGTTCCGAAAATCTCCAGTTTCTCAAACTCTCCCTTTGCGCACTTCAAAGCGCGGGTAATCAAATGTGTTGCCTCTTTGTATTTTTGCCCGATCCTGCCCTCTTGATCCGCACCAGCAACGTTGAAGTATCGGAGTGAGATATAGTTAAAATCTTTATTATTATAAGCGAGGTCCTTTAATACGTACTCGGTCATCATCTTTGATGAACCATAAGGATTTATTGGCTCAAGAGGGGCTGTTTCTCTAACTGGAATCTGTTTTGGCATTCCGTATACCGCAGCGGTTGAGGAGAAAATGAAGCAATGCACGTTGTTTTTAATAAGAAGCTCAAGAAGATTCATGGTATTGAACGTATTGTTTCGATAATACTTGAGGGGAATCTTCACCGATTCTTCCACCTGAATTGAAGCGGCAAAGTGCATGACTGCATCGGGTTTGAATTTCTGGATTGTTTTTATGAGTTGTTTTGTATCAGCTAGGTCGCCAACAATAAGCTCTCCATAGAGGACAGAATCTCTATGCCCTGTTGAAAGATTATCATAGGTGAGTACGTTATATCCTTTTTCACATAGGGCTTTCACCGCGTGGCTTCCTATATACCCTGCACCACCTGTGATAAGAATTTTTTTTTGCATATCTTTCCACATTCAATTTAATAGATTTGTTCGTGGTACTTCACTGTCGATTTATTTTCTATATAATTGTCAGTTTTGTAAGAAGAAAAACTAAAACTATTTATAAGCCTTTATTTATCTCGGCAGGTTGAGGCTCTTTAGCCTGTTCTTTTACAATAAAATAAATAGCACCCATAACCCCTGCAAGCAACCAGAAGGGGAGGGCTAATCCTAGTATCCAGATGGCATTATTGGTTAAGTCGAAGATTAATAGACCAATAAAACTTGCTCCAACTCCTATGGCAATATACTTATATTTATAAAGATTCAAATATTTAAGCCACCTATATATGATAAGGCCAATAATTGATAAACCGGATAGCATACCAAATAAACCATTTTCAGCCCAGAGTTGTAATACAAAATTATGTGCAAAAGCATTCCATGTATGATTTCCATATAATTTTGAAAATTTAGAGAAATTATTTGTACCAACACCCATAATCCAATTATCTTTTATCATTTCCCATGCTGCCTTGAAAGTGGCGATATGTCCTGTATTTACAAGGTAATTTCGCGCACTTTTTGAATAAAAAATCTCAATGATATAACGAAATCTTATAAAAAAATCTAATTTCCTTAACGAAATAAACCCTATCATTATACATAAAGCGAGAAATATAATGAGTTTTTTATAATCAAAACTTAGCAGTATTAATACCATTATGAAAAAGCCAACAATCCCACCCCTATCACCACTTAACGCTACCCCTAAACTACAAATGATTAAATATAAAAATCCAATCCACAAGAACTTTTTTTCTCTTTTCTGCCGTAGCCAACCATAACCTATGCCGCCG
>Ga0209636_10003454_pt1 | contig 16094 bp, 16 predicted proteins | sample DeeMarSWOR152_54_FD_187464 | JGI IMG/M metagenome (GOLD analysis project Ga0209636, IMG submission 187464) | Marine sediment microbial communities from White Oak River estuary, North Carolina - WOR-1-52-54 (SPAdes) (version 2) | ecosystem: Environmental > Aquatic > Marine > Intertidal zone >...
GGCAGCCTTCTATTGTGTACAGAAGATAGCTGCAGATCGGGGGTTCGAATCCCTCCGGGTCCGTAAAGCCGGGTAGGGTAGGGGACAATCCTGTGGGACTCTGGATCCTGCGACCGCGGTTCGAATCCGCGCCCGGCTATCTTTTCTTTGTTTCATTGGTGTAAAACTTGGATTTTTGCTATAAATGAGTGAATGAGAAACCATGAAAATGATGGAAAAAAAATAAGTTCATGGAATTCGGGAGAGCATGACTTCTTCTACAAATTGCTGACTCCCGAACAAGTCGTACAAAAGCTTTCTCCTAGATGTCCCAACTAATTCCTTCAAAGCTATCACCGAAACAAATTTTTTTCAACGTGATAAAAAGGTTAGGTTTGTTCGAAATTATGCAAACCTCTGGATCTCTTTCTATGCCGAACTGCAGGAAATAATTAAAAAAAGACACAGTTGTTACACGTGTAACAAGAGAGAAATACTATATGGTTGCTTTGAAACCGACAACAATTTATACATGCCAGAAAATGAGGGAGTATGAAGCTGAAAGGTGATCTAGTGGATGTATTCACAGAGGACATATATCCAGTGGAAGTAGAATTTAAGAGAGAGATTGTGTCTGTTCAGAAAATTAGTGAGGAGCAGCCCAGTTATATTCTGCCAGGGTTCATAGATTCCCACATTCATATAGAGAGTTCCATGCTGTGTCCTTGTAGGTTTGCTGAAGCTGTGGTACCACACGGGACCACCTGTACTGTGTCGGATCCTCACGAGATTGGTAATGTCATGGGGATAGAAGGTATTGAATACATGATACGAGATACGTGTGTGTTAAAGGTGTATTACACGGCACCGTCGTGTGTGCCTGCTACTGCGTATGAGACGTCGGGCGCTGTCATTGATGCTGAGGACATTGAAAACTTGTTTAACCACTGTGATCTGATTGGATTAGGGGAGGTCATGAATTTTCCGGGGGTTATTGCAGGAGATGATGGTATTATGAAAAAAATTGCTCTAACCAGAAAGTATGGGAAACCAATAGATGGTCATGCACCTGGGTTAACAGGAGTTGATCTTAGAACGTATGTAGAAAAAGGGATATCAACAGATCATGAGTGCACAGCATTAGAAGAGGCTAAAGAGAAGCAGCAGTTAGGAATGAAAATAATGATTCGAGAAGGGAGTGCCTCTAAGAATATGAAAGATCTTTTAGGGCTTAACTACAATAATTGTTTTTTGGTATCAGATGATTTACACCCTGAAGATATAAAAAAGGGTCACGTGGATGTTCTGTTACAAAAAGCGGTCTCGTACGGGATTGACCCTGTTAAGGCGGTAAAAATGGTTACATTAAATCCTGCAGAACATTACAACTTGAATAATGGAGCGATAGCTCCTGGGATGGCAGCAGACATAGTGGTGGTGGATGATCTTGAAACGTTTGACGTGAGAAAGGTTTTCATAAATGGAGTATTACGAGCTGCAGATGGGAAAGCGTTATTCTCTGTTAACCCGACTCAAGTAAAAAATACTATTTCAGTGAATTGTACGTCACCATCAGATTTTGCTGTTAACTATGATGAAGATACGGTGAAGGTGAGAGTCATAACTGTTGTGGAAGGACAGTTGTACACGAAAGCAGATGAAGCGTGTCTACCCTGTGAAAATGGTGTAGTCTTACCAGATGTAGAACAGGATGTATTGAAACTGACAGTTGTTGAACGGTATGGCCACAGCAGGATAGGAATAGCTTTTGTAAAAGGATTCGGACTGAAAGAAGGTGCTTTGGCTTCCAGTGTTGCTCACGATAGTCATAATATTATCTGTGTGGGTAGTTCTGACAGAGGGATAGCAGATGCAGTGAACACTGTAATAAATATACAAGGAGGCATTGCAGCGTGCGGTAAGGAGAAGGTCTTTCTAAAATTACCAGTGGCAGGGTTGATGTCGTATGAACCGGTGGGTACAGTGGCTGAAAAGCATGAGAAGGTCCAAGCATATGCGAGGAAATTGGGATGTGTATTGCAGAATCCGTTCATGCAGTTGTCATTTCTAGCATTACTGGTCATTCCTGAATTAAAACTGTCAGACAAGGGGTTGTTTGATGTTCAGAAGTTTGCATTTGTTGATGTGGTTATATGATGGAATTTAGAGAAGGAAAAGCAGTTGTTAACGTTCCTGAATTTGAAAAGGTTACGTCAAAGTCCAAAGTGTTTTACAACCCTGATATGGAGTATGATCGGCAATTGTCCCTTGCAGTCTTTAGAGCTTCCGGGAAAAGAGAAGTGTGCGACGCTTTTTCGGGGTCAGGGATCAGGGCTATCCTGTATGCGTTAGAGGGCGGGAAGGTGACAGCCAATGATGTGAATCCGCACGCAGTAAAATTGATACAAGAGAATGCAGAATTAAACCAAGTTTCTTTGAGAATACTGAATGAGGATGCAAATATCCTGTTCAGGAAAGAGAAGTTCGAGGTTATAGATTTGGATCCATTTGGTTCTCCTGCACGATATTTAGATTCAGTAATGTGTGGGCTGAAGAATGACTCTTTCTTGTTTGTGACTGCCACAGATACTGAGGCATTATGTGGGTACGCGAAAAAGGCTGCTTTACGGAAGTATGGGGTGAAGACAGTGAGGACTCCCTTTGCCAAGGAATTGGGAGTGAGAGTGTTGGTGACTGCAATCATGAGGGAAGGGGCAAAGTATGGGTTTGGGTTCTCTGTTTTATTATCGTATTGGAGGAGACATTACATTCGCGTGTTTTTGAGAGCAAGATGGAGTAAAAAAGCTGCTCTAGAAAGTATGAACATGGTGAATCCAATCTATTTTTGTAGATGTGGTTACTTTTCTTTTGATTTAGGGGAGAAATGCCCTTTTTGTAAAGAGAATGTTCAATGCATTTCTTCTGTGTACTTGGGAAGGATAAAGGAGAATGAATTTCTTGAGAAAGTTGAATCTAATAGTCTGATTGAAAAAATGAAATATGAACTTGATATACCATTTTATTATGATACACATTATCTAGCAGAATTTCATGGATTTCAACCTCCGAAAATTAATGAATTAATAGAGAAATTGAAGGAAAACTTTTCAGCTTCAAGAACGATCTTTTGTTCTACTGGAGTGAAGACTGATGCGCCTGTAAACAGATTAGTGGAGATCATGTCTTCAATATAGATAAGTGTATGAAATAATCCAGACCTATCTAGGACCCAGTAGGAGGTGCAATACTCATACAATCATCAGCAGGGGCAAAAGGTTACCCCCAATAAGAATCTATCTGAAAAAGAGTAAAAAAAGAAAAAAAGGAAGGTCTAGCCCCAGATGTATTCACCATTCTCGTCAATGTCACTGGGTACTTGTATTTCGCCAGATGCAACTTTGGCCATTAAATCATCGATTTGACCCTGTATATCGCTGGGGATGTGTTTGCACGTGCCCACACCATTCTCAGCAGCTCCGAAGCTCTGGAACCCACCTGTGAAGGTGTCTTCCACAACACTCCTGATAGTTTCGTAGACTGCTACATCCACACGCTTGAGCATGCTGCCTAAGAATGTAGTGACAGGTACGCCCTCGATGGTATCGCACTGATCTGCATCCACACCAATAACCAGCATACCTCGCTCGTGGGCGGCCTGGATGGCTCCTAGCCCTGATCTGCCAGCAGCAGCATACACAATATCTGCTCCTTCATCAAATAAAGCTAGAGCTAGTTCTTTCCCCTTTGCAGGATCAGACCAGTCTCCTACGTATTTCCAAGATACTTCCACCTCAGGGTTGATGTACTCAGCTCCAAACTTGTATCCTGCCAGGAACCTTCGGATCAGCGGGATATCCATTCCTCCCACAAACCCAATTTTGTCCGTTTGTGATTTTAACCCTGCTGCTGCTCCCACCAGGAATGAACCTTCGTTCTCTCTGAATACCAATGAGGCCACATTAGGCAGCTCTACCACCATGTCCACGATAGCAAACTTTTGATCTGGATACTCCTGTGCTACTATGGTGATTGCATCTGCCTGGTCGAAGCCAATTCCAATAATCAAATCGTATTCATCAGACTTGGCATACTGTCTGTGGTATCCTTCGTATTCTGCAATAGCTGTGGGTTCAACATAATCAAATTCGATACCAAAGTCTGCTTCTGCTTCCTTGACTCCTTGGTAACAGGAATCGTTGAAGGATTTGTCTCCCAACCCACCGGTAGCGAACACGACTGCAATCCTTACCACTTCTTCAGGTTCAGGTGTCGCTGTAGGTTCTACAGTCGGTTCTACTTCCTCTTCTTCTTGACCAATACAACCTAGAGTCAGAAAACAGACAAGAGCCAGAGCACACAGCATGTTTACCTTTTTGTTCATATGGTTCCCTCCATGGTAGAAGAGACTTGAGGAGGTTTAAATACGTTGTGGTTCTAAGTTGTCAAGGTAAAAAGTTTCATTTGATACTGATTTTGTATAAATAATGAGTAAGATAAAAATTTTCTGTGATTTTTTTTCATTTTTTACTTTTCGTCCCCACTTACTGAAATGATATATGGGGAGTAATAAATGTTTTTAATCACCTTGTAGGAATTATTTACAATTTTGATGAGACATAGGACTTTCAATTTCATTTCTATGAGTCTGCTTTTGTTATTGCTTATCTGAGTAGTATTCCTGGACTCAGAAAATATTTCCATACTGAATTATCCTTTTTCACGTTAACACGTCAATAACCATGTCATCAGGAAGTTGAGTATTGAGACCTTCAAGAGTAATTAATTCAGAATTCGATTGCTTTTCGGTGAGTTATCATGGAACCAACTACTAGGAAGGAATTGTCATTTTTGAATGTTCTATATTCTAAATTTCTTTTATTATCAAATTCCTGAATACAATTTGAGAAACCAAAATTGTTACACGTGTAATAATAATGAGACAAATCCTGATAATTTGAGAGTTTGGGTAGCCAAAAAGGTCAAGAATCTCTACAAAAATAGAGGCAAGGGACGTACATGTATATTTCTGTTGAGCTGCAGAAGATCCTGAAAAGAGGAGAAAGTGTTTGTTGGAGCAGGGCTCTTGCTCAATGATCGTTGAGTCCTTGCATTCCAAAAATCTGTATTCAAAACAGTGCTGATCTGCTCTAAATCAAGCGTGACACTGCCAGCAATAGAATAAAAGAAGTTTTTTGAGATATCTATGGCAGTGATTGGAATAGTTGTTACTACTCTTGCAATAAGTGCTCTTGCAATAAGTGATCTTGGGCAAATTGCGAGTGAGGAATCCTCTTCCCCCAAACCACAATATCACCGTAGATTGCTGAATGTCCATGTCAAATGCCAAGTTAGCTTTATATATTACCTTCTATTTTTTTATACGTATGAGCGAAACAGCTTCTCGATTGAACCATGCAGAGGTGGATTTACTGGTTGAAGAGATTATAAGAAATGGTTCTCTCACTTTAAAGACCAGGAGCTTAAAGTATCTTGTTTTGCTGCTGCTAACTCTTGGGGTTACCGCCTTTGGAATAATATTACTTCTCGAAGGGATTCTATTTGGCTGGGTAGTAGTAGGGTTTTTTGGGTTTGGAGCTTGTATTGCTGCATTTGCTGTGTGCGGATACCGGTTTCACCTTGTTCTGACCCCTGAAGGGTTCACCATGCAGACTCTCATTCTTACCTACTCATACAAGTGGAAAGATATTGAACAGTTCAAAACGGGCTGGAATTATTTTATTAAGACAGTGTGGTTCAAGTTTTCAGATTCCTACGAGAGTACATCTATTCTTGGGAAAGTGGGAAGGGCATTAAGCTTTGATATAAGGAACTTACCTGATACTTACGGCATGAAAGCAGAAACCTTAACAGAATTGATGAATACATTACGAGAGCGCACTCTTCATTCAGGTGAAAGGAAATTCTGTTAAGCTCGCGTGGTACACACAGGAAGAAAAGGTAGTCAAATCTACGTCATTCAGTTGTAACAATCGGCAATCCAGAGGTTATGGAAAGATTCAGCACAATCCTCCACCTCATCTACCTTGCCAAATGAGTCCCATCACAACTTTTCTCACTTTTGAATCCCTCTCTGCAGGTCCCAAAAGAAATACCGTGCTCATGACATTTTTCCTTCAGTGCCCCCAACAATTCAATCCTCATCTCCCTTGGCAAATACCATGCATTTCCAACCCTCTCTGTACAAAGTGATCTCAACTGTTGTGTCACATGAGGAAACACCCTTTCCATCCGCTTTACCGCATCCGGCCTTAGTTTCACTGTAGACGCTGTCACATGATTGACAAACCTCACTTCGTTCAAAACCTCCAAAGGATCAGTCAATCCTGGAATAACTGGATCAATCCTCACTGACACCGGAATACCTGCACCTTTCAATCTCTTTAACGCTTCAACCCTCTTCCCAGGAGAAGGAGCACCTGGTTCCAGCTTCCTCGCTATTCTATCATCCATGGTCGTAATCGTTACTGCCACACAGCACCTCGCCTTTTCCAACACATCAATATCTCTCACCACCATATCTGACTTCGTCACAATTTGAAATCGTATTCCTTCTCGCACAAATAATTCAACTACCCTCCTCGTCGATTGCAGTTTCTTTTCCAGCCTCGGATACGGATCAGAACTATTGGCCATGGATACAACCTTTTTCTTATCAATTTCTTTCAATTCCCTCTTCAACCTCTTAATCAAGTTTTCCTTCGGTCTACACTTAAATGCATCCTTGATATACCCTGTGATATAGCAGTACACACACCAGTGATCACAACCTGTATACGGATTCACAGAATACTTCACAGGACACGTACACAGGATTGATTTCCACGGGTCAAATTCTCGAATAATCATCTAGTAACTATATTCTCCTCAAGTTAAAAACAATTTCCACCTTTCAAAATTATCAAGAATGCTAGCCTCAATTGTCTCTTTACATATTAAAAGTACTAGAAAACAAATAGAAAAGACAATCTTGTTACACGTGTAACATTTTTTGTCATTTTATTTAATTCATAAATATTTAATGATATTTAAAGAGATTTAGGTTCTCACATCAGAATTGTAGATACTAATGGATGAGAGAATATGTACACATAATCAAGAATGAAATGGGTACCTTTTTAAGTATTCCTGAAAAACATGTTCATGGCACTTGATAACCTGGGTAGAGCTATTAACACAGCTTTGAGAAAGCTCACCAGAGGAGTGGTAGATGAAGCTTTAATAAAAGAAATTTGTCGAGACATACAAAGAGCATTATTACAGGCAGATGTCAATGTGAAATTAGTTTTTGAGTTAACTAACCGCATTGAAGAGAGAGCATTAAAAGAGAAACTTCCTCCTGGAATTTCCAGAGCAGAACATGTTACCAAGATCGTCTATGATGAGATCACTACTATTTTGGGAGAGAAAAAGGAGAAAATCCAAATTTCAGGACACCCCACCAGGTTATTGATGGTAGGCATCCAGGGTTCGGGTAAAACCACTACCTGTGGGAAGTTAGCCCGCCACTTCCGGAAAAAGGGATTCAAGGTGGGAATTGTCTGTGCAGATACGTTCAGACCTGGAGCTTTTGAACAGTTACAGCAGTACTCCACAGTAGATGTCTTTGGAGATCCTGAAGGAAAGGATGCTATCAAGCTGGCAAAAGAGGGAGTGAACCATTTCGCAAAGAAAAAGGTTGACCTTGTAATTGTGGATACTGCAGGGAGACATAAAGAGGAAACAGGGTTAATCGAGGAAATGAAGAAAATTTCTAAAGTTGTTAACCCTCATGAGGTTATTCTGGTTATTGATGGCACTATCGGGCAGCAAGCATACCAGCAGGCAGAAGCGTTTGTGGAGGCTACTGATATTGGTTCTATCATCATTACGAAGTTAGATGGTTCTGCAAAAGGTGGTGGTGCTTTATCTGCTGTCCATGCGACAGGAGCTCCCATCAAGTTCATTGGAGAGGGAGAAAAAATTGATGCTTTAGAGGAATTTGATCCCAAACGGTATGTGGCCCGACTGTTGGGGTTGGGCGACATAGAATCGTTGTTATCAAAAGTGAAAGAGGCTACAGAACAGCATGAATTGACAGAAAAGGATGCAATGAAATTCATCACTGGAAAATTCAATTTGAAGGATATGTACCAACAGTTAGAGATGGTCTCCTCCATGGGTCCTCTGCAGCAGGTTATGAAGATGATTCCTGGGTTCGGGTTAAACATTCCCTCTGATATGGTGGAACTATCTGAAGAACGGCTGAAAAAATTCAAAATTATCATGGATTCCATGACAGACAAGGAGCTTGAAAACCCCAAGAAAATCCATTTCTCCAACATTAAAAGGATAGCCAGAGGGTCAGGGGCCACCCACCGTGAGGTCAAGGAGTTGCTGGATCAGTACAACTTGATGAGAAAGATGTTTAAGCAGTTCGGAAAGAGAGGAAAGCGATTCAAATTGCCAAAAGGGCTCCAAATGTAGGATAAAAAGGCATTTTCCGTCAATTGGTTCTTGTTACTGAATACTGCTGAATAACTACAGTAATCTGTAGAATTCCATGAATGAAAGTGTGGAGTTGTCATTTTTCTACTGGCTGATAAAATTAGACTGCTCCTTTAAGTTACACAAGACAATATTACTGTTACACGTGTAACACAGTCAACACTCACTTTTTGGATAACACTTGCTCTTGCGGGATTGTCAGTTTCGGGAGATGAAGAATTTCAATCTTCTTAGTATCATCTTTTTGAAGTCAATGTGATAAAAGGAAAAAATTGTTACACGTGTAACATGTAAGACAATCACCCTATAATTTTACAGCCCCGCTCTTGCGAAAGTGTTAAAAGTGAGAAGTCTTTACAGGAAAAAGGAGAAATACATGGTGAGAATTGCCCACATAGCTGATGTTCACTTAGGAGCTCCATGCAGTTACCTGGGTGATAAAGCAGGTTTGAGAAGAAAGGATTTTGAGAACACCTTTGAACGGGTCATTGATATCTGTTTGAACCCAGAGAATCGTATTAACGCTCTGGTTGTAGCAGGTGATCTTTTCGATACAGTTAACCCTCCCTCTGCTTTGGTAGGGTTTGTACAAAAGAACATTTCCAGACTAGCAGAGAGAGGAATTCCTGTTGTACTCGTTCCTGGAACACATGATGCTTACGGGTATACCCACTCTGTTTACAAGATGTATCACTTTTCCGGGGCAGATATTTTATGCTCGCCAACGTTAACTTTTGTCACCAAGGAGATTTCAGGAAAAAAAGTCTTCTTCTATGGAATGGCTTACACCCCTGGATTCAGCGGCAACCCTTTTGAATCGTTTGCTCTCATTCAAGAAGAAGGCATCCACATTGGCATCATTCATGGATCTTTGGAACAGCCTTCCCACTGGGAAAAGAGAGAACAGGACCTGTCTATATCTGGAGACGATGTAGCTTGTTCCAACCTGGATTACCTGGCATTGGGGCACTACCACACTTTTCAACAGAATCAGTTCGGAAAGACGTTAGCAGTATACCCTGGCAGTCTGGAGGGTAAGACCTTTTCAGAACAAGGGGAACGCTTTATGGTTATTGTAGATTTTGCCGCAAAAACTCCTGTACTTGAAAAGAGAGCAGTAAACACCAGGAATATCACATCTGTAGAACTATCCGTTGATGAATACCCTTGTGAATCCCAGGAAGATCTTATCAACCTCATCAAATCACATGTTGACCCAGAATCTGTTGTAGAACTCTCCATAAAGGGAACATCAGAATTCTTAATAGACAATGCCTTTCTGGAACAGGTGCTCTCAGACACCTCCTTTTACATAAGAGTTAAAGATGAAACCACTATGGCAGAGAGCTCTTTGGTAAAATCGTGGGAAAGAGAACGGACCATCCGGGGGATGTTCACTGCAAAACTTCTGGAGAGAATAGCCAAAGCTTCTGCAGAAGAGAAACCCATATTAGAAGAAGCATTAAAGATTGGCATTACCCAATTCAGGAAGGTGTCACCATGAGGCTGCACAGACTGCACATTGAAGGGTTTGGCATGTTTGACACTCCCCAAGAGGTTGAATTCGATCCATACGGCCTCACAGTGGTGTACGGCGATAACGAAGTGGGAAAAACCACCATAAAAGATGCAATCTGTGCAACTTTATTTGGGTTTAAAACGAACAAAGAAAAAAATTTATACCAGCCCTGGTCTCCTTCAGCTCACTTTGAGACAGCTTTACTCCTCTCTTCAAAGGGGGACATGTATTCTATCAGCAGAGATTTTACCACAGATACTGTTACTATCCACCGGGTTTCAGAGCCTGAAAAAATCATTTTTCAAGGATGTATAAAACCAAGAGGTCGCGGAATAGATTATGAATTGTATTCTGACTTTCTGCAGGAGATTATTGGATTCAGTACTTTAGATATCTTCCAGCTGACAACGCTTGTAGAGCAGATGGGAATGAAAACAGAAATTTCACAAGAGATCAGACAGTTAATATCAGGAGCTGAGAAAACAGACTACATACAGATTGCACACAATTTGGAATCTCAACTGAAGGACCTCACTAAGAGCTTTCCCGGGAGTAAATTAATTGGAAAGAGAAAAATAGAAGAAATTGAGGAAAGGATCAGTATACTCTCAAGAGCAATAGGTGATGCTCACGATCGTGTAATAGAGGTGGGCCACTGCCAATCTGAAATAAAAAAGACAGAAACCCAGCTCCAGAATCTCCAGAAGAATTATGATACTGAAAGAGAAGGTCTGGAAGCATTGCAGAAATATATCCAGAATGAAAGGGATCTTTTAAATGCTCAAAAAGAGCTAAGAATATTCGAAAAAGAATTACAAACATTCAGCAATCTTAAAAAGAGTATTGATGCCATGTCTCATGAATCCCACCTCACCTATTGGATGGTTACTGCAGCTATTTTTATTGCCACTGTTGCTGTTTCATCTGCCGTCTGGATACTCTTTAATATACTCTCTTTAACCATAATTATTCTCATCTCCGGTATTGTGCTGGGAGTAATTTCCTACTTTCTCTCTGTGAGTGCCAGGCTTTCTTCTAAGGTCTCCCGGTTACGAGAAGTCTCAATTCATTCCAGCGATGCAGAAGAGATGAAAACTGAATACAAAAGGCTCCAGGAAGAGATTCTTTACGCGGATTCCTTGAAGCAGGCACTCCTTTCCGAGTACCCTTCTTTTGCTCAGGCAGGTCTCACAGCACTCACTGAGTTCCAAGGAAATGTCCGCCAGAAAATGAAAGATCTGGAAGAAAAAATCCGGAAAAAAGAAGAGGAATTACTCACCCTGAACGTAACTCTGGAGCGCTGCCGCCAGGATGTTACAGAATGCACGTCTATGGAAGAAGAAAGAGCAGCTCTCCAGGAGAGGTTGATGTACCTCAAAAGAAAAAAGAAGGCTTTAATTGTGGCTCTATCTGTTCTCCAGGAGTGCAGTGAAGAATATCAGCACAAATACATTGATAAACTGGAAGATCTTCTCTCACGAAGTTTTAGGAAAATTACTAATGAAAAATATGATCGTGTTACCCTGGAAAAGAATACGTTAGAACCCCTCCTTTGTGCACACATTAACCCCAGAATCAGAAAGGAGAGCTTAAGTGTTGGAGCTCAAGAACAACTGTATTTTGCTATGCGTCTCTCTGTGGCGTATTTATTATCTCAAAACATAGCCCTACCATTTCTACTAGATGATCCCTTTGTCCACTACGATAGGAGAAGACTTGAAAATGCCAGGTTCATCCTCTCTCGTGTGAAACAGAACAACCAAATCATCCTTTTTGCTCATGATCCCCTTTACACAGAGTGGACTAACACTGTTATAAACTTAAATGAGTGGGGTTAATATGTCTGCTGTCAGCCCTTCAGTTCATTACAGCATCTCCACACACCTGTGCGAACATTGATTAACATTTTAGTTCCAAAATGTATAAAACCAATATAACTAATCAATAATATTAATCAACAATGCAAACATTTATAAAGGATGAGTAATATATAGAATTGTTGGTGTTTCAATGAAAAAGCTCAGTGAAATGTTCGGAGACAAAATCTCAAAAGAAAAGAGGTATGAAGAGGACTACTACGAGGAACAGGATACTGGCGGGCTTTCTGCGACCAGAGGGTTCAGAGATGTGGATGCAGTAAAGTATGAAGAAGATATTATATCAGAAGAGTTTCTGGAATATGGTATCACCTACGTGAAGCCTGTCAAATTGAGAAGTCTGGCTGATGTGCAGAAAATCAACCAGGAACTCAATGAAGGGAACATTGTGCTGGGCGATATCACTCCATTGCTGAACAGGGACCCTCAAGAGTTAAAGCGGGCCATCGATCAGTTAAAGGGCATCTGCAGAGGTATTGGTGGGGATATTATTGGTATTGGAGAGAGTAAAATATTGGTAACACCCACCAACATTCGTATCTACCGGAAAAAAGAGTAGATACAATGGAATGTCCACATTGTGGTCAGCAGCTTGAGCTTTTCACCCAGACGTATGATATTCCTTACTTTGGTATGGTATTGCAGTCCACCTTTGTGTGCTCCTGCAGTTATAAACTCGTGGATATCTATCCTTTCGAAGAGAAAGAACCGTCTCGCTACATCCTGAAAATTAGCCAACCTGAGCTCAACACCAGAGTGGTAAAGTCCTCCACCTGTATCATTTTGGTACCCGAACTAGGGGTGAGAGTAGATCCAGGTCCTGCCTCAGAAGGTATTATTACCAATACAGAAGGTATTTTACGCAGAATTGAACATGCAGTAAAAATGGGCATCCATTGGGGAAATCATCAACAAAAAAAAGAGGGGAAAAAAATCTTAAAAAAATTAAAAAGAATTTTTAATGGTGAAGAGACAGCAACACTGATTGTGGAAGACCCCCGGGGCTTCAGCTTCATCGTTTCTGAGAAAGCACAGAAAGAACTGTTGTAAAGAAAGACAGGGGAGTTACAGGAAAGGAGGCTATCGGCGAGTAAACTCCCCTGATCTTCCTGCCAATCCTTCGATTACCAGTATAATTAACAGCTGTATATACACCAGCGGCGGTACATTCTTTCTCATATCAACTCACCTATACATTATTGCTAATCAATAGTATATAAACTTTTCGGTGAACATAGGTAAGCGTGGTCTGTATCCGTAACGTTTATATAGGATGGATGATAAGAGTTGTTAATGGAAACTGATACAGAGAATTTGATACTGGACTTTCTTAAGAAACAGCCGATGGGGGCTACAGTTACAGATATTGCAAACAAACTTGATATGTCAAGAACGACCACTGTGAAGTATCTTGAGGTGATGAGGGCTACAGGGTTGTTAGACTACAAGGAGGTGGGAATGGCCAAGTTATGGTTCGTTTCCACACGGCTGTCCTATGCTGAGCACATACTGCTGGAGAAGACAAAGCAGGTGTTAAAAGCAGTGGAAACACCTGAGAAGCACCTGGAGTTGATACGGAGGGCTACACAGCCGCACATTGAAACGTTTCGACACTACCCAGAAGAGGAAAGGAAAAAACTGGCAGAAATGTTCAAAGAAATGGCAAATGAAGTGGAGAAAGATTAAAAAATGCAAGAAAAAGTTACTTTTTGAGTCTTTTTTTCATCATGACTGCATCTTCACCATTCTCGTAGTAGTTTTTCACAATTTTTTGCTTTTCAAATCCCATTTTCTCATACAGGGTAATAGCCGGGTTGTTGGAAACTCTCACTTCTAATTTCACCCTTTTCTTGTCGTGATTTGTAAATATTGCACACAACTCCTCCACCAACTGGGTAGCAATGCCCTTCCTCCTCCATGAGGGGACTACAGCCAAGGAGATGATGTGTCCCTCCCTCCAGCTGGTGATCCCTGCAATGTACCCCAGAATGGTACCTCCCTGCTCTGCCACCAAAAAGGTGTCGCCATACTTCTCGTAGAGAAAGGTAACCACATGTATGGGATACGGATTTTGAAAGCTTCCATGCTCAATATCGATGATCTGGTAGATGTCATCTGCTTCAGTGGGTCGTATTCTCATGTAAGAACTCCTCCAGTGGTCTTCCCTCGGTAGCCTCAACTTTGTATCCCTTTTCTGTAGGAATTAAATCTTCTGGTGGGTACACTTTGAGTGCTTTTGGAAATTTCACTGCAACCAGCGGTTCTGATCCGAAAATACTGCAGAATTTCTTTAAATCTGAAATTTCTTGTTCAGTAAAGTATTTTACCTTTTCCTTGGTGGTTTTTACCTGAAAGGCTAAATACCTGTGGCCATTACCAGCCACAATATCTGGATGGGGTCTCTTGTAGGACCTGCCTGATCCAGGAACCCGTATGGCAGCGTAGTGTAAGTCCCACAGCTTTTCCACTAAGAAGCGCTCTGCCCGTCTGCCTTTCTTGTACATGTGAAGGGTTTATATTTAAGTGTATTAAAAGGTTAGTATGCAGGTTCTCTCGTATCATCCGGAGCGAGGAGATATAAAAATCAGGGTAGAATCATTGGAGGATTTGTGGCATTTAGATCACATTGTAGAAGAGGGAGACCACGTAAAAGGGAAGACCTTCAGGAGGACAGAACAGAAATCAGACGTGTTGAGACCTCAAAGGACAGAAAAGAAACGGGTTACCCTCACCATTCGTGCAGAAAAGATAGAATTTCACCAGTATTCCAACTGGTTGCGGGTGACAGGTCCCATCACTGAAGGCGAAGACACAGGGAGTTACCACACCATAAACGTTGAAGAAGGGAGCGTGGTCACCATAACCAAAGAATGGAGGCAGTACCATTTACAGAGGCTGCAGGAAGCAGTTGACCAGAGTAAGACCCCCAAGATCCTGGTCGTGGTCCTAGATGATGAACAAGCAGACTTTGGTATCATCAGACAGTTTGGCCTCCAAGAAGTGGCCACTGTCTACTCGCACATTCCGGGAAAGAGAGAGCCTTCCCAAAGAAAAAAAGCCAAAGCCCGCTACTACGAGGAAGTCTCCACAAAGATTTCAGAATATGATCTTCCCGTTATCGTGGCAGGACCCGGCTTCACCAAGGAAGAGTTCAAAAAACACTACAAAGATGTCCATGAAAAAGATGTTATCATTGAATCAGCCAGTACCACAGGAAGAACTGGTCTCTACGAGGTGGTAAAAAAAGGATTAATAGAAAAGGTGTACAAAGATTCAAAAACTGCAAGAGATATTCAGTTGGTGGAAGAACTCTTTTCTGAAATTTTAAAAGGAAATGCAGTCTACGGATTCAAAGAGGTTGAAAAAGCTGTCAACTACAATGCGTGCGAGAAAGTGCTCATCGTGGATACACTTCTTCGTGGATCCAGAGAAGGAGAAAACCTCCTAGAAAGAGCCCGCCACAAAGGAGGAGAAACCCACATCATATCCTCCCAGCATGAAGGGGGAGAAAAACTGGAACATCTAGGGGGAATTGCTGCTTTCCTCCGGTTCAAGATTGAATAGATCAGGGAAAGATGCTGTACTTCATTTTCCTCTCTTTTTTCTCTACTTCCTCTTCTTCTTTCGATTTCTGCAAACTCTCCTCACATTCGCTCTCCATTTCTAGCACCTACTCAACTCCTGCCCACTATCTCTCATCCGTTTTGTATTCACCCACTTCCACAATACTTAAATAATAGGATGCACAAAATTTCTATACGTGGAAAATATGAGAGATTTAAACCCTACTGAAATGAAACTCCTCCATTATCTGGGAAAAAATCCAGAACTCACCAATAGTGAGCTGGCCACCCTGTTAGGATTAAAAAATCCTCCCTATGTATCCACCTTAAAGGAGGCTTTAGAAAAAAAGGGTTACTTTGCAGGACCGTACTACCGAACAGACTACGGCAAAATATTCCGCAACAGAATACGAAAGGCAATAGCTATCGTTTTATTTGAGCAGTCCTACGAGTTCATGTTTTCACTGTTGAAGAATGTGGGCTGCTACTCGTATCTGTATCCTGTTGAGGAACGGTTCTTCAGAAGTTACATGGTGGGCATCTTTGACAGTGATACAGAAGCTGTAAAAGAAATTTTTGACTATTTGAAACGAGAAGGAGTAATCTTTCACTACGAATTATACCTCCAGGACTACCAGACCTCTGTCATCC
>Ga0209636_10003455_pt1 | contig 16088 bp, 6 predicted proteins | sample DeeMarSWOR152_54_FD_187464 | JGI IMG/M metagenome (GOLD analysis project Ga0209636, IMG submission 187464) | Marine sediment microbial communities from White Oak River estuary, North Carolina - WOR-1-52-54 (SPAdes) (version 2) | ecosystem: Environmental > Aquatic > Marine > Intertidal zone >...
CGGGCGGCCCAGTCCATATCCTTGCGGATGACATGGGATATGACCTTCGCGGTTTCCTTTAAGACTTCGTCCCCTTCAAGGTGAAGGTACATATCGTTGTACTGCTTGAAATCGTCGATGTCGATCATGATGAGGGAGAGGGCGCTTCTCCACCTCTCTGCGGTTTTGATCTCATCGGGCAGATTCTGGTTGAAAAATCTCCTGTTGTAGAGTCCGGTGAGCTCATCGGTCACGGAGAGGCGCTTGACTTCTTCTTCCAGCTTCTTTCTCTCCGTGATGTCTTCGATAACCGTGTCGTAGTATATGATTTTTCCGGATTTGTCCTTGATCGCGGCCGATGTGATGGATGCCCAAAAAAGCTCTCCGTCATCTCGTTTCAGCGTGAAGTCTTCGTTCTTGACGATGCCTTTTTCCTCAAGCTCGTCAATGAAATGGCTGTAGTCTTCCGGATTTTCGTAGAGGTCGGTCTTGTTCACGTTGAGGAATTTTGCCGCGTTCGTGTACCCGAACATTTCCACAACAGCCGGGTTGGCTTCGAGGATCTTTCCTTCGGGTGTCGCCCGGAAGATTCCAATCTTGATGTTCGTCACAAGCTCGCGGTACTTCTCTTCGGACTCTGAGATTTTTTTGGCAAGCTTGTGCTTCTGGATGATTTCGGAGATCAGGTTCGCGAAAATTTCCAGGGGCCGGACGGTCTCCTCTGTTGGAACCGTGCCGCTCTTGGAGTCATCGACAGATATGATTCCGATGAGCTCCCCTTTGATATCCCTCATGGCCACGAGGAGGTTGTCATCCTTGTGCCAGCGGCCGTCTTTTTCCGGATAGGATTTTTCTCCGGGGATAAAGGCTTTCTTGTCAAGAATGCTTTTCATTTTATGAGGGATGTAGCAGGATTGATTCCCGATTTCTATTCCCCTCTCAAAGTATTTCAGGTATTTTTCTTTGGGCATTGCGACTTTCTGCACTCTGTTGAACTCCGTCTCGGTGATTCCTCTGTATCCGATGATTTCCCGGTAGGGCGGCTTGTCGTTGAAGTAAGAGATGAGCACCCGCTCGTAGTCTGAGATGTCCACGACCGCCTGAGAGATGCGCTCGAACAGTTCTTCCTCATCTTCGATAGAGAGGATGTCTGCGGATATGGATGAGAAGCTCTCTATCTGCTGGAGCATATCGTTGATCTTTTCTCTGGCTTTGAGGCTCTCTGTTATGTCCATGTGCATGGCCACGGCCACGGATTCCTGTCCGGGGAAGACGGCCGGAAAGATGTGTGTGAGAACCTGCTTTTTCTCTCCTTTTTTTGTCTTGATCGCCCATTCCTTCTTGGGCGAGGACTTGCGGTTATTGATGGTATTCGTCAGAAGCTTCCTGTAATCTTTTTCGTCTTTCTCGGAAAAGACAATTCCCTTGAGGGTTTTCCCTTTAACATTTTTCTCGGAATATCCGAATAATTTTTCCGAGTAGCGGTTCCAGTAAACGACCTCTCCGTTTCTGTTGTATCCCTGAATGGCGATGTTTGTCGCGTTGTCCAGAGTGGACTTGAAGCCCGTTTTTGCTTTTTCGACTTCTTTATAGAGATGGTTTATCTCGTCCATCGCTTTCTTGCGTTTGGAGATATCTCTGGCAATGCCTTGAAGCTCGACGAGCTTTCCGTTTTTGTCATGGACTCTTTCTATGTGGATTTCCAGGGGGATCTGTTTTCCGTTTGAGCCGAGGACTTCGATTTCCAACAGGGGAATGGATTTTCCTTTGAAGCTATTCTGGAAGAATCTTTTGACAACATCTTTGTATGCAGGAGCAGCGATCTTGTGAAGGTTGCTCTTCAGAAGCGTGGGTACAGGAACTCCTGTTATCCTGTTCGCGGTTTTGTTGATGTAGAGAAATTTGCCGTCAAGGTCGACTGTGAAAACTATATCCGGAGCGTTGTCCAGAAAAGCGAAGTAGTGTTTTTCTGCCAGTTTGGAAGCGTCTTTAACAGTGTTTGTGTTCATGGCAGTTATTCTGATTGAAATGCGAGTTTTTTGTTTGCAGCCAAAGCTGTCCCTGCAATTCTTTTCCTGTGAAAAGAGAATAATTCATTCTGCTTTCTAAGTAAATAGCCTAATAAGGTGAATTTGAGTGTTGATTTTACCCCCAAATCGGCCACCTCAAAGGGTGGCTCTCTCCCGCCTTTTGCGACTAGCCGCAGGTATTCTTACAGGGGTAAGATTACCGGCGTTCTATCAAAATGAAAGACTTTTTCTTGTCTTACCCCCTCATTTAGTCATCATATTTAAAAGGAATGTATTGTCAATAGTATATTGTTTCTGGTGTTCTCCCATTTTTTGCATTTCCAATTACGATTCTATGTAATTGATAAAAATGAAGAAAGTTAGACGTTTTTAAAGTTTATTTTTGGGGGATGTCCTGTATATTGTCTTTTTACACGATGTCCTTGTGGTATCTCGTGTAGAGGCTGATCACCGGATTATGCCCTGTGAAGCGGTCTTTGACGATGAGGGTTGTCACAGGAGCGTGAGAATTCATCGTGAACAGCATGTCGTGCCCCACGCAGAGGCCGATGATGATGTTGAACGCGGTCTGGGCGCGGTTGAGAAGCTCCGCCTGAAGAATAGGATTGCAGGCCGCTTCGAATTTATCCATGCCGTATATCTTGTGTTCAGGCGGGATTTCCAGCTCTGTTTTATCGACAGCTCCGCAGCTGCAGGTCACAGAACAGACCTCGAACCCGTGTTTTCTCAGTATCGAAGACGCCCTGGCGGCTTCATCATTGAGACCGCTGCAGAAGGCGAGGCCGAGCTTTTTAGCGCCGAGTTTCTTTGCGAATTCGGCGATTTCCCTTATCCTCGGCCTGAGGGGAACGATCCGTCCTTCTTCCCGGGCAGCCTGTTCATTGTAGCACTCTTTTTCAATCAAGGCGGATTGTAGGTAGAAATCCTGGAATTCGTGTGTTTTGTATCTTGCTTTGACCTCCTGGATTACGTCCTTGAAGTTCTTGATGGGACAGTAAGTCGGAAGCTTGGATTCATCGGTTATGCCCTGGGAGCAGGGCTTGGGTTTGCATTCAGCGCATTTGGGTTCTTCCATCTCTCTCTTCTCCTATTATTTTCCGGGGTAAAGATAGCTCCACCATTCCCCCTGGTGCTTGAGCCATTTGTCGAACCAGGCCATGATCGTCTTGGTCCAGATCTTTCTCTTGTTGTAGGTCATGATGTGGTGATCCTGGTCCAGGATCTGGATGTATTCCACTTCCCTGCCGAGAAGCTTTAAAGCGGTGAAGAGCTGCGTGCTTTCGCCGGGGGGAACGTTTGTGTCGGCCGATCCGTGGAGAAGAAGGAGAGGGGTCGAGATTTTATCGGCATTGAAGAGCGCGCTCTGGTTCACGTAGATGTCTTTCCGGTTCCAGGGGAAACTGTTGGCGGTGGCGTAAGCCGAGTACGCATAACCCCAGTAGCCTTCGCCCCAGTAGCTGGAGATCGAGCTGATGCCGGCGTGGGAGATTGCCGCGGAGAAGAGGTTGGTCCGGGTGAGGATCGTCATTGTCATGAACCCTCCGTATGAAGCCCCCATGCATCCGACACACTTGGGATTAACGAACGGATGGTCGTTCAGGAATTTTCTCACGCCTTCGATGATTTCGTCTGCCGCAAATGAGCCCCAGTCATTCACATGGAGGGCGGAAAATTCCTGTCCAAATCCCGTGGCTCCGCTTGGTTGAAGGACATAGACAATGTAGCCCTGTGCGGCGTAGAGGTTTTTGGGGTAACGTCCTCCGAACTCCCGCGTGACAGGTGAGGTGCCGCCGTAGTAATAGACGATGCAGGGATATTTTTTGGACTTGTCAAAGCCCGGGGGATAGTACACTCTTCCCTCGATCCAGCAGCCTCTTTCGTTTTTAAAACTCCAGGGTTTGACCTCTCCGAACTTGACCTCAGCAAAATCCTCCTCTCCGGGATCATGGAGAATTTTCATTTTCTTTCCTTGAATATCCAGCGAGAAAGCTTTAGGGGGAGAGGCTGCGCTCGATCCGATATACACGGCCACGGGCTTTTTATCCGCGATGTCGATCTGATGGATGACTTCAACTCCGCAGTCAATGGTGAAAAATTCCTTTTTGTTCAGGTCGTACCTGTAGAGGTGGCGAAAGGAACGGTCTGTGGATATGAAATAGAGACATTCCTCTGCGTGGCTCCAGAAGGCCTGGTCTATGGAAGGATTAAAAAGTTTTGAGATCGGGCTGGCGTTTCCGGTCTCAGGATTGAATATATAAGCCTGCGTATCGTATTCGTTGGGGATGGTTCCTTTCGGGACGTTTTGGCCGATCAGGCCGAATGTGGAGGGGCCTCCGGTCACAAGCATCTCTTTTCCATCCGGTCCCCACTGGGCGCTACTAAACCAATTTCCTTCCCACAGTTTTTTTGCCGCGAGCGTGGAAAGGTCAAGAGTGTAAAGTTCTGTCTTTGAGTATGGCCGCTCGGAATGATCGACCCTATCACGGGTGAAAATGAGGCTTTTTCCGTCCGGGCTGATGCTGTGCAGGGGTGTCGCAAGCTCTCCGGCTGTCAGCCTCTGACGCACTCCACCGGGTACTGTCAATTTATATAAATAACTGCGGTCCCTCCACCACGGCTGGCGGTCCGCCATGTTCTGCAGTCTTTTCACCCCTTTCCTGTCCGGGCTTCCTTTTTCCGTGACCGAGTAGATGATGAAGCTTCCGTCAGGACTCCAGACATGATTCCCGAGCTCCTGGATGTTCTTGAGAATGGGGAGAGAGGTCCCGGCGTCGAGGTTCACAATCCATATGGTTGAACCCGAATTGTTGTGGCCTGTGTAAGAGAATATCTTTCCGGATGGCGCCCAGTTTGCGCTGGATATCGACATGCCGCCACGGAAGGTGTGAAGCAACCGGCCTTCGCGGAGCTGGTAGATTTCCAGCCAGGATTCTGAATTGTCACTCGGAGGAAGAGTCTGCCTTTTGGACAGTGCGGCAAGTGTTCCGTCGGAAGAGATGGATACTCCTGTGACCTTTGGACCATCGAGAAGATGCTGGATGGTCATTTTTTCCTCAGGGGAAAAAGTGAGAGCAAGGGGAGGGGAATCATAGACTTTGTTACACGAGAGAGCTGCCTCAACAGTCCAATCAGACTCTGTTCCCGGGTCATAGACAGTCTTAACCAGGAGAAGATGCTTGCCGGTTTCAAGCACCAGATTGCCTGAAACGAATTTTACTTTTGACGAATCTGTTGCCTCTTCGTTTTTCTCGGAGCTGATTTTCTTGAACTTGGATCTTCCATCAAGGTAGACCTTGAACAGGTGAGGGCTCGTCACTGTGATCTTGGCTGTGGTCCACCTGGCCACCTCGATGTATACTCCAAGGTAGGTTGTGGCGGGAATGCTTTCATCCCAGGGGAGTTCGACTCCTTTTTCTCCGGCATTGATTTCTTTCCATTGAGCCTGGCTCCCGTCGTGCAGACTGAAGGAGGCGCCGGCTCTGGGTTTAAGACGAGATGTCTCGACCTCTTTAAAATCGAGCAGCTCATCCAGGGGATAGCCCTTTTTTTCATCGTCGTGGAATGTGGGCAGCGGCGAAGGGAAAGGGCCGAGCACGAGCCACGAGGTTATGTTCCGTGTTACTTCTTTTTGGATTGAATATTGAGTTTGGGGAGAAGCCGGCTTTATAAAGATAAGCAGCAGTAAGGCTGCGGCTGCGCAAATGAGGATTTTTTTTCTTTTCATCTTCTCTCCTTGTGTCAAAGCTTATGGCCGCATCTGAAGATTGCGAATAAGGGAAGATTTTTCGGTAGGCTAGTTTTTTGTTCCGACAATTTCAATCTTATTGTCTGAATTTGTAATTTAAAGAATCAAGGGTACGACTTTATATTCTAAGCGTATTATAGGAGATATTTCAATATGAAATATGGATTCGTAGGAGACTGTGTGAGAGAGTGAATTTGCCGGATGAGCATACAGGTATTGAGAATGCTGTATAGATATTGAGAAAGCGGAAGATATTTTGATTTTCGCTTTTCCCTATCCGGAGGATTGTTAAAAATAATCTAAAGCTTGAATCCTAGAATAAACGCAATGGCTCTGGTTTTTGCTGAATCCCAATAGATTGGTTTTTTGACTATGTTTCCCAACCCGAGATGGCACCTTCCTTCTATGAAAAACGAAATCACTTCCGTCTTTATTTCATATCAGCAAAACGGCAATGAAAAATTATTTCTTATTCTTTACGTATTTGTCGAACCACTCGAACATCTCGGCCAGCACGTGGAGGACAGACTCTCTAGCGCTGTAGCCGTGGCTCTCATTGGGAAGCATGACCAGCCGGGCTGTGGCCCCATGGCCCTTCAAGGCATGATAGAGCCTTCGGGACTGAATCGGGAAAGTTCCGGAGTTGTTGTCTGCTTCGCCGTGGATGAGCAGGATCGGTTCGTTGATCTTGTGGGCGTGCATGAACGGGGAGAGCTTGAAATAGATTTCCGGAGCCTGCCAGAGAGTTCTCCGTTCGCTCTGGAAGCCGAAAGGTGTGAGCGTCCGGTTGTACGCGCCGCTCCTTGCGACACCGGCTGCCAGGAGGTCGCAGTGGGCCAGCAGGTTGGCTGTCATGAAAGCGCCGTAGCTGTGTCCGCCCACGCCGACGCGCTTAGGATCGATGACGCCCATGGAATCCAGCTTGTCTATGGCAGCTTGGAGGCTGGAGACGATCTGTTCGACAAAGGTGTCGTTCATGGTTTTCGGGTCACCGATAACAGGCATTTGAGCTCCGTCAAGGAGCGCGTATCCCTGAGTCACAAAGAAGAGCTGCGATGTTCCTCTGAAAAAAGTGAAGCGGTGTGGTGAACCTCTGATTTGCCCGGCGACTCTTCGGTCCTGGTATTCCCGGGGGTAGGCCCAGATCACACAGGGCAGTCTGTCTCCTTCTTTGTAGTCTGGAGGCAGGTACAGGGTTCCGGAGAGCTCGACTCCGTCCGCCCGGGTGTATTTGATGAGCTGCTTTTTCATTCCTGTGAGCTGAGGAGCCGGGTCTTTGAAGCTGGTGAGGGCCTGTCTTTTTTTATTCTTCAGGTTGGTGAGATAATAATTGGGGGGCTCGGTCTTGGATTGGTAGCTGGTGATGATCAGGTCCCTGGAATTCCCGACAAAATCGACGAAGGACTCATAGCTTCCTTCACTGCACTGGAAGAGCCTCTTCTTCTCCATGGTCTTGATGTTCATCATGTCGAGGAAGGGCATGTCTCCTTTAGGGGAGGCACCGCTTCCGGAGAGATAGATCCAGTCTTTATCCTGCAGTATGACACGTTCTCCGTTGGGCGTGGTCGTGGATAGAAAGCGGCCCGGGTCGTTGTAACTGTCCTGAGAGCTGATATCGACGATCTTCTTCGGAGCCTGGCTCGGGTCGTCAACATTCACGAGGCTAGTAGTCCTCCATCTTCTCTTCCACTCGCGTTCCGAGAGAAAAGCCAGACCTTCCTGTTGCAGCCAGGAGATACCGGCATAGCGTTGCTTGGTCTTCAACATTTCTTTGGGCTCGCCCGTGAAAGGTGCGGAGAGACTCATGAGCTTGTCCCTGTAAGGGACTTCCTTCTCAGGGTCTCCTTCGTCCAGAGCCTCTACCCAGAGGAGAGTGGCGGGTTTGAGAGGCCTCCAGCTCAATGACCTCGGTCCCGTAGGAACTCCTCCCATCGGAACTTCGTCTTCTACTGGAAGGGCGGCGAAAAAATGGACGAGGTTTCCGTCTCTGTCCCAGATTTCCAGGCTGTGGGGAAAGGAACGGTAGGGGACGCTGAAAGAATAAGGCTCTTTGACCCTGTATGCCAGCAGCAGCTTTCCGTCAGGCGAAGGGTCGATATTGAGGTAGAATCCTGGCTTTCCGACTTTTTTTCGGCTGCCGGAAGCGATATCGATTTCATAGATTTGTGAGGTGGCGTAGTATTTGAACAATGCTGCGTCGTGAGGAGTCTGGAGGAGGTCCTGGTAAGTCCAGACCGTCGCATACCGTCCCGCGGTCTCTTGGATGTTGGGACCAATGGGCACTTCTGATTTTTTCGGGGGGTCACCGCGGTCTTCCAGTATGGTGTAAACCAGGAGTTTGTTGCCCGGAAGCCAGGAGAATCCGGAAGTCACAGTGGAATTGAGGATGGGTCCGGTGAGCGCCTTGGCCTTTCCTGTTTTGGCGTCAGCGACCCAGAGCTCGAATCCCGTATCTGCCAGCAGGGGGAAGGCCAGCCATTTTCCGTCAAGGGACCATCGGGGAGAACCGAGCTTTGCCCCTTTGGGAAGAGCGATGCGTGTTTCTTTACCGTCTTTTATGGATTTGATGGTCAATCCGATGGTGAACGATGTCTGCTGGCGGCTGTTGTATCTTGGAGTGATCCTCGTTCCGGCCAGCCTGAGTAGGGGCTGGGACATGTAGGCGATCGAGGGCATGGATTCGGACTCGGAGAGGAGCATTAAATCTCCGGTCGGGTTCATGCTCGCTCGAGGCAGCGGGGGCGCGTCGACGATATCTATCACTTCTTTCGGCGGGAGCTTATAGGGTTCCTGGGCAAAAATCGTGAGACTGAACACAAACGCAAAAATCAAAAAAGCGACAGGAATGGTTTTTTTCATGATTTCCCTCCCTTAATTATTGATTTTTCCATCGCTGAGGTTTTCTTACTATACACCAATCAATTCAACAATTTCAATTTTATTTTAAATTTTTGGCTTTGTTCCGGAGTAATGTGATGGATGTCTTTGCGGGCGACCGGCGAGATTGTCACGCTTCGTTCGCAATGACACCAGGGTGAGATTGTTTAGCCTTTTTCGAAAAAAAGAAGCAATCCCATCCCTCCTCGAAATGACATTTGAAGCATCTTTATTACTCTGATCACTTCAATCCCGTCACTTTGGGACAAGATCATATTTATTCTCTGTTTGTGTTGTCTTTCAAAATTGTTTATTTTCTTATAGATACGAAAGGAAGGTTTATGATTAAAACTGAATGCTGTAATTTGAATATTTCTGCCTTCCCCTTTAGGGGGGAAAAAAAGGGGTTAAAAATCCTCCCCCTAATCACCTTTGGAGAGGATTGATTAATGTTTAAAAATATATGTTAAAATGGGACATGCGAGAGCAGAGCACGAAAGGTTGGCGGGGGAAACATGGAAAGGTATAGTCATCGGGATAAAATATTGTTCCGGCTGTTTGGGGAATGACGCGTGGGGAAAGCAATCTAGACAAAATTGCACTGTCAATAAAGGAGAATTATTGGTAATATAGGGAAGTCGTAGAAATGGAAGAGGATAAATTCAACGACCAGGACGGCAGGGGAAAGCCGGAAGCAAAATCCGATGCGGAGATACCCGCTACGGAGAAATCTGTTCCTGAGGAACCTACCTCAGAGAAACCAGCTTCGGAGAATTCAACTCCAGAAAAACCAGCTTCGGAGAGGCCAACTCCAGAGAAACCAACTCCAGAGAAACCTGCTCCGGAGGTGCCTGCTCCAGAGAAACCTGCAACTGACAGGCCGGATCCAGAGAAAAAGATTGACCCGGCTGAGTTGAACAAAGTCAAGATGCTCTTCAAGTATTTTGACACGGGATTCTCTACCATGAAGCTTTATCCCCCCGGGAATCCTTCAATTGAGAGATCCGTGGGCATTTTTTCAGAAAAATTAAAAGAATTTCTCGATGAGTACAAGGAATTCCGCATTGGAATCAAAGAGTTTGATTTTTCCTATAAAGGTGAGATCGCCTTTCAGGATGAGGAAAAAAAGAGAAGCCTTCCCTTCTTCCTTTTTAAGGATGGAATGAGGGAGCTTACGTTTTACAAAGGCCTGGAGAATAAAGAGCTTCAGCATTTTCTGGACACGTTAAAGGAAGCGATCGACCTTCCTTCAGAAGAGAGCGATGCGGTCGGTCTTCTCTGGGAAAAGGATTTCATCAACATTCGGTATTATGCTCTTGATGAATTCCTGGACTTAAGCATCGGTGGTGGCGAGAAATCACTCGATTTTGAGGTTGACCCGCAGAAATTCTCAGAAGGGAAGCTCGATCTGACGCCGGAAGATTTAGACGAGTTCAAAGAAAAAAACGATATGCTCGTTTTTGGCCCGCAAAAAGAAGAGGAAGAAGGAGGCCAAGGAGACCTCGAGGGAAGCGAGGAGTCTGATTCTCGAGTACCCACAGTCAAACCAGAAGAAATTCCTGAAATAGAGAAACTGATTGCGCTGGACAAGAAGGTCTCTCCTTCAAGCGAGCTTGTGGCCCTGCTTTTTGAAATCCTTTATTACGAAGAAGATCTTGACCGCTTCTCAGACGTTTTAAAGATTTTAGAAAAATATTTTCACGAAATCGTGCGTGAAGCTGATTTCTCCCAGGCGTTAGTCGCTCTGCAGAATATTCACGAGCTGAAGGAAACTCTCCTGGATAAATCTCCGGATAAAGTCAGCCTGCTGGATAAAGTTTTGAAAAACGCCACTGATGAAGGCTACCTGTCTCTTTTGAAAAAGCTGTACCTGGAAGATAAGGTGGAGGATTATGATTCTTTCTTCAGTTATCTGGAGTTTCTGGGACCTGGAGCGGTTTCAATCGTGGGCATGGTGTGGGAGAACCCAAAAGGAGCTGTCTACAAACTAAGGGCTTTGGACATTTTAAAAGAAGCGGGGAAAAAGGACATCGCGGCTCTCATGTACATGGCTAAAGGGAGCAACGTGGCTCTCACTTTGGAAGTCATATCCATGCTGGAGACAGTAACCGATTTGAAAGATCTCCATTTTCTCAAGGACTTTATCGATCACCCGAATAAAGAGATAAGACTTGAGATCGTCAGAATTCTGGGTGTCGCCGGCAGCGCAGAAGCCAATGAAATTCTCCTGCAGTTTTTGGTTGATGATGACGTTGAATTGCGTGTGTTTGCTTCAGAGAACCTGAAATATGTGGGTGATGGAGAAGCGTATGGCTTTGTCTTGGATTTGGCTGCAGATAAGGAATTCAAGAAGAGAACGAATATGGAGAAAAAAGCTCTCCTGAGTTTCCTGGCGAGTTCTCGGAAAAATGAGGTGTATGACCTTTTTCGTTCTATCTTGAAAAAATGGAGTTTTTTCTCAGCCCCCAGTCAGAATGAAACGCGGCTCGCGGCTGTTTCTGCTCTGGAAAAAGTGGCAACCCCTGAAGCGAGGCAGGTTCTTGAGGAAGGGACCAGGGTATTCGGCAGATCCGTCCGCGAGGCATCCAGGCTTGCATTGAGCCGTATGGCTCCAGGCGAAAAGCCGCCTCCAGGTGAAAAACCACCTTCGAACGAAAAGTTTCCTTCAGGCGAAAAACCGCCTCCGGTTGAAAAGCCGCCTTCAGGTGAATAAAACATGACAAGGATTTGAATGATATGGTAGAAGAAAAAAGCCAGCGATTGACGTCGAAATACACAGAAGAAGAAAAGAAGACTCTTTCTAAGACCATAGAAGAGCTTTTTCTTCGCATAACTTCGACGTTGAAGCTCGCCCAGATTTTTGAGCCCAATAACGAGGCTTTTATCCGGCAGCTCAGGCCGCTCTATTTCTTAATCCAGAATATGTTGAAAAATTTGGGAAAAGCTGTCTTGCAGTTCCGGGGAAACGCACTGTTTTTCAACACGATCCGGATAAAGATTGATTTTTACAGCTACCAGAGATTCAAGTTTTTAGTGGGTGAATTCAAAGAAGATGAGATCGAGGCGATCGGGTTCGAACCCGGTTTGACTGCGGAGGAGTTAACACTTTTCATCGTGATTCTGGCTAAAGCCAAAGAAAGAAAATTGAGACATTTTGAGGATTTTACAGCGGCCATGGAGAGCTGCGGAATAAAACATATATTCCTGGAGAAACTCCATCCATATGAAACAAGCCTGAGAATGACTCCTGAAGAGATCAAGCGCTCGTGCAAAAAAGTCTTTTTGAAGAGCATCGTGCATCTCCAGGAAGTAATGGAAAGAGAAAAAAAACACGAAAAGCTTCACTTTAAGACGACACGGAGACTGATACAGACCATTATCAACCTTATCAGCTATGATGAGTCATTCATGCTCGGTATGACGAATATCAAAAACTATGAAGAATACACGCTCAACCACTCGATAAACGTGACCATTCTGGCTCTTGCCTTCGGAAGGCGGTTGGGTCTCGAGAAGACAGATTTAGTAGAATTGGGCATGAGTGCTTTTTTCCATGATATCGGGAAATTGGAAATCCCTATAGAGGTTCTGAATAAAAAGGGCAAACTGGATGATGAGGAATGGAAGATCATGCAGGAGCATCCCGTACGAGGCGTGACGAAACTGGTTCTGCTTCAAGACTTGAGCTATTTTCCCGTAAGAGCGCTTTCTGTTGCCCTGGAACATCATATCTGGGCGAATCATTCAGGGTATCCGAAAAACTGGAAGAAGAAAGACCTGAATTTCTTCAGCAAGATTGTGAAAATCTGTGATGTTTTTGATGCCATCACGACAAAAAGAATCTATCGGGATTTCTCTTTCACCAGACAACAGGCCCTGTCTATGATGTTCGAGAATATTGGAAAGGAATACGATCCTCTGCTGCTCAAAGTCTTTGCCGGCATGATAGGCGTATTTCCTGTGGGGAGCCTTGTGTCTTTGAACACAGGGGAGATTGGTGTGGTGGTCGAAACACACCCGGAGGAAGCTCTTATGCTCCGCCCCAAAGTGAAGCTGATCGCGGATAATAACAAAAACAAGATTGATGGAGAGATTGTTGACCTGGCAGAGAAGGAGGCAGAGACCGGTCGGTTCAAAAGTACTATTGTGAATACCCTGGACCCGGAAAAATACGAAATTAACATTCCCGAATACTTTTTAGGCCAGGCCCCCGGCTAAAAAAAGGGGACAGGCCCCTTTTTTAAAAAGGAACACTCCCTTTAATGTTATAGCCTTTCTATGTCATTGCGACAGCAGCGCAGCGATTTTTCCTGCGTGTCATTGTAAAACGAGAAGCTACACAGATAATTGGGGACAGGCCCCTTTTTCTAGGAACAGCCCTTTTTTCTAGGAACAGCCCTTTTTTCTATCATAGCGAACGCAGCGCACCAATCCCTTATAAAGAAAAAGAGAGCCTCCTTCTTTCTAACGTGTCATTGCGAGGAACGAAGTGACGTGGCAATCTCTTAGAAAGGATTGTCATTGCGAGGAAGGGGTGGAATTCCTTATCTTTGCTCGGAACAGGCTTGGCAATCTTTCTAACGTGTCATTGCGAGGAACGAAGTGACGTGGCAATCTCTTAGAAAGGATTGTCATTGCGAGCGGAGCGCGGCAATCTCGTATGAAAAAATTGTCATTTCGAACAAAACGCGCCAATCGCACAATTAATCTTCAAGAACCACTTCGTAGGCTTCGCGGATCGGGTTTTTAGTGAAGAAGCCTATAAACTTAACCACCTGTTCCTGGAAGAAACGGCTTTGTTCAGTGGCGAGCATATCCTCTTCACTCTCCCACTGGGTAATGAAGACACATTTACCCGTCTTGCGATCGGCCAGAAAACTGGCTCCTTTGTACCCCTTCTTATCTTTGCACAACGGAATGACACTCTCCTCAAAGAGCATCGAAGCTTCATCTATCCGCTTAGGTTCTGTTTGAATTGTGAGTAATCGTGCAAACATGGTTTATCCCTCCTTTTCCTAAATTCACAGAATGAAGGGTGAGAATAAATTCTTAATAGTGCTTACCCTTAAACCTCCCTCTATATTTATTTATGAAGTACTATCTTTATACGTATTTATGTATTGAATATCAACTCTAATGCATCAGTCATTTTCCTCGCTTAATCATCTTCTGAAAGCGTGGATTGTCGCTTAATGGTTCCCATGTTGGATCAAATCGAAGCAAGGGAATGGAAATTTCTCCGGGGATCGATAACAGATACTCGAGTTGATCGATTGCCGCGTCATGTTCACCCACCATTAAGTAGATACGGGCCAAGTCCTGGATAAGGAAAGGGCCTCTCCAGGCATCCTGGCTAACAGGAAGAAGCTCAACAGCTTTCTTCCCTTCACGGACCGCCTCTTTCTTGCGTCCCAGGCCGGCATAGGCTAAGCCGAGCGAACTGTGAACCCTCGCATCTTCAGGCCGTTCCTTGACCTTAGCTTCCAGAAAGCTCCGAGCAGAGTCATATTGTTCTTGTTCCAGCTTTGATTGATCCATAAGCCCGTAAATTTGGGCATAGAGTAGAGCCTTTGGCACGAAGCACACATGTGTGTTAATTGCATCGGATGATACTCCAGAAAGATAGTCCAGCGCTTTTTGATAGTTGCCATCGAGTATATAGACCGAGACCGATGTTAAAATAAAATAGCCATCTTCTGATGACCGCACAGGCTGCGGCGCTCCCTCTATCATTTTAAGCGCCTTTTCAGCGCTGCCTTCCCAATCCAGGTATGTTCGCATTTTCCAGGCATAGCTTCTCGCGTCATCTGGAGACAGTGAGATGGCCTGGGTGAAAGATCGTTCAGCCTTTGTATAGTCACGCAGGAAAAGATATGATTGCCCGATTTCATACGCTTTAACCACGGAGCGTGGGTCAAGATCTATAGCTTTCTTCAGATTGACTGCTGATTGCTCAAATTTCCCCTGCCGCCGCTGAACGTAGCCTATTCCTGAAATTATATCGCTGTTGTCTTTCTGTCTTTTTTGGGCTTGGTAGAAATGCTCCAGAGCACGGTCATAATCCATGTGACCATGATAATAGTAAAATCCCAAAGCCCAATGCGTCTCAGGCGAATCGGGACTGAGTTCATATGCCCTGTCCACTGCTTCCTTGGCTTTGGTCAACAAGCTCATATCGACACTATAATAATAGACCCAGTACAGCCCCAAATAGGCTCTTGCCAGCCGAGCATAAGCGGAGGCAAAATTGGGGTCCAGCTCGATTGCCCTCTCATACATCTGGATAGCAATCCGGGAATCTTCTTCCTTATTGCTTCGATTTGTATAATCCATCCCCTGCAGATAGTAGTTATACGCTTCTATATTGGCGGTTGGCTTGGTTTGCATGGCCCTGCGTTTGTCCTCTCCGAGCGTAATATTCAGGGCTTCTGCCACCTGCTGGGCAATAGTGGATTGGACTTCGAATATATCCGTTATGTCTTTATCGTATACTTCTGTCCAGAGATTGGTGGAATCAGAAGCTCTGATAAGCTCCGGAATGACCCGCACCCGGCTCGAACCATCGGGAGATCTCTGCCAGCGTATGGTGCCGTCCAGAATAAAATCGACTTCCAGTTCCTCGCCGATATTCATGATGGATTTATCTGTGTTTTTATATTGGTAAGCGCTGGTTCGGGCGATCATGCCCAGCTTTTCGATCTGAGTCAGTCTGGCCCTGATCTCTTCTGTGATGCTGTCGGCAAAATATTCGTCCTCGGGTGGCCCGAGATTCTTAAAGGGCAGTACGACTAATCTCTTTTGAGCAGGAGAAAGAATCGGTTTCTCACTCCTGAATAAAATTATGGCTAATCCAACCGCGATTACAGCTACAACCGGCGCTGCGATTATTAGCCAGGGCTTCCTGAGTGTCACTGTTATCTCTTTAGAGGTAGTGGGCTTTCTTTTAGGCTCAATCCTTGCTGTGGTGGGAATTCCTCCCTCTATGTTAATCAGCTCAGATCGCACTTCTCCTGCGCTCTGATACCTTTTCTCCTTGTCCTTTTCCATGCATCTCAGGATCACCTTACTGAGGTCTTCGGGGATTTGGGCATTCAGCTCCCGGGGATCCTTTGGCATCTCGCTCTTGTGCTTCATGGCGATGCCTAAAGGCGTTTCTCCCTCAAATGGCACTCTCCCTGTGACCATCTCATAGAGGATCACACCCAGGGAGTAGATATCCGAACGCTGGTCAACCTCTTTGACTTCTGCTTGCTCGGGAGACATGTACTCGGGAGTCCCAACCATCACTCCAGCGCCCGTGATTCCTTTTCCCTTCACAGAGCGGGCGATTCCGAAATCCATGATCCGGGCATTGCCCTCTTTATCGATCATGATATTCTGGGGCTTCAAATCGCGGTGGATAACCCCTAATCTATGGGCCTCTGCCAATCCGTCACAGACCTGCTTGGCTAAGAACA
>Ga0209636_10003456_pt1 | contig 16082 bp, 11 predicted proteins | sample DeeMarSWOR152_54_FD_187464 | JGI IMG/M metagenome (GOLD analysis project Ga0209636, IMG submission 187464) | Marine sediment microbial communities from White Oak River estuary, North Carolina - WOR-1-52-54 (SPAdes) (version 2) | ecosystem: Environmental > Aquatic > Marine > Intertidal zone >...
AGGTCCTGTGTCTGGGTCTCCGTTGCTGACGGTGAAGAACTTGATATGAGGTAGCTTTGCCAGAGTGATGTGGTGTACATCCTTCTGAGTGGCGTCGTTTATTATTGGGCCACCCTTCACTACGAAGGTTATCTGTTCCAACTTCCTGATTGTTAGCATGGTTTCAATGAAGAGTTTGTCGAGTACTATCTCTCCTGCGTTGTCAGCTATGTACAGCATAGTCTTGGCATGCTGGAGTTTGTGCTCAAGGATGTCGAAGTCGTCGATGGCGAAGCCTTTGCTCATGACTTCGTTGATGGTCTCTTCTAAGTCAAACTCCGTTAGAGCCCCAAAATCCACGATGTTGCCAGCTATCGCCAACTTGACAGCCGTGAGTAGAGGATCTGCTGACTTCCCAACCATGGCGCTAAGCTTCGGATATAGTGAGAGAGCCAGGTCGTTGTACTTCTTCTTGACCCCGTGATACGGATCGTCGACCCCGGAGCCTGTCCTGACAACCCTGTGCACCCTGCGCCCTATCTCGGGCGGTCTCGCTCTCCAGTCGATTCTCAAGAGCTCCTTCATAACCTCCCTCAAAATCTTCTCCCTGACTGCTTCATCACGGGTTGCCATTGTTGCAGCTTGTAGCGCCTGCCTTTGATAACATGGAATGCAGCCTAAATGTGCCTTCGCTCTTGATCCCTCCAGATTGTTTGGATGGGAATTGAATCCTAGATAAGGGTTGACCGGCTGTAGATCAATCGGCTATGAGCATTCTGCTCAATTTTGCCTAATTCTCGCCACGACTCAGGGCACTTCGGTTGAGACAAAGTATCTGGCCTGTTAGTCAGTCGATCTTTCTTCTATCACGATCCCATGCAGCGTCGATCGGTTGGTAGGACGGTGCGAGCTTCCAGGTATCTAGAGGACAAGACAAATGATCAATCGAGCTATGCCCTTATGGTTCTTAAGTGCATCTGTTTACCCATTAGATAAAACGCCGGGCTGGTTGAGAAACGTAGTTCTACTGGATCGATCTTCGGTGAAGCCATCACTCCTCGTGAAAACGGTTTCTTCCAGATAATGGATCGACCTAACTCTGCACTTGGATCTGTGTTGATATGCGTATAGGAATCGCCGTCTCCAAGCTACGTGTTATGTGGCAGTATTTCTTGGCAAGTTCAAGGCATTTCTCAGCTTTCCGTCTCTCTTGGGTTTTCACCTTGACGCTGATCAAGGCGTTGATCTCTGTTATTCTGTAGCCGTCTGCGCTGGGCTTCTCAATCGTTTGTTTGGCTGAGACATGATATTCTTCCAAGTGGAATTTCAATGCCTTCTTGAAGTAGAGAAAGGTTGTAAGAAGGCAGGCAGCAACGGCCGAGAGGAATAGCTCATCTGGGCAGGGGTATCTGCCTGCCCCTCCAAAGTCAACTGGCATATCGAGTCTCAGAATGGGGAAATGACCTATATCAACCTCCCCTCCGGTCTGGTTGTCCCACCTCACCTCCACATTATACTCTAGCTTATCTTTCATAGAGCCTCACCCCACACACATCCGACTACTTCTCTGTGAAAGAAGGCTCGGAGGTCTCTTTATATGCTTGCGCCCTCTTCGCCGCCCACTCACGCGATCGATACTGCGGGATTCAGTTTGAATACTCTGATCACTGTTATGTCGTTGATCGATTCGATGTTTGCTCCGCTGTTCGCCATGCTTTCGCTGCTCGCTTGACGGCGCGCCGTCACCTATGTTTCAAAGCTCATATGATCGGGATCTGTAGTGCTTTCAACGATATGCTCCGGAATTCTAGATCGATCGCACAATCCACATCAACTAGCGAATCCCCAGGCTAAACGACAACGGTTTTTCCAAGTGAAGACCTCCCTTAGGAGACCCAGCAGCGTGCCCGCGCTTCCTATTTTCTTGGTTTTCTAAGCCATAGGATGAGTCTGGCTACTATGAATGCTGGGATAGCAAAGACGATACCACCCAGAAACCAGAATCCAACCCTGAAAGGGAGGTTTGCGACTGCCGGTGGTAGCTGCGAGGTGATACTCGGGTCCAGCACATCTCTGATTGACTGTTCAAATGGCATGAAGGCTGAGATCAGGAATACGAGGCCCAACACGAAGGAGCCAACCCCCTCCGATAGGACATGCGCAAGATCTTCCCAGGGGGCGTTTTTCCAGCTCTGTTTCGAGAATGCGAAGCTCAATGTCCCCACAGTAATGGTTACAGCGCATAGACAGAGGGAGTAGAGTATGAATGCGCCGTTGAGAACGTCCGAGGAGGTGGGCTCTATGAACTGCATCAATATTATGCGTATCGGTATCGGCATAATGGCGACGAAGAACCCTGTGAAGAACAGGATCCCGTTTGTAGATCCGTAAACGGTGTAGCCTACGAAGTATCGGCGTATAGTCATCCAAGATATGAAGATTATGAAGTATGAAAACCCGAAGAACCCAACTGACACGAATAGATCGCTCGTGTTCATTATCGGCAACTGCGTCAGGGAGAATGCACCTAGTCCCAGGGACAGACCGAAGACGGCGTCGATTATGACGTAGATGGCATGCCTCTCAGCCCGCGTGTGTAGAGACTCTCTCTCCGCTGCTTCACTTTTTTCCTCAACCATCAGCTACTACCATGTTGAAGACGGACAAGCCATTTTAAAACACTATCCGTTGGCAACGACATGGACCAATCAATTGAGTGGCGGGTTCGAAACCTCGGAGAACGCTCGAAGAGTTGACGGAGATCTTACAACACCGATTATCTGAACTTCCACTCACAGGAGTCCGCCAACCGCCATACACTTCGTTTCTTTAATGATCGATCGGTGATGCTCCGAGCTTACGATCGGAAATTAGTATTTCTCCCATTCTGTGTGTATGTTATCCACTCGGTTGCTCACTCTGACCTCTCTGACAAGTCTGCCCTTGTCTTCTCGCTCCCTGTTCTCTATGATTACGTCGGCAAAGCGCTTCACAACGTTGATCTCTACCTCACTGTGGATGTCAGCCTTCACGATGAAGACGGCTGTATGGTTCGAGATTCTCGCAGCCGAAGCTACATCAGAGTAGAATTTGTAGAAGAGGCTCTCACTCATGTGAGGAATCATGTTGTCGAGAAAGTCGCCTAAGATGACTGGCTTTGCGTCCCTAGGCAGAGTCTCCAATGTCTTGGTCAGAAAGACGCTGACTCTCGAAGGGTCTTCAGGGGGAAGGACGGGGTACTCCATCCCTAGAACACTTGAGACTGTGGCGACCCAGCCGATCTTCGCCTCCTGGGGGATGGATAGTTGCGTCGGCGCGGTTGGGCCTAGGAGAAGTATGGGCGTGCATTTGGGTTCCAGACGCGACATTAGGTCATGGATAACGTTTTCGGCTCCGATGTTTCCTTTGAGAAGGATTGCTAGAACTCTGTACTGATCTATGGGCTTCTTCAGACCATGCAGTGACAGGGCGCGGGTGGCAAATGAGAAGATCTCCCCGATCTTGGGTGTTCTTCCAAGAAGTCTGTAAAGGTAAACGAAGTTCGCGATCATCCCCGCGGCAAAAACAAGAAAGAGAAGAAATAACATGAGATCGGGATAGAAGACATAGCTGGCGGCGGACACCAGGATCCAGCAGGCACCCATGAAATGTATGACGGCGTTCTTGGTCTCCATTCCGACTGTGATGAATATCAGACCGGCCAATACCATCCAAACCAATAATGTAGAGAGAGCGCTCGCTGCGAGGAAAACCGAAAGCAATGTGGTGATGCCTCCCAATGTAACATAGGCGCCGATGAGACTCTGATACCTTGAGCGACTGAAGAAACCTGAAACAGTCACTCCGCAGCCTAGGACGATCCACCCCAGTGGAAAGAATTTGGGGGCAAAGGCCAGGCTGAACAACGTCACCAGGATACTTAGGGAGCTGCCAAGAATGTTGATTCTTTCGTGATGCCAGATTCCATGGTTGATGAAAGCGGTGCCCATGGCAAGTGTCCAAATAGCCCAAATCTGATCCAACATCAGTCTCTCCTGACCCAGAATCATTATCAAGAAGGCGGCGGCAAAGCTTGCAGCAAATCCGATCCAGACTCGCATCTCCTCACGAGTATGATTTGGCACCTTCACCAACCTCCTTCCCGAATAAACATGACCCTCCTTCGATTTCTCCTGATCGATCGGTGAGGTTTTAATGAGTTCGAGGTGGAGAGTTCACCTGTAGACGGTCGCCTTTGAGAAGACTTCTATGCCATTCCCTGAAATCTCGTAGGGCCTGGGTTGGTTGTCTATCGCCAACCCGCGCATCTTCTCCACTTGGAAAACCCGGATCAGCCTACTGTCCCTCATGAAGGTGCGGAGTAGAATAACTCCTTGGGCCAGATACTCCTCGAACTGGTGCTCCCGCTCCAGCCCTGTGCCCCTCAGCTCGGAGATCAGAAGATTGGTGCAACTGGTCTTTTTCAGGTCTCTCATCAGGTCCCTCATGGCGTATATGCGCTCAATCTCATCTGGATACTGAAGGGTGAAGATTGTCAGGGGGTCGACGATTAGCCTCTTGGCGTTCACATCATCCGCGGCCTGCCTAATCGCCTCAAGCAGCTTTATCAGTCTGAATTCCTTCATCCCGATTTGGATTAGGCCTCCCCTCTCCGAAGGTGCAACACGAACCGGCGAAACGTTGATGAAGGCAAGCTTTTTCTCCTCTTCGAGCTTCTTCAGATCCCACCCGTAGTTCGACATGTTGGCCTTTATGTCCATCGGATCCTCATCTAAGGCAACGTATACGCCTGACTCATTGTGTTGAGTCGCTCCTATGTAAAGGAACTGAATGGCGAAGGTCGTCTTTCCGCTTCCTGGTCCTCCGCTGACCAGAATTGTGTGACCTCTGGGGATGCCTTTGCCTGCGAGTATTTCATCTACACCAGGAATTCCCGTAGGAACACAATCCGCTGCCATATCAACCGCCCCTTGAGTCTCTGAGCAGGTGATACTGTGGCATTAGTACTTTAAAATATCGGTGCGTCGGCCTATCTAGAAGATGTCAGTCAAAGAGTTGAGCGTGGAGGAAAGAAGAAGGCTTCTCAACGCCGCCAAGAAGATTCACTCACACAAGCTCGTGCAAGTGAAGGGCTACAGGACGCTCGTCAAAAGGGCTAGCGATGAAAGAATGAGGCAACTCTTGATTCGGATCAGTGATGACGAGGAAAAACACGCAGAATTCTGGTCTGAGAGAATCGAGGAACTGGGGGGCAGGCACGAGGGAGGAGCCAGGGCGTACCTTAGGGACCGTAAGGTGGCATCGATGATGAGTATCCTTGGCACGAAAGGGTTCTTTGAATGGGCTGTAGTGGGCGAAGAAGAGGGCATCCAAGATTTGGCCATTCAAGCGGAAAAGATCAGGGACATGCCTACCTCGGAGACTTGGAGTAGGTTTGCCTCTGACGAAAGGATTCATCTGGAAAGAATGAAGACAGAAGTGTTGGGTATGGAGGCCTGGGAGATACGGGGTGGTGGAGGTGTGAGGGATATGATCTTCGGAGCCAATGACGGGCTGGTTTCAACACTTGCATTCGTGGCCGGAGTTGTAGGAGCCATCACAGATCCGTATATTGTTCTGTTGTCAGGGGTAGCGGAACTCTTCGCCGGGACCATCTCAATGGGTGCTGGCGCGTATCAATCATCCAAGTCGGAGTTAGAGGTGTTGGAGAGGGAGAGCCAGAGGAAAAGGGTCAAGAAGGGAGGTACGCCTGAAGAGGAGAGGGAGGCGCTGATAAAGTACTACGAGGCAGAAGGATTCAAGAGAGGAGAGGCTGAGGCCATTGTTGACAGGATCGCCGAGCAAAAAGAGCTGCCTGCACAAGAAGGCGCCCTTGAAGAGTTGGGCCTCGCGCCTGAAGAGCTTGGGAGCCCTGTGAAGGCTGCTCTTTTGTGTGGAGTGTTTTTCGGCCTCGCGGCTCTGGTGCCGATATTGCCGTTTGTCTTTCCCGGTCTTGCCTGTGGTGATGCCCTAATGGTCTCCGCGGTTGGCACCCTGGCCACCCTCTTCGGGGTGGGAGCGATGAAAACCATTTTCTCAAGGAAGAACTGGATTCGGAGCGGGCTGGAGATGATGGTCATAGGCGCGTCCGCCGCGGCAATAACGTACATTATCGGAAAACTATTCTCTTTCATAGTCTAGGCATGGGTCACGTCTTCCGGCAAACAAGCGGAATGCTTACATCAGGAGATGGGCAATTAGATCGCCCGATCACGCGGTGAAGCCGTTGGTGCACAGTCAGTGGACGAGGTGCTCTCGCGGGGAGTTTCTAACTCTTTGACGTGATGGGAGGGGAAGATGGGACACGGATCCACGTTGATCGGCTGGGGCTTAAACAAGATTGCGGTAGGAGGAGAGTGAAATGCGATGATGAAACTGCCTGAGGTGAATGTCAGCTACGGAGACCTTTACATCATGCTCATTGCGCCGATCCGATCGAAGCTGTTGTTGACGGGGGTCGAGCTGAAGGTGTTCAACCATCTGTCCGAGCCGAGATCGGCTGATGCGGTGGCGGAGGCTATTGGTGGTCATTCGGGGAACACGAGGGTGTTTTTGGATGGGTTGGCGGCGATTGACATCCTGGAGAAGAAGGATGGTATGTATAGAAATTCGCCGTCGGCGCAGGCGTTTCTTGTGGAGGGTACCCCAACGTACTTGGGACGGTTGTTTGGTGTTATCGATCGATCGATGGTCTCTTCGTTGGGGAACTTGTCTGAGCTGGTGAAGGAAGGATCGCCGCCTGTGCGCGAGGTGGGCTCGTTATCTGAGGGTGTGGTGGCCGAGTACACGGCTGTCACTGCGAGTAGTGAGGTGGCTGGCCATGCTCAGTTGGTGGTGAAGATCGTTTCGAGGCTGCCTGAGTTCCCGTCGTTTCGGAAGATGTTGGATTTGGGTGGCGGTCCGGGGCTCGTCGGGATGGCTGTTGTAGCTGCGCACCCTATTATGAAGGGTATTGTCTTTGATTTGCCAGAAGTCGTTAGGTTAACGGAGGCCTTCATCGGGGAATATGAAATGGGGGATAGGGTTGGAGTTCTGAGTGGTGACTTCAACAATGATTCCATCGGTGGCGGGTATGACTTGGTCTTGGCGTCTGCGTCGCTTCAGTTTGTCAAGGACATCGACTCTGTTGTGAGAAAGGTGTATGACGCTCTGAATCCGGGTGGGGTATTCGTCTCGTTCTTTCCCTTTGGATTGACGCATGAGGGAACAAAGCCTGAGATAGTTGTGCTGGGTTTGTTGTCTACCACGTTGATGGGTGAGGGTAAGGGATGGGAGCAGGGCTTCGTTGCAGATTCCATGATTCGCGTTGGGTTCAGGTCTATCCATTCGCGAACCGTGGGTACGCCTTGGGGACCAATGGACCTCGATATTGCTCGAAAATAGATTTCAATCGATGGGCAATAGGCGATCGATCACTCAGAGACGGGAAGGTCAATGCAGAGGATGGAGAACTGTAGGAATTCGCATCAAACTTGTATGTATGAATGATTTGCCTTTGACGCTCCTTCGATCGATAGATTTGGCCCCGGAGTAGTCGAAGGGTTAACGATAGTCTTAAGAACTCATTTGGGTTATTTGTTGGTCGTATCGGTATTGGTGTCTCTGAACGAAATACGAGAAGTTCCAATCGGGAAGATGATCGTGCTGGCCGGTCCTCCGGGCGCGGGGAAATCAGCGTTTTGTCATCAGGCTGTTCTCCAGAGCTTGTCGATGGGGAAACCTGTCATCTTTGTGACGACCGGGAGCGGGGCTTCCGAAGTTGAGAAGGAGTTGAGGGAGAGAGGTTTAGGGGTGGTTGAGTCAGGTCTGTTGAGGTTTGTTGACGCCTACAATGAGACGGTGGGGCTGTCTGTTGCGGCTCGGTCTGACACCGCTCATGCTCACTGCGAAGACCTGTCTAGCATCGGTATTGCGATTTCGAAGCAGAGTGATCAGATAGGAAGGAAGGGCGTCCTGATGGTCTTCGACTCTCTCACTTCTCCCTATCTCCTCGCTGGGTCGGAGGTTTTGAGGTTCATGAAGGTGACTCTTTCAAGGTTTGCGGCTGAGGGGAACTCGGTGGTTGTGTGTATGGATGAGGGCTGTGGCAAGGAAGAGGACCTTGGGGCGATGATGAGCATCGCCAACGGCATCGTGAGGATGGAGGTGGAGGACGGGTTGAGGGTTCTGAACGTAGTGAAGCATCCGGAGGTAGAGCCGACTAGGATTGAGATCCCGACTGACGAGATCTGGGAGAGGAAGGTTCTCGATTTCAAGCTTATCGATCGGGAGATAATGGGACGCGTGATGGGAGCGATGCAAGGTGGAGCGCCGGTCAGAAAAGAGGTAGGGAATTATGTGAACGTTTTTTGGCCGAATTTGGCGAAGTGGAGCAACATAGTTTGGGATCCCAAGCGGTATCCGGAGATGATCTATGATTTTTACGTTGACTACTGCTCCTATGCGAGGGAGATGATCACGTTGTATCCCTGGCACATGAGACTTTTGTTCAAACTATTTGTGCCCAAGAGCTTCAGCAAGGTGAGAGACATGAAGAAGGCATCGAAGTTCTTAGATCAGGAGCTTATGAAAGGGCGGCGTTACGGGGTCATGGAATATCTTGAAGATGTCTCTAAGACCGACGAGCACTACTTCAGAGTGTATGAGAGCCGTGAATGCTGTGGATTTGAAGGTGTGGGTGCTGCGATGGCTACAGATCTGTCCCCGATGTTCGCTGGTATATGCAAGGGGTTTGAGAGGGAAGAGAGGGAGTGGAACGCCATTGAGACAAAGTGCGTGGCACTGGGAGATCCTTACTGCGAAGTGAAGGTTGTGCCTGGGGAGATCGAAGAGTTGAAGGATTCCTTGAGGAAGGACAGCTCGATCATCGGGAGGATACATGAGAGATTGATGCAGCGTGTCATGAGGTTTGTCCTCGATGGTGAGCCGCTTGTGGAGAGGCCTAGGTTGGGTGCTGGTTTTTTCATGGGTAGTGAGATGAATTGTGTCCCCATGATCCGGGAGAGGTATCGGATGGCATTCAGGATGGGCGGCGCGAGGACAGGGAAGCAGTTCGGTGAATGCTTGTTGGAGGCTGGGAAGGAGGGGGATGAGGCGGTTAGATGTATGGTTCGTCTCTTGACGCACTGTAAGGTGGGGAAGGTTAGGATAGATAAAACCATAAGGATAATTGAGAACTGTGAGAGCTATTGGACCACTGTTTATGCGGAGAGGTGGGAGGAGCCCTGCTGCTTCTTCACAACGGGATTTCTGAATGGGTTCTTCTCAGCTGTGAAGAACCAGCATGTCAAAGAGACGAAGTGTATTGCGATGGGTGATCCTTACTGTGAGTGGGAATTCAGGTAGGTGACAGTTGATGGTTTCCATAGCCCAGCTACAAGAAGTGCCATCTGAAAACGTGTTCTTGTTGGTGGGTCCTCCAGGCTCGGGTAAGTCAACCTTCTGTCATCAAACGGTTCTCAGAAACCTTGAGATGTGGCCAGTAATCTACGTGATCACCGAGTCTGCTCCATCGAAGATTGAAGAATCGTTGAGACAGAAGGGGTTAGGGGATGTGTTGCCTCATCCTCTTGGCTTTGTTGACGCCTTTCATAAAACCGTAGGCCTCCCAACCGCGGATCGACCTGACACGGTCAATGCTTCTTCCGGGGATTTGACAAGCTTGGGCATCGCTATTTCCAAGATGCGGGAGAGGATGGGCGAAAATGTTTTGCTGGTCTTCGACTCCCTGACCTCACCCTACCTCATGAGTGGCTCGGAGGTCTTGAATTTCATGAGGACAACACTATTGAGGTCGGCGGCTGAGGGGGACGCTGTCTTGGCATGTGTGGACGAAGGTTGCGGCAAGGAAGAAGACATTACAGCCATGATGAGCACGGCGGACGGCATCATGAAGATGGAGATAAAGGAAGGGAGGAGGGTGATGAACATCGTGAAGCACCCGAAATTGGAGCCAGCAATAGTTGAGGTCTCCGCGACCAGATTTTTGGAGGAGTTATATGATGCTAAGACTTTTGATGTGGAAATGTTTGGACGTTATTTTGAGGCTATGACTAAGGTCACACTGCGGAGAGATAGTCTCACTAGAGAGTTTGGGCAGTTTGCAGTGAACGTCTTCTGGCCAAACTTCGCGCGATGGAGTGCCATTCTCTGGGATCCCAAAAGGTTCCCGAAGATGGCCTATGAGATCAATGCTGAATCGGACTCTTTTGTCAGGGAGGCATTCTCGGTGTCTCCCTGGTACGTGAAACTTTTCATGAAATTCATGCCAAAGAGCTTCAGCAAGGTGAAAGACATGAGAAAACTGTTGAAGAGCGCGGATGATGAGTTCATGAAACAGCGACGCTGGGGCGTTATGGAATATCTTGAAGATGTGTCTAAGACTGACGAACACTACATTAGGGTATACGAATATTTTGAATGTTGCGGATTCGAAAATGTTGGGACTCCTATGGCTATTTCGGGACTCTGGCTTCCAGCCATGTGTAAAGGATTAGAGAGGGAGAAGAGGGAATGGAACGCTGTAGAGACGAAGTGCATAGGACTTGGGGATCCTTACTGTGAATTCAAAGCTGTGCCGGGGGAAATTGACGAGCTGAAGAATTCTCTGGAGAAGGATAGCCCGGATATGGAAAGGATACACGAGCGATTAATGCAACGCATCATTGGGTTTCTGGTCGATGGAAAGCCGCTTGTAGAAAGGCCTAGGTTAGGGAATGATTTCCTAATGTTCTTCGAAATGGCTTTCCCCGCCTTGGCCAGCGAGAGATACCGGATGGCTTTGAGGCTTGGGGGCGCCAAGGCGGGAAAGGAAGTCGGAGAAAGTCTATTGGACGCTGGGATAAGTGAAAATGAAGCCTTGAAGCGCATTCTCAATCTCTTGGAACACTGTAAAGTAGGAAAAGTTGCGGCGAATGAAACTATCAGAATGAAGGAGAGCTGTGAGAGCGTGTGGGCGAAATTCATTACGAAGAGGAGGGAGGAGCCTTCCTGCTATTTCATGACGGGCTTTCTAAACGGATTCTCTTCAGCAATCAAGAACCAACATGTTAGAGAGACAAAGTGTATTGCGATGGGTGATCCTTATTGTGAGTGGGAGTTCAGGTAGGTGATGCTTGGTGGTGTCGATAACTCAATTGCAGGAAGTACCACGGGGAAGCATGATCTTGTTGGTGGGTCCTCCTGGTGCAGGAAAGTCAACCTTCTGCCATCAAATAACTCTGAACAACCTTGCAACGAACAGACCAGTTATATTCGTGACCACTGAGTATTCGCCCTCAGACGTAACCCATTTATTGAGAGAGAGGGGACTGGGCGAAACGCCGCCCGGGATTTTGAACTTTGTCGACGCCTTCCACGAGACGGTGGGTCTCATGACAGCAGGCCGCCCAGACACCGTTGATTCAAGTTGTGGAGACTTGACCAGTATAGAAGTCGCAATTTCGAAACTACAAGAGAGGATCCAAGACGAGAATATCCTTGTCGTCTTTGACTCCCTGACTTCCCCGTACCTTCTAAATGGTCAAAGGGTCATCAGATTCCTAAGGCTCAGCCTAGCGAAGTTCGCGGCTGAGGGAAACTCGGTCTTTGCCTCCATGGCCGAGGGCTGTGGCAAGGAAGAGCACCTAGGGGCCATGATGACTACCGCAAACGGCATCATCAAGATGGGAATCGAAGACGGGTCTAGGGTTCTGACTGTTGTGAAGCATCCCCTCGTAGAACCGACAACAATCAGAGTCCGAATGACTGCTAGGGATACTGTCCTTCCCCTTCAGACCATGGACGCCTTACTAACACGACATTACAGTGAGGTAACAAGCCGCTACGAACCCTCCGTCAGATCGGAAGCAGGAGACTTTGTGAACCTATTTTGGCGTAGCCTCATCTTTTGGAGTGGAATGCTTTGGGACCCCAAGAGGTTTCCTACCATGCACTACGACCTCGCCAAGGAGATAACCTATCAAGGAGCGAATTTGATCATGAAGAGGCACCCATGGCACATAAAGCTCCTCTGGAGATTTCTGCCGAAGAAGTCTCTTCATTGGCCCGGATTTTTCGAGAACAGGATCTTTCCAATTGTGGAGAAACCGCTAGAAGAAGAGAGAGTAGGCATGCTGCAGTACATCCCTGGAGATTCGAAAGTGGATGAACACCACACGAGAATAAGTTATAGCGCCTCGTGTTGGAGCCTAGAAAATGTTGGAGCACGCTTGTGTTACGATGAGGCTGCCTATTTAGCTGGATTCATGAAGTTCTTTGACAAGGAGAGAAGGGACTGGAATGCTGTGGAGACAACATGTGTGGGTGAAGGATCACCATACTGTGAATTCAAAGTAGCGCCTGGGGAACAAGACGAGTTGGAAGACTATCTGACTTCCATGGACGCATCAAAGATAGAGAGAATAGGGGATCGCTTGACGGAGCACGTCAAGGCATTCATAACGGATCAGAAGCCCTTGGGGGAAAGGCCCAAGCTGGGAAGCGGCGTTCACACCCACGAATTCGTATACCTCGTGACACTGCCGGCGTTGGCAAGTGAGAGATACCAAATGGCAGTTAGGATTGCAGGGGCAACGGCCGGTAAGCGGCTCGGCGAACACCTCATGAACGTTGGATTGAGGGAAGAAGAAACGATAAAGCGCATGATCGATCTCCTAGAATACTGCAGAGTAGGAAACGTCTCGATGGACGAGACCATACGGATAAGGCAGAACTGTGAAAGCTTCGGGATAGAGAGTGAACAGCCCACTTGTTTCTTCACTACAGCTTTCTTGAATGGTCTTTTCACAACTGTTAAGGGCCAACACACAAAAGAGGTGAAATGCATAGCGGTTGGGGACCCCTACTGCGAGTGGGAGTTCAGATGATCGGCGTTCCTGCGATGCACATCTAGCGATCGATTGGCTGGACGAGCAGTTAAGTGAAATTGAGTGATGCGTAGGAGGGAGAAAGGCCGTTAGGAGATAGATCCATGGATGCTGAACGTGTAGGAAAGAGGTGGAACGAGCGTGCTGTGAGGTATGATGAATGGTACGAGACTTTTGAGGGCGCTGTTGAACACCATGTGGATTGGGAACTGCTGAAAGGATATGTTCCCGAAAACAGAGATGCAAGAATCTTAGATGCTGCTGGCGGCACTGGGAGAATAACGCTCCCTTTGGCAAAGATGGGATACTCAGTCACTTTGTGTGACATCTCTCCAGGGATGTTGGGTGTGGCGAGAAGAAAACTGCTTAGAGAGGGGGTCTTGGATAGAGTACAGATCTTGGAGTGCGATGTTCGCAAACTTCGTTTTCCCGACGAGAGCTTCGATTTCGTTCTCTGCTGGAATGGAGTGATGAAAGCCGCAGGAGAGCTCGTAAGAGTGACCAAGAAGGGAGGTGGAAGGATTTCAGTATTTCTCGTGAATAGGTGGGGTTCTGCCATTGGCAAGTTTCGCGAAGACCCTGACTCTGCTCTTGCTTTACTCGAACCGGAATCGCATTATGTCTACGATGATGGAGAGAAACACAAAGCTGTCGGAGTCGAGGAGGCCAGAGAACTCTTTGAGCAGGAAGGAATCAGAGTTATCGAGATCTACGCCGTCTGCGGCATGTTGGAGTTGCTCTCTATCCCACAGAGAATTCGAGAGTCTCGCAGCTGGGATGATGGGTTCTTTAGAAAGGTGACGGAGATGCTATTGAGGCTGAGCAGAGAGCCTTCGGTCAAGGGACTGTCAAGGCATCTGGTTTTGTACGGGGAGAGAATGTAGGAAGAAAACGTTAGGTGACGAACTAGGGAATAGTGGTACCTGGAGGTTAATCACCCATCGATCGATCCGATAGATTTAAGAGTCTATTTTGGCGCCTCATAGTAGGTATTAGTATTGGTTTCTCTTGCAGAAATACAAGAAATACCACCCAATAACGTGGTTTTGCTCGTGGGTTCCCCTGGGTCAGGTAAAACCACATTCTGTGAACAGGTCATTCTCCAGAGCTTAGCGGTCGATAGGCCAGTCATCTTCGTGACGACCGAGTGCGGCCCATCTAGGGCGGAGGCGGCCTTGAGAGAGAGGGGATTAGGCGAGGTCGATCCAAGCCTACTGAGTTTCATTGACGGCTACAACGAGACTGTGGGGCTGTCGGTCGCGGATCGCCCGGACACGGCACCTGCTGACTGCGGAGACCTCTCCAGCATAGGCATAGCCATCTCGAAGCTACAGGAGAGAATGAGGCGGAGAGGCATCTTGCTCGTCTTTGACTCTCTGACCTCACCCTATCTTTTGAGCGGTCCGGAGGTTGTCCGTTTCCTGAGGTTAACCCTTTCTAGGTTTACAGGTGAGGGGAACAGCGTCCTAGCTTGTTTTGACGAGGGCAGCGGCAAGGAAGAAGACCTCGTAGCCATGATGAGCCTATCAAACGGCGTCATAAGGATCGAAACAGGCGAAGACAGACAGGTTTTCAGCGTTGTTAAGCATCCAAGGATGAGACCAAGCAAGATTGAAGTCACCACCACCGAAAGAATCGTGAAGTTTTATGATATCAAGATCTGGGATCTCGAATTCCTTAAACGGTGGCTCAAGTCACAGGAGAGTTTCCGAGAGTCGATAGATCGGTTTCGGGCACACGTTTTTTGGCCGAACTTCGCCTTCTGGAGCGCTATGCCATGGGATCCCAAAAGGTTTCCAAAGATGATATACGATGTATGGAGAAATTTCAGCACCATACTTTCAGACATGATCCCGCTGCTTCCTTGGCATATGAGACTTCTCTGGAAGTCAATGATGCCCAAGAGCCTCAGCGACGTGAAAGATGTCAGGAAATTCTTCGCGGGTCGGCTGGGCAGACGTCACTTTGAAATGCGTGGTGACGGCATAATGGAGTACCTTGAGGACGTCTCTAGGCCCGACGAACACCATGTTCGAGTATACGAGAGTCGCGAATGCTGTGGTTTCGAGAACCTAGGAGCCGCCACAGCCTCCATCTTCCCCGCCCTCCTTGCAGGCAGCTTCAGAGCAATCGAAAGGATAAGAGGATCCAAGAGAGAGTGGAACGCGATAGAGACAAGGTGCGTAGGGCTTGGAGACCCATACTGCGAGTTCAAACTCGTGGCTGGAGAGATCCCTGATCTAACGAATTTCTTGGAGAAGGACAGCGCGGTTGTTGGAAGGATACAGCACCACATGATAGATCGTGTGATAGGATTCCTAGTCGATGGAAAACCCCTCGTTGAGAGGCCCACGTTGGGGACCGACTTAGTCATGGGTCATCCTGAGATCAGTCTCCCTGCCCTGTCTAGTGAGAGATACCGGATGGCGTTAAGAATGGGAGGAGCAAAGTCAGGAAGGGAGGTGGGCGAACACCTCGTAGACGAAGGGCTAAGCAGTGATGAGGCGGCCAAGCGGATCCTCGGCTTTCTTGAGCATTGCAGGGTGGGAAAGGTAAAGGCGAATGAAACCATTGTAATAGAGGACAGCCGAGAGAGCATATACACAAAGACCCTTACGACTACGTGGGAGGAGCCCTCCTGCTATTTCACCACAGGCTTTCTTAACGGTTTCTTCTCAGCTGTCAAGAACCAGCACGTCATAGAGACCAAGTGCATAGCGATTGGTGATCCTTACTGTGAGTGGGAGTTCAGGTAAGTGATCTTATGGTATCGCTAGCTCAATTACAGGACGTACCACCCAAAAATATGATCCTGATAGTCGGTCCTCCTGGGTCAGGGAAATCCACTTTCTGCGAACAAGCCGTTCTCCAGAACTTGGCGATTGACAAGCCTATCATCTATGTAACGACCGAATATGATCCATTTAAGGCTGAAGCATCATTAAGAGAAATAGGACTGGGTAAGATTGAGCCGGGTCCAATCAGCTTTGTTGATGCTTATAACGAGACTGTGGGAATCTCAGTCTCAGAAAGACCAGACACCGTCCATGCTGACTGCAACGATCTATCAAGCATGGACATTGCAATCTCAAAACTAACCGAAAAATTACGTCAGAAAGGCATCCTACTAATCTTCGATTCTCTGACTTCACCATATCTCTTCAACGGATCAGAAATTTTGAGGTTCATGAAACAAAC
>Ga0209636_10003457_pt1 | contig 16082 bp, 8 predicted proteins | sample DeeMarSWOR152_54_FD_187464 | JGI IMG/M metagenome (GOLD analysis project Ga0209636, IMG submission 187464) | Marine sediment microbial communities from White Oak River estuary, North Carolina - WOR-1-52-54 (SPAdes) (version 2) | ecosystem: Environmental > Aquatic > Marine > Intertidal zone >...
CTGAGCAATAAGCTTGTCGATTCCGGAGAAGGTATCCAGAAGAAAAGACGGAATGCTTGTATCAGGCTTGTGAGACAAGCTTTCTTTGAATTCCTCTTCCTTGATCTCAAGCGGGTTTTTCTTTTTGGGAGGAGGGGGAGGTACGTACTTCAAACCAGGTGCGATTTGCCTGTACCGGCTTGCGGTCGGGCCGATTCTCTTCAAGCAATCAAGAATAGTCCCCTCTTTCTTATCGCATAATATCACGTTAGTGTTCCTTCCGGTCAGCTCGAATACCAAACTGAGTTCTTTTTCTCGCTCCAGCTCCGTTCTTTTCACCAGGGTGATGGTTATGACCCTGTCGAAATCGATCTGTTCTACTTTTCTGATTTCAGCTTTCAAAATCCTCTGGAAGAGGCGGGCCTCGGAAAATCTTTCTTTGGCTTTTTCGAAATCCCGTTGTGCCCAAAGTTCGATCCGGCAGTTCACGGGATCCGAGGAATAAAGAAGATGGACAAGCTGGTCTTTGTTCTTGACGGAAAGGACCAGCTCCTTGCCATCCTCGGACTGGTTTATTGTCTGGATTCTCCCGCCTGAGAGCCTGGATTTCAGCTCGGGAACCAGGCAAAAAATCAATGTGGAGTTGATTAGCATTCGTATAATCCTTGGTTACAACGATATTCACGCAAAAGATTGTCTTTTATTTGTATGCATGCCGGCTGGCATAGAAAGAATTTGACTTTGATATTTGACAGGTTATATTAGCACAAGAAGGGTGTACCTATTTTCTGGAGGTTGTTATGGTATTAGAGCAAAGGTTTGATTTCGAAGAACTCAAGAGGAGACTGAAAAGGTTAGGTGATTATCTTTGACCTGGACGCAGTCCAAAAGAGAACTGAGGAACTCGAGAAAAAATCTCGGGAACCCGATTTCTGGAAGGATAACGAGAAAGCCCAGGTGGTACTGAAGGAACTCACCGCCTTAAAAAAGAAATCAGAGTCCTGGCATAAACTCTCGTCAGAGCTTGAGGACGCTTCCCTTTTAGCGGAACTGGCACAGCAGGAAAACGATCATAAGGCTTTAGGGGAGGTGGAACAGAATCTCAGGGAGATTGACAAAAAGCTTAAGGATTTCGAGTTCACCTTGATGCTCTCCGACGAGGATGATCCCAAGAACGCACTTCTGACCATACATTCGGGAGCAGGGGGGACCGAGTCCCAGGATTGGGCCGAGATGCTTCTACGCATGTACACCCGCTGGATCGAGCAAAAGGGCTTTGAATACAAGACCCTTGATTTTATGGCAGGTGAGGAAGCCGGGATCAAAAGCGCCACCCTGGAAGTCAGGGGGGAGTATGCCTACGGGTTCCTGAAGGGTGAGTCCGGTGTGCATCGACTGGTGAGAATTTCGCCGTTTGACGCCAACCGGAGACGCCATACCTCTTTTTCATCAGTTTTTGTGTATCCTGAAATTGAGGATGCCATAACCGTGGAGATCAATGAGGATGACCTGAAAATAGACACCTTCCGTTCGTCCGGAGCAGGGGGCCAGCACGTGAACAAGGTCTCCTCTGCTGTCAGAATTACCCATATTCCCACGGGCATTATGGCTCAATCCCAGTCCGAGCGGTCCCAGTTCAGGAACAAAGAAAACGCAATGAAGGTTCTCAAATCGAGGCTCTACCAGCACTATAAGGAAAAGGAGGAGGAGAAACTCTCCGAGGCTGAATCGGAGAAAAAAAAGATCGAGTGGGGTTCTCAGATCAGGTCCTATGTTTTCCATCCATACAACATGGTCAAGGATCACCGGACGGGCGTGGAGACTTCAGACACCCAGGCGGTGATGGACGGTGAGATCGATGAGTTCATTCAGGCCTATCTGAGCAAGAGAGGAGAATAGGAGATTGTGTAGTGTTCTGTCATCGACATGTTTCATACCGTCATTGCGATCCCTCGCCCCTGGCGGGGAAGAAGCAATCTGTCACCGAGATTCTTCCCCCGCCAAAGGCGGGGTCAGAATGACAGAACGCTGAAATTATTCGTGGAATGCTATAATAGATTCATGGGAGGTCAAAAGAATGATTTGCTGGAAATGCGGGAACGATATCCTGCTTGAGTTCAAGCCGACTCGAAAGGACACCTGCGATAAGTGCGGCTCATATCTGAGAAGCTGCCTGAACTGTGTTTTTTATGATCCAGGAGCGCACAACCAGTGCCGCGAACCTCAGGCAGAATGGCAAGGGGACAAGGAAAAAGCCAATTTCTGCGACTATTTCCAGCCGAGAAAAACGAGCCTTTCCAAAGATAGAAGATCGCCCAAAGATGATGCGAGAAAGAAATTGGATGATCTGTTCAAGGATTAGAGCCTTTGAGGCGTGTACCACCGCCGGCAGTCCTTATTTCGATAGCACGAAAGGAGAATGAATGGAGATTATTTCCAGGATCCGGGACAAGGCGAAAGAAAGGAAAAAAACGGCGGTTCTGCCTGAGGGAACAGAAGAGAGGATGATTAAGGCGGCCAAGATTATTCTTGACGAGAAGATTGCTGATGTGAGCCTGCTCGGGAACAAAGACGAAATCAAAAAGCTCTCTGATGCGAATGGCCTCAAACTAGACCAAGTTGAAGTAATAGAACCACTTAACTCTCCCGACTTAGAGGCATACTCGAATGAGTATTTTGGACTGAGGAAAAAGAAGGGGATGACTATAGACAGGGCCAGGGAGTTTATTAAAAACCCTCTTTTTTATGGTGCCATGATGGTAAGGAAGGGATTAGTGGATGGTTCTGTGGCTGGCTCAATCAATACTACCGGTGATGTTTTAAAAGCTGGGATTCATATCATCGGCCTGGCTCCCGGAATTACCTCCGTGTCCAGCTCGTTTCTGATGATCCTACCTGAATTCTTAGGCCAGAAGGAAAAGGTATTTGTCTTTGCTGATTGTGCAGTGATTCCTGATCCTGACCCCACTCAGTTGGTAAGTATTGCCATATCCTCTGCAAAGACGATGCAGGATTTGATAGGACAGGAACCGAAAATCGCTATGCTCTCCTTCTCTACCAAGGGGAGTGCCAAACATAAGATGGTGGATAAGGTAAACGAAGCCACAGAACTGCTGAAAGACTTTGCGCCTGATTTAAAGGTGGACGGGGAACTGCAATTAGATGCCGCCATAATTCCTGAGGTGGCCAAGAAGAAATCCCCTAACAGCCCTGTTGCCGGCCAGGCAAATGTTCTAATCTTCCCTGATCTGGACGCGGGAAACATAGGATATAAATTGGTCCAGAGGATAGCTAGGGCAGAAGCCATCGGCCCGATTATCCAGGGGCTGGCCAAGCCTGCTAATGATCTTTCGAGAGGATGCAGTGTTGACGATATAGTCAATGTGACAGCCATTGCCATGTGCCTGGCTTAACAGGGGATATGACAAAATGAAAAAACTAAACACCAAAAGGATAAAATCAATCTTCCTGGCCGGGATAATTCAGGGATCCAATAAGGAGATGGTTTTGCACCGGCAGGATTACAGAAAAAAGCTCAAGGACCTTTTCAAAAAGCACATCCCTCACGCGGAGCTTATCGATCCAGTGGAAGAGCACCCAGATTCAGCCTTTTACGATTTTCAGAAAGGGGAGAAAGTCTTTTTCCGATCTATCAAAAGGTGTTCTGAGTGTGACCTCATGGTAGCTTACCTGCCTGAAGCCAGCATGGGAACTGCAGTGGAGATGTGGGAATGTCATCGGAATAACGTCCCGGTCTGGACTATCTCCCCCTTGAAGGAGAACTGGGCAGTCAAGTTCTTGTCAACTGAAATGTTCGAATCGATAGAAGAACTAGAGATATTTCTGAGAAACAGCTCAACAAATTGACAAAATCCTGCGTGATTATCTTAATGAGTCAGCGAAACGCCTGAAAAAGGAGAACGAAGATGCCTACCTATGAATATGAGTGCCGTTCCTGCGGATACAGGTTCGAAGAGTTTCAGGGCATAATGGACAAGCCTCTGAAGAGCTGCCCCAGGTGCGAGGGAGAGGTAAGGCGGCTGATCTCCGGCGGCGGCGGGCTTCTTTTCAAAGGCAGCGGATTTTACGTAACCGACTATCGCAGCGAATCATATAAGAAAAGGGAAAAGGAAGAGAAAAAAGGTTTTCCCCCACTCAAGGATAAGCAGCCGGCGCCCAAACCAGCTCCCAAGGAATAGCTTATATTGGTTCCTCCTCTGTTTTTCCTGACTATCCCTATCTGCAAAAAGCGTCAGATTTCCGACCAGATCCCCAGGCATGCAGCGACCAAACTGGTGTTTTTCGTTGACATTTGATCATTTTTGGGTAAAATGTTCACGTCATGTGGTGACTCGGGCCAAATCACTTGCAGCGGATCGTTTTTTTGGCCACGAATTGAGTAAAAGTAAACTGAGAAAATGCGGAAGATTGAAACCTCATATATTCGGGTAACCGTATATATAATAAAGGCGTAAAGCACCGTGCAAGAAGATCTGTTGAGGTTTGTGAATTTTGAGGGTCAATTTCAAAGAAAGGACGTCTGTTAAATGATCGGCAAAACCATTTCGGTCCACAGAATCGTCGAAAAGCTTGGTGAGGGGGGAATGCCTGTCCCGTTGAAGCGGAGCGGAAGCGGGAGGGGTGGTATATGATTGGCAAAGCAGTATCTCACTATAAGATTTTGGAGAAGTTAGGCGAGGGCGGTATGGGCGTGGTGTACAAGGCTGAAGACACCAAGCTCAAGCGTACTGTAGCCCTGAAGTTCCTCTCGCCCCGGGCCCTGGGCAGCGAGGAGGAAAAAACCCGCTTCATAAACGAGGCGCGTGCTGCTGCGGCGCTGGATCATCCGAACATCTGCACCATCCATGAGATTGACGAGGCAGAGGAACAGACCTTCATATCAATGGCCTACATCGAAGGACAGAGTCTTAAAGAAAAGATCGAAGCTGGCCCGCTGACTATAAATGAGTCCCTGCAGATCGGCATTCAGATCGCAAAAGGCTTGCAGGAAGCGCATGAGAGAGGGATTGTACATCGGGACATTAAAAGCGGGAACGTCATGCTCACCCCCAGAGGTCAGGCCAAGATCATGGATTTTGGCTTGGCCAAGATGGGGAAAGGTGAACTGAAGACCAAGGAAGGAACGACACTTGGCACGGTGGCCTACATGTCCCCTGAGCAGGCCCAGGGCGAAGAGGTGGATCATCGAACCGATATCTGGTCAATGGGTGTTATCCTTTACGAAATGATCACCGGCCGGCGGCCATTCAGAGGAGACTATGAACAGGCAGTGATCTATTCCATTTTGAATGAGGAACCGGAACCCATCACCGGACTGCGCACCGGAGTTCCGATGGAGCTGGAGCGCATCGTTGGCAAGACCCTGGCCAAAGATCCTGATCAGCGTTACCAGCATGCAGATGAATTAATAGTCGATTTGCGTGCGCTGCTAACGGAATCGACTACAGAAGGGTCTGTTTCTACTCGTACCATCTTTCGAGTTCCTCCGAAGAGACGCGCTAGATCGCTTCTGGTAACGGGCATCATTTTAGTGGCTGCGGTGATTCTGATCACCGGCTACTTCTTGATTCAATCGGCGCGAAGGGTAGTAGGACCGGAGAGCGGAGCAGTTGCTGGAGAGATTTGGAAGAACTCCATCGCCGTGCTGCCCTTCAGAGACCTGAGCCCAGCAGGGGATCAGGAATATTTCAGCGATGGGATGACCGAGGCCATAATCGGCAAACTCACCGGCCTGAAAGATTTAAAGGTAATCTCTATGACTTCGGCAATGCGCTATAAGAGCCCGGACCGAGACATGAAGAAGATCGGCCAGGAGTTGGATGTTTCCACTATCCTTGAAGGAAGTATTCAAAAAGAGGGCAACAGAATCCGGGTCAATGCCCAGCTTATAAATGTGGGAGACGATGCTCACCTCTGGTCGCACACGTACGATCGCGAACTCCAAAGCGTTTTCGCAATTCAAGACTCAATCTCTGAGGCAATTGTGGATGCCATGAGAATCAAGCTCCTGGGGGATGACAGGGCCGAATTGATCAAGCGACATACGGATAATCTGGAAGCCTACAATGCATACGTTCAAGGGCGGTTTTTGTGGAACAAACGGGTGGAAGAGCATCTGATGAAAGCCATCGAGTATTTCGAGGACGCCATAGAGCTGGATCCCAATTATGCGCTGGCTTATGCCGGTTTGGCCGACGCCTACTCTGTTCTTCCCAGCAACATTGGGTATCCTCCAGAACAGGCATTTCCAAAAGCCAGGGAGGCAGCTGAAAAAGCGGTGCAGCTGGATGATGAGTTGGCTGAGGCCCATGCGTCGATGGGATTGGCTCTGGCAAATGAAGGCGACCCGGATCAGGCTGAAAAGGAATATAAGAAGGCCATTGAATTGAATCCTGGCTACGCCTACGCTCATTACTGGTATTCGCTTCTGCTTGGCAATATGGGCAGAGAAGAAGGAAGTCTGAAAGAGTTAGAAACTGCGTATGAACTTGATCCCTTATCCGTGGTCATACTGGTCAACCTGGCGTCCAAAAAAGCAGCATCGGATGATACGACGAAAGTAGAAGAGCTCTTTAACCGAGCAATTGAGGTAGAACCGGGCAGAGGAGCAACCTATTCAATCTATGCCCGTTATCTGGGACAGATAGGAAAGGTGAAAGAAGCGGAAGAGTTAATAAAACGTGCCCTGGAGATCGAACCGAATAGAGTATCCACATACATTGCTTATGGTGACGGTCTACGTGAAATCGGAAGGACCCAAGAGGCTATTCAGTTATATTATCAGGCTCTGGAAATAGATTCAGCTAACACCGGCACATACAACGCCCTGGCCTATGCCTATAATGAGTTGGGCAATTTCGATAAGGCCCTCTGGGCTGCCAGCAGAGGCATTGAGCTGGCACCTGACCAGCCTAACCCGTACGACACCCGCGGCGAAATTTATGCTTTAAACGGTATGCCGGAACGGGCAATAGAGAACTATAAAAAGGCCTTGGAGAAAGATCCTGACTTTCAAGCAAGCTTAGGGCACCTGGCAGCTGTTTATCTTCTAACCGGGGACTGGCGTAAAGCCGAGGATGCACTCAAGAAAATGGCCTCCAGTGAAGATAAATACACTGCATTGGCCGGACGAAATTCTTTGGCCCTTGTCCCTCTTCACCAGGGGAAGATTCAAAGAGCACTCGAGATTCTGGAAAGTCCGGTGACACCTGATACTTCCGGAATGTTCCAGGTATGGGAGAAGGCGAGCAAGCACTCGCAAAAGCTTTTTATCTACTGGGAACAGGAAAAATTCGATCTGGCTTTGAAGGAGATCGAAATATTGAAGGATATGTTGCCGGAGCTTGATCCCAAGGATAAGGTGAAGCTGCGGGATGCGTATGCCATCACCTGGGCGGCGCAGGGACGGATGGCTGAAGCTGAACGGATACTCAACAACTGGAGAAGCGAGATCAGTGAGGGCGATTCAGTGCAGTTGCGTCAGTACTGCAGAGTTCTGGGAATCGTTAAATATCTTGAGGGAAATACAGACTCATCCACTGTATATCTGAAAAAAGGTTTGTGGGAAGCAGCAGTGCCAATCTTTGAAATGCGCTATTTTCTGGCCCTGGTATATCTGCAAGCTGGTCAACCGGACAAGGCTGCAGACCTTTTGGAAAAAGCCCTCCTAAGGTATGATGAACAGAGAGCAGCCAGGGCAATATGGGCAGCGAAGTCGCATTACTACTTGGGGTCGGCCTACGAGGAATTGGGAAGAGGCCAAGAAGCGATTAAAAAGTATCAGGAATTTCTCGAGCTGTGGAAAGATGCTGACCCGGGGATAGCTGAGGTTGAACAGGCAAAGCAAAGGGTGAAAAAGTTGAGAGTGGAGAGTTAAGAGTACAGAGTACGGAGTAAGAACGGATGATTGGCAAGACCATTTCGCACTACAAAATCCTGGAGAAGCTGGGTGAGGGTGGAATGGGTGTGGTCTACAAGGCTGAGGACACCAGGCTCAAACGGACGGTTGCTTTAAAATTCCTGGCCCCGATGGTCTTGAGGAGCGAGGAAGAGGCAGCTCGATTTGCTAACGAAGCACGGGCTGCTGCGGCACTGGATCACCCAAACATTTGCACCGTCCATGAGATTGACCATTCGGACGGGCAAACCTTCATAGCTATGGGGTATGTGGAAGGGCAGAGTCTGAGGGATAAGATTGCGTCAGGTCCCTTGAACGTGGACAAAGCAATAGACATCGCCATTCAAGTTGCTGAGGGCTTGCGAGAAGCTCACGAAAAAGGAGTTATCCATCGAGATATCAAAAGCGGAAACATAATGGTGACCGACAAAGGTCAGGCAAAGATAATGGATTTCGGGCTGGCCAAGATGGCAAAGGGTCAATTCACTAACAAGAAAAGAACCACGTTAGGCACTGCTGCCTACATGTCTCCGGAACAGGCACGGGGGGAAGAGGTCGATCACCGCACAGACCTATGGTCCCTGGGGGTGGTCTTATATGAGATGATTAGCGGAAAACTGCCTTTCAGAGGCGAGTACGAGCAGGCGATCATATACTCCATCCTGAATGAGGAGCCCCATTCCATAACGGGGTCCCGTCCCGGCTTGCCCGACGGGTTGGAGCAGATTGTGGACAAAGCTCTGTCCAAAAATCCGGATAGCCGTTACCAGCAAGCTGCGGAAATTTTGGCGGATTTGAAAGCGTCTGCGGAGGAGCTGAAACTCGTGGCTGCCGGGGAGCTGCCGAAACCGTCAATAGCAGTGTTGCCGTTCACCAATTTGAGCGCTGACCCAGAGCAGGAGTATTTCTGCGATGGAATGGCTGAGGAAATCATTAACTCCCTGGCGCAGGTGAAAGGTCTGCGGGTGGTTGCCCGCACCTCGGCCTTTTCATTCAGGGGCCAGGAGACGGATATCCGGGAGATCGGACGGAAACTCGGTGTGCAGACTCTCCTTGAAGGGAGCGTAAGGAAAGCTGGGACCAGGGTGCGAATTACCGCACAGCTGGTGAATGTTGACGATGGCTATCACCTCTGGTCCGAGAAGTACGATCGTGACGTGGGCCAGCTTTGCTGCCCGGAGGACATCTTTTCTATCCAGGATGAGATATCTCTGGCCATAGTGGATAATCTAAAGGTGAAGCTTCTTGGCGAAGAAAAGGCCAAACTGGTGAAACGTTATACCGAAGATCTCGACGCTTATAACTTATATCTCAAGGGTCGCCACTTTTGGAACAAGAGAACCGAGGTAGGTCTTAAGAAAAGCATCGAGTATTTCAAGCAAGCAATCGAAAAAGATCCGCAGTATGCCCTGGCCTATGCTGGGCTGGCTGACTCATACATTACCGTTCAGGATTACACCTCTACTTCGCCAAAGAAGCTTTACCCCAAGGCAAAGGAGGCAGCACAGAGAGCACTCCAGATAGATGATTCGTTGGCTGAAGCCCACACCTCTGTAGCAGCAATTCTGTTTCGCTATTGGAATTGGAAAGGTGCGGAAAGGGAGTATAAACGAGCTATTGAGCTAAACCCGAATTATCCAACGGCTCACCATTGGTACGCACTTCTTCTGATGTATTCGGCTCGGTTCGAAGAAGCTATAAAGGAAATCGAATGCGCCCGGAGGCTGGATACTCTGTCCTTGGTCATAAACAGAAATGTGGCCGTGGTATTTTTCTATGCTCGCCAGTATGACCGAGCTATAGACGCACTTCAGGAGACATTTGAGATAGATCCCAACTTCAGCCTGACACATTTTACTCTGGGAATGGTGTATCTGCAGAAATCAATGTATGATGAAGCTCTGGCAGAGCTTCAAAAAGAAAAAGTTATTTTGGGTGGCTGGGACCACGAATTGGAGCACTTGATCGGGATAACCTACGCCAGGATGGGAAAAGAAGACAAGGCCAGGGAGGTGGTGAACGACTTAATTAGAAGGTCGGAGCAGGAGTATGCCTCCCCTTTCTATATTGCAAAGGTATATTTTGCTCTTGAAGAGAACGACCAGGGTTTTCGGTGGTTGAACAAGGCGTACCAGGAACGCGACAGTTGTCTGCTTGAAATAAAAGTGGATCCAGGATTTGACAGCGTGCGCTTGGACCGGAGGTTCAAGGCGCTCTTAAAGAAGGTAGGATTGGAAGAATGATTGGCAAAAACATTTCACCTGTTGAACTCACCCTTTATCCCTCCTTTATGACGAGAGGGAATCATATTCCCCTTCTCTTGTTAAGTCGAAGATCCCCGCTTTCAGCGGGGGAGAAGGGGCCAGGGGATGAGTTCCATACCTGAGCTTGCTACATTATGATTGGTAAAACAATTTCACACTATAAAATCTTAGAAAAACTGGGTCAAGGCCAAATGGGGGTGGTCTACAAGGCCCGGGATGTCAAGCTGGATCGTTTAGTGGCTTTGAAGTTTTTGCCGCACTACCTGACCTCCGATCCTGCTGAGAAAGAAAGGTTCGTGCGAGAGGCCAAAGCAGCTTCTGCCCTGAACCATCCCAACATTACAACTGTGCACGAGATCGATGAGTTCGAGGGGCAGATATTTATAGTGATGGAGTACATTGAGGGCCGAACTCTTAAGCGGACGATCGAACAGGATAGGCTGTCGGTAAAAGAGGTTCTGGACATCGGGATACAGGTGTGTGACGGTTTGAACGCGGCTCACGAGAAAAATATGGTGCATCGGGATATCAAATCGGACAATATTATGCTTACCGCCAAAGGTCAAGTAAAGATAATGGACTTCGGCTTGGCGGAATTGAAACAAGCCAGCGAACCCACGCGGAGCGGTTCGACTGCAGGGACCGCTGCTTATATGTCCCCGGAGCAGGCTCAGGGTCAGGAGGTGGATCGCAGGTCAGACATCTTCTCGGTTGGGGTCGTGCTGTATGAGCTTTTGACTGGACGTTTGCCCTTTGAAGGGGAGCACCAGGCGGCCATAGTCTATTCCATCCTGACTGAAAATCCCCAGCCAGTGGCCCGGTTCAATAACCAGGTCTCAGACAGGTTGGAGAACACGGTTTTCAAGGCGCTGGCCAAAGGCAGAGAGGGAAGATATCACCACGCAGATGATCTTCTGGCAGATCTGAGGCGAGAAAAGAGGAACCTGGAGTATACGAAGACGGGCAAGATTTCTCCGGTGGCCATGGGACCGAGATCCAAGAAGAGACTCATTTCGCTGGTTGTACCTGCTTTGATAGTTCTGTCCCTGGTTTTGATTCTGATAGTAGCTGAGCCTTTCAAATTCCAGATAGACCCCGCACAAAGCGGGCTGGCTGAAGAGAATACTCTGGCGGTGATGCATTTTGAGAATTTGAAAGACAGAGAAGATAGGGGAAAAATCGGGGAGATGGTTTCCGAACTTCTGATAACTGATCTGTCGGAATCTCAGTACATGAGGGTAGTCTCCAGTCAGAGGCTTTTCGATCTTTTGAAGATGATGGGAAGGGAAGGATTGAAAGTGATAGACAGAACCGTGGCTTTTGAAGTGGCCAAAAAGGCGCAGGCCAAATACATACTTTTGGGGAGCATACTGGCCACTGAGCCGGATCTAATTATCACCTCTCAGCTGGTGGACGTAGGGACGGGAAACGTAGTTGCTTCCCAGAGAATCTCAGGACCCAATGGCACAAACATTTTTGCGCTGGTGGATAGCCTTTCCCTTGAAATAAAGAAAGATTTGGAACTCCCGGCTCTGGCCGGAAAGGAAGAGGGAAAGTCCGTTGCGGACATAAGCACGCACTCCCCTGAAGCGTTAAGGCTCTACCTGGAAGGAAATGAGCTTTTTAAGAAGGTGTACATGAAGGAGGCAGCAGAAAAATTCGAACAAGCGGTGAAAATAGATACCGCGTTTGCCAGTGCTTATCTGAAATTAGCCATCTGCTACAGCAACCTTAATGATCTGGTCAAGTCGAGAAGCTTTGTTGAGAAAGCAGTTAAATTGAGAGATAGGGTATCCAGGAAGGAGAGGTTCTTAATTGAGGCTTTTGATCAACTGTACCGGACCGATTTCCGAGGAGCTCGTCGTACCCTGCAGGAGATGACCAGGCTTTATCCCGACGAGAAAATAGCCTACGAAAACCTGGCTACCCTGAATTACATAATGAGTGATTATGAGGAGGTTATCGTCAACTACCAGAAGGTCATCGAACTCGACTCCCTGGATAAACTTGCACACAATATGCTGGCTTATACCTACGATGAGTTGGGCCGGTATGACCAGGCCATCAGAGCCATTGACAGATATATAGAATTGGCTCCGGACGAGGCTAACCCTTACGACACCAGGGGAGATCTCTATGCCCGCCATTCAGAAGTGGACAAAGCAATAGAATCTTACAGCAGGGCTCTGGAAATCAAGCCAGATTTCACGGCAAGCATTCAAAAGTTAGGGCTCATGTATCTCTACAAAAGGGAATACAAGAAGGCCGAGCAGTACTTCCAAAGATATGGTAGCGCTGGTACCGCAGCGGCCGAGTCGGGCTCTCGGGTTTCTCTTGCCCTGATCCCTCTGTCTCAGGGTAAGTATAAACAGGCTTTAGATATTCTGGAAAAAGGGATTGCTGCAGATGAGCTGGCAGGGCTTAAATTACACCAGCACGATAAGCACATGCGAATGGCGATAATTTACGCGGAGAAAAAAAGTTTCGAAAAAGCCCTGGAGCACGGTGAGAGGTTGATCGATCTCATGAAGCAAGCTTATCCCGAGGACGTTTTTCTGTCAAAGATTTTCTACGGGATGTTTTTAGCTCTTGCGGGAGAAACAGACAGTGCTCAATGCATATATGCAGAAGTCGAAAAAGTCATTCAGGAGAAGACCAAAGAACAGAAAGCTTCCTGGTATTTTCTGGGATTTTTGATAAATTATCATAAAGGAGATTTCAGCCGGGCTTTGGAGGTAGCCAAATTTGCCGAGGACGACTTCAGGATCAGATTCTGGCGGGCCAAGGCTTATTTGGGAATGGGGATGATCGGTGAGGCAGTGCAGGAGCTGGAGAATCTGTCAAGGGGCGATGTACTTGAAAGAGTAGGATACCCAATCTTCTCTTTCAGAATTCCGTACCTTCTGGGAGTGGCTTATGAGAAGTCCGGCTGGAAAAGCAGGGCAATCCAACAATATGAGGAATTTCTGGACATCATGAAAGATGCTGATCCGGGAATAGCTGAGGTTGAGGATGCCAGAAGAAGACTCAAAGAGCTAAGATTAGCAAGTTGAGAGTAAATGCCAGATAGGAGATCAAGATGATTGGGAAAGTCGTTTCGCACTATAAGATTCTGGAAAAGTTGGGCGAAGGCGGGATGGGGGTGGTCTACAAGGCTCAGGACGTCAGGCTGGATCGCCTGGTAGCCCTGAAGTTCTTGCCCCCGCATTTCACCTCTGATTCGTCCGAGAGGGAGCGATTTGTGCAGGAGGCTAAGGCAGCTTCAACCCTGAACCATCCCAATATTACTACCATACATGAGATCGACGAATTTGAGGGGCAAATGTTCATAGTGATGGAGTTCATCGAGGGCAATACGCTGAAGCAGATAATTAAAAAGGAGACCCTGGCGATAAAAGAGGTTCTGGATATCGGGATACAGATATGTGAAGGGTTAAATGCGGCCCACGAGCAGGGGATTGTACATAGAGACATCAAGTCAGACAACATAATGATCACCCCTCGGGGCCAGGCTAAGATAACCGACTTCGGTCTGGCAAGGCTCAGAGGAGCCACCAGGCTCACCGATACCCGCTCGACTGCAGGCACTGCTGCATATATGTCGCCGGAACAGGCCCGAGCGGAAAAAGTGGATCAAAGATCGGATATTTTCTCGGTTGGGGTGATATTGTACGAGCTTCTGACCAGCCAACTGCCCTTCAGAGGGGAGCATCCGGCCGCCATAGTCTACTCGGTTTTGACTGAAGATCCGCAGCCGGTGGCCCGTTTCAACAACCGAGTCTCGGCCAAGCTGGAGGACATGGTCTCCAAGGCATTGGCAAAAAACAAAGAAGAGAGGTATCAGCATATTGATGATCTGTTGGCAGATTTGAGGCGGGAGAGGAAGAGTCTGGAGTATGCTAAAGGCATTCCCGCAGGTCCGGATGTCTCGGTATCGAGACCCAGGAAGAAAGCTCTGTCCTTTGTGCTCCCCGCCTCAATCGTTTTTCTTGTGGCACTGACCCTGTTAATCCTGCAGCCTTTCAAAGTGGAGGTGATTCCGGAAAGGAAGGCGGTGGCCGAGGAAAATACTTTGGCCGTTATGTACTTTGAAAATCTCAAGGACAGTGAAGACAAGGGGAAAATTGGCGAGATGGTGACCGAACTTCTGATAACTGATCTCTCGGAATCTCAATACATGCGCGTAGTCTCCAGCCAGAGACTGTACGATATTTTCAAGATGGTGGGAAAAGAGGGAATAAAAGTCATAGATGGTACGGTCGCCTCGGAGGTGGCCCGAAAAGCAGACGCAAAGTATATGCTTCTGGGCAAGATTCTCTCAACGGAACCTGATTTGATCATCACCTCTCAGCTGGTGGATGTTGAGAGCGGCAACGTGGTTGCCTCCCAGAGAGTAGCAGGAGCCGACGGCGCAAACATTTTCGCCCTGGTAGACAGCCTCTCAGAGGAGATAAGGAAGGATTTAGAGCTGCCAGCTCTGGCCCAAAAAGAAGAGACAACGCCGGTGGCAGATATAACTACTCATTCTCCCCTCGCGTTGAAACTTTACCTGGAGGGAGTCGAGCTTTACAATAAAATCTACATGAAGGAAGCAGCGGCGAAATTCGAAGAAGCCGTGAGGATAGATACGGCCTTTGCCAGCGCCTACGTGAAGCTGGCTATTTGCTACTCCAGCCTTCGGGATGAGGTTAAGGCAAGGGCCATGATCAAAAAAGCAGCAACGTTTTCTGGCAAGGTATCGAAAAAGGAAAAAATCCTGATTGAGGGATATCATCTGATGTTCAAGGGTAAGCTACAGGAATCCAAAAAGATTTTTGAAGAGATGGTTAAACTTTATCCTGACGAGAAAATCGCTCACGAGAACCTGGCCATGGCCCATCGCCAGATGAGGAATTTCGAAGAGACTATTGCTGAGTATAATAAGGTACTCGAGCTCGACCCGCTGGACAAGAGCATATATAACCTCCTGGCTTATACCTATGATGAAATTGGCCGGTACGACGAAGCCATTCGATCCATCAACAAGTACATAGAACTGGCGCCAGGGGAAGCCAACCCCTACGATTCGAGAGCCGACATCTACGCCCACCATGCGGAGGTTGACGACGCCATAGAATCCTACAACAAGGCCCTGGAGATCAAGCCTGATTTCGAAGCGAGTATCGAGAAACTGGGGTTTATGTATCTACATAAAAGAGAGTATGACAAAGCCGAAAAATATTTTGTCCGGTATGGTGACGTCGGGGAGAAAACCGCCAAATCAATGTCGCGAAGGGATCTGGCCCTGATCCCACTGTTTCAGGGCAAGTACGATGAAGCTGAAAAGATTTTGCGCCAAGGCATTGCTGCAGATGAGCTGGACAGGCTTTACGGACAGCTCTATGCCAAACATAGCTATCTGGCTCTGATCTATATTGAGAAGAAGGAGTTTGCCAAGGCTCTGGAGCAAGGTAGAAAAGCGCTGCAAGTTATGACCAAGGCTTTCCCGGATGAACTCTACTTCGGGAAGGTTCGTTACGCATACCTCCTGGTAGAAGCAGGGCAAATCGACAGTGCGGCACGAATCATGGAGGAAGTCAAGGAAGACTTCAAGGATAGAACCGAATCCCAGAGAACCCCCTGGTATTTTCTTCAATTCCTGATAAAATTCTATGGCGGCGATATGGATCGGGCACTGAAACAGATAATCAAGCTTAAAGAGATGGCCAGAAACGACATTCTCATAAGATTCTATCTGGCCCGAACCTATCTCAAGATGGATATGATCGGCGAAGCGGTCAAAGAATTTGAAGCCCTGGCAAATTGGAACATACTCTCGAGAATGGAAGATCCCACCCGCTCTACCAAGATCCCCTATTTCCTGGGAATCGCCTACGAAAAGTCGGGCTGGAATAAGAAAGCAATTGAACAGTACGAAAAAT
>Ga0209636_10003458_pt1 | contig 16078 bp, 17 predicted proteins | sample DeeMarSWOR152_54_FD_187464 | JGI IMG/M metagenome (GOLD analysis project Ga0209636, IMG submission 187464) | Marine sediment microbial communities from White Oak River estuary, North Carolina - WOR-1-52-54 (SPAdes) (version 2) | ecosystem: Environmental > Aquatic > Marine > Intertidal zone >...
ATGTGGTTTGTGCGCCTATAACATGATATGCGGTGGATGCCGATACACAGCTTTTATAATCAATGGCGACTGGTTGGCAGCCGATCCCAGTTGTCCATTTGGTCCAGAAGTCCGAAATCCTGCATGTTCTTCTTAGATGCTGATAGTATCCTAAATATTACTTGGAATCTCATTTACATCGCTCTTGGTTTGTTTATACTAAATATCGTCACTGGATTCTTTTATGACATCAAAACTCTTGTTTTGTCAACAATTTTAATTGTTTTTTCACCATAGACTGGTTTTTCGAGTACACAGTACTTACAAAAATCTACTTGCTGTTTCTGTACTAAAGCTTTTTGTGGGATTCTTTCTTCTTTGATTGGTTCAAGTTTAAGGTTCAAGGGTGTAATGTAGAGTTTTCTTCCGCATGCGGAACACCTGCCATCGTTTTTTACTCTTATTTCGAGAGCTTGGTTGATAAGATTAGTAGAGAGCCCTCATTCGATTCTACATAAAGAGGCACAGTCGATGAGGAAATAGTAATCCTTCGCAAGCCTGAGATAGGTTCATCTACCATATACTGGACCTTAGGAAACCCTTGTCATTGGTTAGAACCTTGGGACAAAGCAGAGTTCTAGGCTACATATAGCTGTGATTAAAAATGTCATAGCACTGCATCTCCCCATTTTTTTATATTTCATAATTTTTCGGTGATTAACTGATAAAGGATATATCGCTTGGTTCAAGTTCAAAAATTATGTCGGATTTTTAAAAAAGTTGGACTTGTGGGAACCAGCTCTGGAGAAAGAGCTTCACTAATCTTCCTCTCAAAGCTCATCCTTCACCTTTTTCCTCTGGAAGGCTTCAGACTTTAAACGCGAAGGATGTTGCCGCCCATCTTCGACCGCGCTTCTCCGCCAACTTCTTGTCCAGTTCCTTCGTGAGTTTCCTGTTCATGCGTTGGATCCCGATATTCATTTCTATCTCAATAGTGCGGTCCTATTATCAATGTTAACATATCATCGCCTTGCAGTTCCATAAAAATCAAGACATTTGGTACATTATTTTATCTTTAATTTCCTTTAAATTTGCAAATTCTTAGAGAAACTTGATTGGCCTACACATTATGGTTAGGTGATTTTGTCTATCAAATTTTTGACTTTTATTTCTATCTTATCTCTAATTTGTCGAACTTTACCGATTGGTTTTCCTTTAGGATCTTCGAGCTCCCATTCTACTACTTTCTTAAGTAAAGGTGCTGGACAAAATCCTTGAGCGCCACACCCCATAACTATTATTGTTTCTGCTTCTTGAACCGTCTTTGTGTCGAGAGGTTTTGGCTTGTTTTTCGATATGTCGATTCCTTTCTCTTGCATGACCTGAATAACCACTGGATTAACTTCATTTGAGGGCATGGTACCAGCGCTTGTGGCCTCGATTTTACCGTTACCATGAAGGTTCGCGAATGCTTCCGCCATCTGGCTTCTACCGGCATTCTCGACGCAAACGAAAAGAACTTTCTTCATTTGCCATCTCTCTACAGATGTTTTTATTGTCATGGCTACTTTTGATAGACTATCTTTAAGTTCCTTTCGACTCAGTTAACTGTACCTTTTTTGCAATCTAAACAAATATTTGTGTCTATGTTAGTCCAGAAGACTTTTCCACACTTGGCGCATGTAACTTTTTTCAACAAATCTTTTTTTCGGTTTAGCTGCTCTTAAAATGTCGAAAAGGTTTTAATTACACGCGCAACCAGCTTGGTTCTTCTCTCTTAACAGTAGTTACTTCCATAAGTTAGTGAAAATACCAATAGCGGATAATGTATTAATGTATTTTGTTCTGTTAATATGTTTATGTTTAGGTGCTGAACCGTATTCAAACTGGTTCATCAGAGTTCTTGTGGAGGTGATTTGTATTCTTGGAAAAAGATAGTTCGTTAGACTTTGGCCATGAGCAAAGGAGAAATAAGACGTTTAAGAGTAGCTACCTAAAAATACGTAAACATTTATCGTTGAACAAGGCTCCTCAACCTATCATGAATTGTGTAGGCGGGGAGGATGTTGATTACGGCCTGTGTGCTGTTGAAGAGGGCGAGTACGGGGAGAAGACCGATCACAACCACTTCTGGGATCTTGTAGAAGAAGGGAAGCATAAAAAAGTTAGTAACGGTCATAACGGCCACCCTAGACGTAGCTGCAACTACTGTTTTGGTAATTAAACCTTTTCTGACCACTACATATGCGAGGAGAGTGGCTAGTTCTGCTACCACCTTGAAGAAACCGCCGGACACGTTTCCGCGGAGGAAGATGATGGAGCACCCAACCAAACACGTGTAAACTGCGCACAAAGGACCGTAGAGGAGGAGGCTAATCATGATTGGAATACCGGTTAGGTCCCACGTAACGCGGGAGTAGGGTGGGAACGGTATGTCGAAAGGTGCTCCAGGAATCACCTCACACATGAAAGATAACGCTCCAAGCATACTTGAAACAGCGATTTCTCTCGTACCTATGGCCAAGACAATGTTCCACTCCATCTTGAGATTTAAAAATAATGATTTTATTAAGTTATATTTAACTTTTTAGTAAATTAAAATGTCGAGGTTACATCATTTTATTTGCGATTTCAATGAGTTGTTCTACCATTTCCCTGTTCTTCAAAGACAACACTCGGGAGCGACCGACCTCAAAGATTTCCAATAAGCCGCTTCTCTGCAGGACTTTGACATGGCGGTAAAGGGCTGCGTAATCCGTGTTCAAGGCTTTAGCCACGGCCTTAATGTGCAAGGGCTTCCTCGTTTCACTTACTGAGAGGAGAATCTTAACCCTCACGTCGTTACCTAGTGCACTGAAGATTTTCGAGATTCTCTGAATTTCGTCCTCTCGCATCGATAACATCTATTTTAGTATATTCTACATGAATTTATGACTTTTTCGCTAAATGACAACTGTTCCAAGCTTGGAAAACATCCCTTTATTTACAAACGATCCTGCTGTTCTCTTGGTAGAAGAAGTTTGAGCAACTTGCTTCCTAATAGCGTGGTGATGAATGGGGATCACATAGCTTTCTATGCTGCTTTGTTCAGTATGATAGCTGTTTCCTTAGAGAAAAACAAGAAAAGAGGATTAGTAGTAACATTCTTGATGTTGATAGGATGTTTGATATATTATCTATTACCGTTAAGTCAGTGGAGATCACGACTGAGCAGGCCTAACTTAAGAACGTTTTATACTCCTCGCTGGCTCCATCACATCACAATCTGTAAGTGGATGCAAGCCCTAGAATAACCTTGTCTAAAGCCTCAACGTATGATTTTCCGCTTACATCAAGCGTCTCAGACGAGTAATCTGTGTATTCAACTCGCGCGGTGAAACTGTTATTCTGCTTGTGCTGAATTATTTTGCGGGGCCGTCTTCTAACAACAGGCTTTTTGCCAGCCCCACGAACATAACGCTTTACAGGTCTGTTCTTCCTCGTGTGCGATCGAACATTATGTTTGTAAGGGCTTTTTCTATGTTGTGGATACTTAATTCTTCGAGTCAAAAAATCGCCCCTTTGTAAATGCTAAATTTCTTTTCATTTTCTCGTATTTGCATCGCCAGTCTCTGCGGTCCTTTAACCGAGTGCCTTTTCCTCTACCCATTTTGTTTTTCACTTTCCATGTTGCAGGTTTTCAGGTAGAATTTTGCTGCCGTGCGGAAGAACTCTGAACATGAATTGAATCCATATTTCTGCATGGCTTCGGAGACTGTTTCTAAAAACTTTTTCGAGAGAAATATTGAAATGTTGACACCTTGATTCATGTGGAACACTTCTAACAGTGTTCTATTAATTTTTGTATATTTAAAAGTATATATTGTTCTTTTAAATATATATCAGACCTTAAAGAAAGACAATAAATTCTTTTAAAAGAATAGAATACAGGTTTTTTCAAGAGGTTACAGTGCACATATGTACCTTTATATATATTATATCGAAAAAATATATATACAGATTACGATTACCACCGATGAACTAAAAGACTGCTCCCACAAGAGGGCTAAGAGGTTTGAGTTTTGAACAACGGCATAATCTTCCACGAAGCGGGTCTAACAGAGCCCATAAAAAACCTCCATGAGCATTGCTATTATCGTCTCTTGCTCTGGAGGTCTCCTGCTTGGAGATAACTTCCGCCGTTCAAACCACCCCTGTGGAAAGAGACCAAAACTAAGCGAGCGAAATAGGTTAAAAATGGGTTTAGACGTAGAATTTTGGTTTCCAGAAATAGAACCTGTGCTCTCTGACCAGGTGGCGCGTGAACTCGTCCAGGTCTGGAAATTCCAGAGGGCTCTTGTCTGGGAAAATAGAGACGCTAACCGAGCACTTAATTCAATCCTTAAAAAAGAAATGTCATTCTTTTAAAAAAACAGGTCTTTTTCAAGAGGATACAGTGCTCTTAATATATACATGTATGTAGTCTTATATATATTATATCGAAAAAATATATATATGCAGATTACGATCACCACCGATAAACTTAAAGAAATTGGTTGAGGTGAAGTCAACATGAAAGGTGAAAGTACGGTCGTCATTCCTTACGAAAGATTGATGTTAGAAAAAATTTCAATGATTTGGTTTACGTCTGTCTTTGCTAGAGAAGTCTAGAGTCTTCTTGTCTGGGATCTGCAGACATATCATGTAGATTATGGGGGCCTTCCCGCATGCTCGGAACCCTAGATATATTCCGTTGGGCATGATCCAGACGTCGCCACGATCCTTCGCCAACTTTCAAGACTCCAAAAAAAGAGGGGGGATTAAGGGTCCAGCACCTTCTCTAAACCGTAGGCTTCTATGATGTCTTTGTAGTTGATTCTGAAAAGTGTGAGGAGTGAGTCTTCTATGTCGCTTTCAAAGCATACATGATAAGATCGAAAGATTTCATCCATTTTATTCATTCTTTTGGTCTTTTCAAAGTCGGGAAGCTTGGAACATTTTTTGGACCGCATATTGGGGATTAGCATCCATTTTGATTTTACTGCTAGGAGTTTTATTGTGGAAAGAAATCTGAAGAAGACAATAATAAAGATTCCCTTAAAGCAAAAGTGCAATTAAAAAATGTTACAAAGAGGTGGGCTTTTCCAAACTTTTTAAAAGAAGGTAACGAGAACACTCGAATGTTTTCTCAAGCATTTCTATGTCTTCTTTGTAGCAAGGATGTCGTAGAGCAAGATTCAAACCAAAATCTTTCAGTGCATCAGACTGAGCTTGTTCTGAGAGGTGAACGTGTTCGCATAAATCGGAGTAGAACATTACAAGTTCGTTTCTCTTTTTTGGAGGAATCCCCCAGAGCAACTCTTTGAAGTTGATTTTTCTTCCAATCTTACTTTCTTGCTTTTTGCCAAGAATGGTTTTTAATAACGTTATGTCTTCTTCTGTCTTTCTCAGTTTAAATAGCTTCAGAATTTTAACTTTGTCTTCATAACTCTTCTCATGATGCCTTGAATCGATATAGTAAGATCGCTCGGAAACTTCCAAATAAGATCGCAACTCTCGAAGGGCTGCATGTCGAAAAACTGAAAGAAACAATAGAAAGAAACAAAGCAAGTTAGCCCACCATGGTTGGAAGTTCTGCATGGAAAGAGATTCATTCAACTTTGACTTATGTTCCTCCCATACAAATTCACGAGTTTCAGAGTACCTTTTAAGGAGTTCCTTGAAATCTTGTTCAGCCTTTTTAATGATTTCTTCCTTGACTCCTAAATTGTGAGAGAAACGGGAAATTGCATTCCATTCACGCATAATTCTATGTCTCAAAATAATCAGTGGTCGTCCGACTTTTTAAAAGGTTTACTTATATCGATTTCTTTATGCGTGCATTTCCTTTTTCATGTCCTTGCTGGGTTGGAAATAGTTGCATGAAAACTTTTGGCTCAGAGTCCCCTTGTATATGTATGCTAACAGTTTCTTGCAGAAAGCCTCTTCTTGCCCCTTGGTTTTTTTGAGGTTCTTGCAGTCGGAACAGCGTGCTGGCGTGGGCTCATTCAAGATTCGTTCAAGTTTCTCCAGGATTGCTTCTCTGATAAAGTCGGGGCCCCCATTTTTTTCCAGATATCGGCTTATTGAAGGCCACAGTTTGAGGGTGAAGGGGGTGTTCAAAGGCTCGTTTTTAAGGGTGGTTAAGTTAGGTATACCTCGCTTGCTGTTTTTTGATGTCTTTCCCCTAGGCAAATCTATTCACCTTTTTTCCCAGCTTTCCGTTGTTTCTCAAACTGTTCATTCACAGCTTCTAGATCGTCTAGTGAATCGGGAAACTCCAAAAATTCGGTAACGGTATCGGTATTATCGGTCAGCCACTAAGTTTTTAAACTCTTCATTTCTCTCGTTAACCTCAGCCCTCAACTTGCTGACTTCCTCAGCCTCGGTGAAACTCAGCAAAGCCGACTCGCCCTGCTTGTAAAATTTTGCTAAATCCTCCATGCTGTAGCGGCGGTAAACATCTGTCAGATACCCCTCATGTCCCATCAGGGCCTCGACCACGTCCACAGGGATCACGGCACCCAGCTTGGTTCTGAAAAATTTCCGTAGTGTGTGGGGGTGCATCTGGCGGATCTTTGTCGCTTGGTCCTTTTTTCCGTTTCCTGATTTGTGGTGCCGAGGGCCGGACTTGAACCGGCGACAACCCGGTCTTCAGCTTCACCCTCAATAGACTATTATGAGTCGGGTGCTCTCCCAGACTGAGCTACCTCGGCACCTATTCACTCATGCCCTATCACGTCTTTAAGTTTTTCTTTCCCGGAGCTAAAGCTCACCTATGCCTCCATGACCCTATTTCTTAAGGTCCCGATCTTCTCGATTTCCACCTCGACGATATCGCCGGGCAACAGAAACTTCGGTTGGGGCTTCATGAACGCTGCCACACCTGCTGGTGTTCCAGTTGCGATGATGTCGCAGGGTTCTAGAGTCATCACGAGACTTAGTTGGTGAACAATTTCGTAAACGTTGAACACCATGTTTCTTGTGGAGGAGTTTTGTCTCAACTCCCCGTTCACCCGGGAGTATATACGCAAATCATTTGGGTTTTCGACTTGGTTTGCAGTTGCAATGCACGGTCCCATGGGGGCGAAGGTGTCGAAGCTTTTCCCCCTCGTCCACTGCCTATCTTTAAACTGAATTTGGCGGGCGGAGACATCGTTGAACGCCGTGTATCCAAAGATGTGCTCTTCAGCGGCAGAAACAGGGATGTCCTTTCCCTTATTGCCTATCACTATGGCCAGCTCCGCCTCATAGTCCAGTTGCTTTACGGACATCGGCCGGATTATAGCCTCGTCAGGGCCGGTAATGGCTGTTCGGGGCTTCATGAAGATAATGGGCTCATTGGGTATCTTCGCATCCTGCTCCTCCGCGTGGTCCCGGTAATTCAAGCCTAAGCAGACGATCTTCGGCGGCAAGGGCACGGGCGCTAAAAGAGTGATGTCCTCCCTTCGAAGGGTTACTTCCTCTCTCTCATCCCCTGTTGAATATTCTATTAATCGCTCAATGGTGATAATTCCTTCAACGCTCAGAGATATCAGTTTTTGAAGATCGGAGGGAAGCGACTTTTTCATGATTCTGGAAAGAGCTGGTAAGTTTATAATTTTGTCTTCTTCAATTAGAAGACCATAGGATTCAACATTGGAATAGTTGAAACGAGCAAGTCTCGACTCTCTTACCTTCCCTTCATTTAATAGATGGGATTCTAACCAATTTTATTTGTTAGAAAACCTTTTTATCTCTTTATATGTACCGAACGAGATTAGTCAGTATCTATCATGATTCCGAACCAAAAAATATTTAGTTCTTCAAAGGGAGTTCATGTAATATCTAACGTAACGTATAAAAATATAAGTGCTAGAAATAAACGATAAAGTTGTTAAAGGAGGAGGTTGTATTGAAGGTTTATGAAGCCATGACTAGGAATCCAGTAACTCTATCGCCTCAAGCCACCATCGCCGAAACTGTCAAAGTCATGGTCTTGAGGAAAATAGGGTCAATACTCGTAACAGAGGAAAATGAATTGAAGGGCATCCTGACAGAGAGGGATATTCTGGAGAGAGTTATCGCTAAAGAGAGGGATCCTAAAACCACAAGGCTCAAGGATGTAATGACTCAACCAGTGATTAATGTTGAAGGAAGTGCAGAGCTGGTCGAAGCTTCAGATTTAATGAAGAAGAATAACATTCGGAGGTTGGCGGTTCTTAGCGAAGAGGGCAAACTCGTTGGAATAATCACCGTTGACGACATCGCTAGGAGTCTAAGGAGATCCGCTGAAGAATTAGCCTTAACATACTACATAATGGCCAGATCCCGCAGGTAGGGGAGGGAAATCAGGACCCTAGAGTTTTCCAACCACTCCAAAGCTTCTCTTTAGAAAGAGATAACCGCCAGAACATACAGGTAGCCAAAAACCATCAGAATATCTAACCACTCCCCACAGCCAAGGAGTTAACCCACCAAAAAGGCGGTTAAACCCAGAAGCATCCAGATCAAAACGGTCTGCTTTACTTTTCTGGCGTTCTCCGTAGAAGGATTTCTGAGAAGCGAAGCGGAGGACGAGATGAAGCCCAGATCTGTTAGAGCTATTAGAGCTAAATACCGCAAAGAGGTTATTCTCCAGATCCAGGGTATGAGGCTTATGGCCACCGCTGATAGGTACAGCGCCGAAGCCATATATGTTGCCGTTCTCTCCCCCTTTAGGACGGCGATTGTTTCTATTCCATGTGTTCTGTCCCCCCTAACGTCGACGATGCCCTTGGTAACCTCCCTACCTGTATTAGATAGGAAAGCCATCGAGGCGAACAAGAGGTTATTAGGATTAAAATTGTCAATGACCAAGCTTCCATAGATGAAAGGTGTGGCTATGCAACTACTCACCATGAGGTTTCCCAGAAAACCCATCCGCTTACCCTTTATCGTGTAAGCGGAGAAGAGAAACCAAGCCACTATCGCCGCTAATAGACTTGGTAGGTTACTCCTGTATGCTGCAACAAAGCCAAAAATAGTTAGCACAGTAGCATAAGCCAGAGCCTCCCAAGGTTTCACTGCCCCGCTGGGTATAGGTCGAGTAGGATCATTGATGGCGTCAATGAAACGGTCGAAGTAGTCATTGATGGCCATGGAAGCTCCGGTCAGAGAAAAGCTCGTGAGAAAACCTAATAGAAGACGTTGGGAGTAGACGTAAAGCGACAGCCTTGGATAGGCGAGATAAGCTCCTACCAATACGGCGAAACCCATCATTAAACAATTAATCGGTCGGATTAGACGAAGCTTGGAGAGCAAATCCAAACCAGATACCGTCCAAAGAGAAGTAGGTTCAAACTCCTTTTAAAACTAATTTAGTCTCTCATGCGTTCTGGCTAGTAAGCCATAGAGGTGTTCATAAGGTTTTATTAGTAGTATGCACAATAAACCTGAACAAAGCCAGTGCTTTTGTGTAAAAGAGGCGGCTCCTAATGAGTGAGGTTTTGACTCCTCTGGTTTACCAACTGGGTGTGGGAGGAATTGGAGGTTTTATCGTTGGATATGCCTTCAAGAAGATCGTTAAGATCGTGGTAGTTCTCCTAGGCCTCCTAATTTTCGTCCTCTTGTATCTGGGCTACGTGGGAATTATCGCTATTAACTATGACAAAATGGCAGAAGCAACACAAGGCCTCCTAGGAGCTACTGGGCCAGCAACCGAAATAATTATCCTCCTTGTATCCCACATACCATTCGAAGCCAGCTTTGTTATTGGGTTCATACTTGGTTTTAAAAAAGGGTGATTCCTTATAGACCAAAGTCGGCTTACCTACAGAGTTAGATAAAGCAATTTTATAGTAGGGCCGAGTCTGAGAAGTTTTGCCAAAACCTATAAAGGTTTCAATAAATAGATGAATCTGTTAATAAGCTTCTTTGGAGCTGAACGTCTGTGAAGTATGAGATAAAGTACAAGCCTTCGTATTCGATGCTGGTCGTGAGCTTGGATTCGGGCGAGAGCGTGACGGCAGAGGCGGGGGCCATGACCTACATGAGTCCAAACATCGACGTCAAAACCAGAATGAGGGAGAGGAGCATCCTCGGAACCCTAGGTCTCTCATTCCTAGGGCGTCAATCATTCTTTGTCAATGACTACACCGCCTTGAGAGAGGGAGGGGAAGTGGGTTTCGTGTCTGCTCCCGTGGGAGACATCCAAACCTTGGAGGTAACTCCCAGCCATGGGTATGTAATCCAAAAGTCCGCTTACATCGCCTCCACCGAGAACGTTGACTTAGACGTTAAGTGGGAAGGGTTTACAAAAGGACTCTTTGGACAAGGTCTGTTCATGATTAAGGTTACGGGGAAGGGGTCACTATTCATCAACACCTTCGGCGCTATTGACAAGCACAACCTTCAGTCAGGCCAGAAGTTGGTGGTGGACAACTTCCACCTAGTTGCCTTCAGCGACACCTGTCAATACAGGGTTACAAAGTTTGGGGGACTCAAGGAAACAATCCTCGGAGGAGAAGGCCTAGTGACAGAAATCGTGGGCCCAGGAGAGATTTACCTTCAAACGAAGAATCTGCGGGAGTTTGTGGAGTGGCTTTGGACCCTCATCGAGCCGAGAGTGAGGGGTAGGGCCCGCTAAACTGATGTAAGAACACGGATCTGAGAGAGGCAACGCATTAATAGGCTGATGACTCGAGTATCGTCTAGGAGGACTCAGCAATTTTAGATTGGATTGTTTCACTAGCTCTCATCGCGATAGGGCTAATTATCCTCCTGTTCATTGTGAAGACCTTTTTCTTCTTCCTGCCTGCCGCCATCGTCGCTATAGTAGTTTGGTTCCTCTTCAAGAGCGAGTTCTGGGCTGGAATAGCCTTCCTAATAATAGCTGTTCTATCTATCTTAAAACGGAAATAAGATAAAAGCGCAGGAAAACAGAAATAGCATAACAATCGTTGTCTATCAACCATAAAACAAGTGATTCAGATCTCTTTGACTGGTTTTCAGTTTTTCGGGTCTAGTTTCCTCTTCTTTTTAGTCCAGCGCGCGCCACGTGAGGGCTTGGAAATCAGTGGAATTGACTGGGAAGGCATTGAAGAATGGTTTCTTTAGAAATATATGATGATAACATCGAAGGATAATTTATGTAAGAAAAATACGCAGATTGCTTTGTCAACCATATATCTAGAGTTCCAAAACCTCTTTCAGATTCTCAAGAAAAATTTATATAATTGCTTCTTTAAGCTTTTTTGAGGAATGGAGTTATGCCTACATATATTCTTCTTTCCACTCTCACGCCTGAAGGAAGAAAGACAGTAAAGGAAAGGCCCGAAAGAATCGATAAGGTCAACAAGGAAATAGAGGCTTTGGGAGTAAAGGTTATTTCTCAATATATAGTGTTGGGACCTTATGACTTCGTTAATGTCGTTGAAGCGCCAGACAACGAGACGATTGCTCAGCTTTCCGTAGAGCTAGGGGCTCGGGGGACAGTTAAAATCATAAGTATGCCCGCAATCCCCACAGATAAGTTCATCACCTTCATAACTCCACCTAAAAAAATCCCTAGAATACGGTAGACCTAAAGGGCTCAATGAGACAATTACTTGAACCTTCCCATTTTTCATTATACCCGCAACAAATGGTAGGAAGGAGGAGAAACTTAGGGCAGTTCCCCCAATATAGACAAAGCCAAAAGTTCTTTTCCAAAATAAATGGAAGAATTATTGGTGGGCCGGGCCGGATTTGAACCGGCGATCTTCGCCGCGTGAGGGCGACGTCATAGTCATATTGTTTTAACCACGCTGGACTACCGGCCCCTTAGAAGTTTTAAATGTGGGCTAAATCCTTTATACCTTTCGCACTACAAGATTTTTCCAAAAAACCGTCAAGGCGTCAGCCTGAATCGGTCTCTCGGAAACAGTACAACTTCACGGATGTTTCGTTTTCCCGTCAGTACCATTATTAACCTTTCAAGACCCGTAGCCCAGCCGGCGTGAGGAGGCATACCGTAATCGAACACCTGCAGGTGATGCTTAAAGGACTCGGGGCGCAGCCCCTGCTCCCTCATTCTCTTCATTAAAAGATCCTTAGAGTGAACACGGGTTCCCCCGGAGGCGAGTTCTATCCAGTGCCACATCAGGTCGAAGGCCTCGCACAGGTCTGGGTTGTAGTCTCGAGGCTTTATGTAAAAGGGCTTTGATTTTGTCGGCCAGTCGGTAATGAAGTAAAAGTAGGGATGAAGCTCGCCCAAGGTTCTAAAGGCCGCGGTTGGGATGTCCTCACCCCATGGAATCTCTATTCCTCTTTTCCTTAGCTTCACGAGAACTTCGTCGTAGGTGAAGCGCTCAAAAGGAGTTTTTGGTACATCTATCCTGCGTCTCAGAATCTTCAGTTCTTTTTGGCAGCCCTCATCTACAACCTTACATGTGTGATGCATGAGTTCTTCGAGAATCATCATTACATCATCCGCTGTTGCAAACGCTTGTTCAATATCAATAGAAATGAACTCACTTAGGTGGCGTCTGGTATGCGATTCCTCAGCACGGAAGAAGGCCCCTATTTCAAAGACCTTCTCAAAGTCCATGACCAACTCTTCTTTATATAACTGGGGACTCTGTGCAAGGAAGGCCTCGCGTTCAAAATACGCCACGGGGAAAAGCGAAGCTCCTCCCTCGGTGGCAGTAGCGATAATCTTTGGAGTGTGCACTTCCGTGAAGCCTTGCCTAGACAAGAAGCTGCGTATAGCTTCTAATGTGACATGTTGAATTCTGAAGATCGCCCAGTTTTCGTCTCGACGCAGGTCGAGAACACGCGCATCTAGCCGCACATCAATCTCAGCGGGAGTTCGACCTGTTATATCCAGAGGAAGCGGGTGTCGGGCCATACCCAATATTCGAATCTCGCTGGGAATGATTTCAGCTCCCCCCGGGGCCTTTTCCATCTTTTTCACAGTCCCCTTCACGCCGATGCTGTATTGTCGTTGGAGGGAATCGGCCTTGTTCATCACCGCCTTATCGACCTCGTCACGGGAGATTGTGACTTGAACTATCCCTTGCTTGTCCTGTAGAATCACAAATCTTATGCCACCTAGATCCCTGATGTCCCGAACCCAGCCTAAGACAATGACTTCCCTTCTATCCAGTTCAGGCTTGATGTTATCAGAATAATGGGTTCTGCGCCAGTCCCCTAAGGGGTCAGATTCCAAAATAGATCCACTCTATTACCTTGCAAATTCTACTCTTAGGGTCATCCCCCGGACCTTTTGAGCTATTTCTTTCAATGCGTTCCAGCGGAGGGGAGGTCGTCTCCTTCCCCTCCTCCTTAAAATTACCCTAGTTTCAGTGCTTCCGTCGGGTAGCCAGATAGTGTTTATTGTGATGATGCTCAATGGTGCAAAAAGATCTTCCAAAAACTTTCTAGTGTCTACACCGTGTTCTAACACACGAATTGATTTTCCAGTATTTTCCCCTATTTCTTTGATAATCTTTCCACCGTAACTTAACAAACGGGCCACATCACCCCTTCCAACGATCAGAGCTATTACGTTATCTGCCTCCACTGCCTTATGAAAATTAACTTCTTGTAGTGGAGGGAATTTGCTTTCAAGAGACAAAAGTAGGCGGCCTATTCTTAGGTCCAACTCACTTACTTCTCCTGACCTAAGTTTCGCTTGGCAATTACGACACAGTATCCCACTCTTTAAGCAGAATAGGCAAATGTTTGCCATCTTCGGCATCTATATACCATCTTCCTCATTTACCTTGAAAGGGTATTATACAGAAAAAGCGTTAAGATCATATAAACTTACCGAGCTGCCACTTATCACAAGTTTTTAGTTAAGTATACCATTAAAAGCATTAACCACTTTGAAGGTTAAAACTTCTCGGAGCTTTGAACCTCAATACTTTGCTGGAAGAGTAAGAATCTAACTAAAAGCAATAGTTCAAGCCGCTTTCTTTCATTTATTAACCCTTAACTTACCTAACCAACTAATGTTTACTGGGTCTTGAAAGCCTTGGAAGAAAAGGTAGGCGAAGCCTCTTCGGTCGTTCGAATTACCTATTTTATTAAGGTGATTTCAATAGTGCTAACGTTTGTTGGCGTGCCACTTCGATCTATGGATTCTACCTGATCGGTACCGATGTCAATGTTTTTCACTTTTACATCTGGCAAGAACCGGCGTCTGACAATCTCGACTACATCAACGGCTCGGCTGATGGCTCGACCTCGCGCCTTCACGTTTACTTCATTTGTTCCACCGTGAAAGAGTGTTATACAAGCCAGAACATAGTTCATCGCTGGTTTTCTCCCGATCAACACATCATTTCTCTCTGACATTTTTCAGCCTCATTCTCTGCTATTATCTAGGTAAAGCGTCCTACGTTTTGTGTCCACAATAAATATGTTGCGGTATCTTTTAATATTCTTGCTGAGGGTTTTTAATCTTTGATATATGTAAAGACAAAAACTAACAAAAGGTTGGACTTATGAGTAAAAAGATTCCAAGTGGAAAATCGCTTCATCTACTTCACATGTTATATGAGCAAGGATACATTAGAATCCTCCTTCAAAAGAGAAAAAGTACATCAAAGGATAACAGATTTTGCTGTTCAACGCGTCCTTAGGGTAGTCGGCGAAATAGAGCGGGAGAGACTTGACAAAGCTCTTAGAAACTGGGCTTAAGTTGAAAGGGATCCAAGATACAAAAGATAATATCGCCTTTCAAAGCTTGAAGAGTCCGTAGAGGATTTCTATTGAAACTTTTTGAATATGAAGCTAAGAAGATCTTCTCCAGATATAAGATACCAATTCCTTTAGGAGAGTTGACGACTTTTCCAGCGCAAGCTCAAGAGATAGCCATACGGCTTGACGCTCCAGTTGTAATAAAGGCACAAGTTCTCGTCTCGGGAAGGGGGAAAGCTGGAGGAATCCTTTTTGCGCAATCACCTGAAGAAGCGAAGCTAGCGACAAAAAGACTGTTAAGAGCAGAGGTAAGAGGTATTAGAATTCGAAGCCTTTTGGTGGAAGAAAAGATTCCTATACTAAAGGAACTGTATTTTGGCATAACAGTTGATCGCTCCAAGCGGAGCTACATAGCTATAGCCTCCGCCGAAGGCGGAATGGAGATAGAAGAGATAGCTAACGCCACGCCGGAAAAAATCATCAAGGTTTTAATCGACCCGCTGCGGGGGTTCCGCCATCATCATGCCCGTAAAATCGCCAAAAAACTGGGCTATGTGGGAAGACAAATGGTGGAACTCGCGACCATCTTTCTTAAAGAGTACAGGATAGCGATGGATTATGACGCTGAATTGATCGAAATGAATCCACTTATTGAAACACCCGAAGGTAAATTTGTTGCGGCAGACACTCGCCTCATCATAGACGACAGTGCACTTCATCGACACCATGAGTTTAAGAGGCGACTAATAAAAGATGAGGAGGCCAAACTAACCCCCCAAGAGTTCGAAGCTCGAAAAAGTGGGTTAGCATACGTTAAACTCGAAGGAAACATCGGTGTGATTGGAAATGGTGCCGGCCTAGTGATGGCTACAATGGATGTGGTTCAGATATATGGAGGGAGTCCAGCCAACTTCCTTGATGTTGGTGGTGGAGCCTCCTCCAATGAAATGGCTGTGGCCCTTAACCTTGTTTTCTCAGATCCCCAAGTTAGGGTTGTTTTCATCAACATTCTGGGAGGCATCACTCGATGCGACGAGATCGCTAAGGGCATTTTGGAGGCCAAGAGTAGTATAGGTTTTCTAAAACCAATGGTTGTAAGGTTAATGGGAACAAACGAGGAAGAGGGAAGGCGCATTCTCACTGAGGCCGGCGTTCCAGTTTTTGATAGCATGGAAGAGGCGGCTGAAAAGGCTGTGGAAATCGCCAAAAACGAGGGATGAACATTAGGTATACTTGTGAGTAAGCGAACTAAAGCCATTGTTCAAGGCATCACAGGAACCCAAGGCCTTTTCCACACGAGGCTCATGCTTGATTACGGACCTCAGATCGTCGCGGGTGTAACACCGGGAAAAGGAGGAACCCAAGTTCACAGAGTCCCAGTCTATGACACTGTGGAGGAGGCAGTGAAAGAACATGAAGCAAATGCCTCCATAAT
>Ga0209636_10003459_pt1 | contig 16068 bp, 16 predicted proteins | sample DeeMarSWOR152_54_FD_187464 | JGI IMG/M metagenome (GOLD analysis project Ga0209636, IMG submission 187464) | Marine sediment microbial communities from White Oak River estuary, North Carolina - WOR-1-52-54 (SPAdes) (version 2) | ecosystem: Environmental > Aquatic > Marine > Intertidal zone >...
GGATAAAAGCATGCTCAGGCGAGTTATCTACATCCTGGAAAAGGGAAACCAAGGCCTCATCGCTCTCAAAGCCTATGGCACGCAACAAAGTAGTAACCGGTATCTTTCGTTTGCCACTCACCTTGACAGAAATCACGTCTCGATTAGAAGTGTCAAAATCAAGCCATGCTCCATGTTCAGCAACAAGCTTAGCAAAGCCCAATTCCCGCCCACTTGAAGGATCTCTGGCCAAAGTGAAATAGACACCGGGAAAACGAGTCAATTGATTAACTACTACCCGCTCTACTCCAGAAATAATAAAAGTGCCGGTATCCGTCATTAAAGGGAAATCACTAAAGAATAACTCCTGTTGCTTGATCTCCCCCGTCTCCTTGACTACTAGTTGCGCAGTGACATGAATAGGAGAGGAATAAGTCAGGCCTCGTTCAAGACACTCAGAGATAGAATGCGGAGGCTCTCGAAACTCATAATCAACGAAATGTAATTCTAGCCTGGTGTTAGTATAATCTTGAATTGGTGAGATCCCCTCAAACAGCTCCTTCAAACCTTCTTCTTGAAACCAACGAAAGGAATCAAGCTGAACTCGGATAAGGTCAGGTATTTCTAAAGTCTCGGGCAATTTGGCAAAAGACTTCAGCAACTCGTGTTTAAGCATAAAAGAAATGATCCTGATTTTTCTTCAAAATAATATCTTGAAGACACTAACTAGAACTAGGAAAATTTAGGGTGACAAAGCTAAAAGAGAATGGGAGCATATACAAACTACCAAGTATAACATCATTATTTAATTTTGTCAATACCCCATATCACTTCGGCCTCTAATACATTCATGACAAGCAAAACAGCGTCAAAGCAGCTTCTCAATGATAATTCCTGCACTTCGGGGAGCTCCGCGGATGCAGGGAGGCGGTTCTTCCATTCAGATCACGCCCGGTTAATGACGAGAATCAATATAGCCAACTAAAATGAGGATAAAAGATATCTGACAGCCATACCAAGCACTACAATTGCTACAATTATTTTAATAATTTTCACATATTTATCGGCAATATTAAATCTTTGATAAGGAAAAAAATAGAAATAATCAGTATAGCAAGTACCAAAATATAAACGATATCAAAGGTCCTGCGAGACATTCAAAGACGCCTCCATCATCAGCTATTAATATTCCATTATTTTATCACTCTTAAACGTTCTGTGAAAATGCCGCATACGAGTGTTTACCTGCGGATTTGCAGAAAGTTCATAGGGCGAATTTAGGCTTAAGCAGGGAATCTTCTCGTCACTTTATGCCTGGTATATTCCCACCAAATTAGAGCTTGTGTTGTTATCCAGAGGCCCAGCCTCTATCGCCCTTTGGGGCTTCCTCCCTTCAATGCTATAATAGTTCCTGAATCTTCATGGATATCCTAGCCACACTTAATCCCGCCCAGAGAGAAGCTGTAGAAGCCATAGAAGGGCCTGTACTTATCCTGGCTGGGCCCGGCAGCGGCAAGACCAGAGTGATTACCCATCGGGTCGCTTATCTAGTTAAACTCTGCGGCGTTAGTCCTCACCACATCATGGCGGTCACCTTTACCAACAAAGCCGCCCGAGAAATGAGAGAGAGACTTGAACAGCTTCTGGGGCAGGCCGCAGAGGCCTTGACTTTAGGCACCTTTCACGCCATTTGTGCTCGAATTCTCCGTCGTGAGGGCAAAGCCATAGAGCTTGACTCAAGCTTTGTTATCTACGATGAAGCTGACCAGTTAAGCTTGATGAAACAAGCTCTGGAAGAACTGAATCTCGACCCCAAGCAATATGCTCCTCAGGTTCTACGCTCGGCTATCGGCGCTGCTAAGAGCCGTCTTATCGGCCCTAAGGACTACGCCCAGCGGGTTAGCAGCTATTTTGAGGAGATAGTTCACAGAGTTTATCAACGCTATCAGCAATTGCTCAGCCAGAGTCGGGCGGTGGATTTCGACGACTTGCTCATGAAGACGGTGCAGTTGTTCCAAGACCATCCTCAAATCCTTAACAGATACCAGTCAAAGTATGTTCATATTCTGGTTGACGAATTCCAGGACACCAACATCGTCCAGTATATGTTGATGAAGCATCTGGCAGGAAAATACCGAAATCTGTGCGTGGTCGGCGACCCCGACCAATCTATTTATTCCTGGAGATTTGCTGATTTGCGTAATATCCTGAGCTTCGAGAAGGATTACCCCGAAGCTAAAGTAGTGTTTTTGGAGCAGAATTATCGCTCCACCAAAACTATTTTAGAGGTAGCCTCAGATATCATCTCAACAAATGTCCAGCGTAAGCCCAAAAAGCTATGGACGGAAAACGAAGACGGAACCTCAGTAACTGTTATCGAAAGTTATAATGCCGAGGAAGAAGCTCAATCTGTGGTCAACGAGATAGAGAAGCTGGCTGGCCAAGAGCAAATATCCCTCAAAGATTGTGCCGTCATGTATCGGGTCAATGCCCAATCACGAGCATTAGAGGAAACTTTCCTGAGGTATGGTGTACCTTATAAGCTTGTTGGCGGCACGCGTTTCTACCAACGGAGAGAGGTCAAGGATGTTATTGCTTACCTCAGACTCATTCACAACCCTCAGGACAATGTTAGCCTTGTCCGTATAATAAATGTTCCTGTAAGGGGCATTGGGCAGCGTACCCTAAGCCATCTTCAATCTTGGGCAAAGGCTCATGATGTCTCCCTCTTCGAGGCTTTAAAACAGGTGAGTCACAATCCTACTGCGAGCGAAGCGAAGCAACCTCTTCCCTCGCGCATTATTCAAGCCCTGGCTGGATTTGATGCCGTTATGGCTGGGCTCATTGCCCAAAGCCACGAGCTAAGCCTTTCTGGTCTACTGGATGAGATATGGGAGCACACCGGATATAGAAAATATATTCTGGATAAGGAAGATGGGGAGGATAGATGGGAGAACGTAATGGAGCTGAAAAGTGTCGCCAGCGAATATGATGAGCTCGACCCCGAAGAGGCTTTAGCCGCATTTTTGGAAAAAGTAAGCCTGGTATCGGACATAGACGAACTGGATGAAAAAGCTGACGCTGTGACACTGATCACCTTGCACCAAGCTAAAGGATTGGAATTTCCCGCAGTTTTTATTGTCGGCCTGGAGGAAGGGATTCTTCCACACAGGAAATCTTTTGACGACCCGGAAGAAATGGAAGAGGAGCGCCGCCTTTGCTACGTGGGAATAACTAGAGCCAAGAAGCGACTCTACCTTTTGCGCAGTTACCGTCGAAGCTTGTTCGGCGGCAGCACGGCAAACCCACCGTCCCGTTTTCTCCAAGACATCTCACCCCACCTAATAAGCCCAAGAGGACTATGGGAGGAGAGCCCGACTCCTGTAGCTAGCACCTACTCCCAGCCTTCAACTCAGCCTTCTAGCACTCTATCGCTAAAGGTCGGTGACCATGTCCGCCACAGCAAATTTGGCCCCGGCATAGTGATGAATTGCCTTCCTACAAGGGATGACCAGGAGCTGACCGTAGCCTTTGAAGAAGCGGGGGTTAAGAAGCTCCTGGCCAGCCTGGCACCCCTGGAAAAAATCGAGAGGGATTTCGATTTTTCCTCATAAACTATTGACAAAATACACGAAAACGGGTAGTGGGTCAATTTGAAATTTAAAAACTTGACAGCTTATTACTAGCTATATGGTATACTTAGAGTATGCCTAAGCGTTCAAGCAAAAAGAAATCCAGAGATACAAATATCTTGGCCTCTCAGATTGTAGAAGAAGCTACGGGAAAAAATTCATTAAAGCCTGAAGCCAGCAAAAACCCTGCTGCCGTAGCCCTTGGCAGACTTGGTGGCTTAAAAGGTGGCAAGGCTAGAGCCAGCAAACTAACGCCAGAGCAACGAAAGGAAATAGCTAAAAAGGCAGCACAGGCTAGGTGGCAAAAATAAACTCCCTCTCTCTATCTCTCTATATATTAGGGGGGAGTTAATAAGTTTACTTGACAAATTAACCCCCCATAATTTATAATTCCCTTAGATGGGTAGCGCCAATCTAAGGGAATTATTATATGTTGGGGGCTTCGTCTAATGGTTAGGACAGCAATCCTTAAAATTGACAATGCGAGTTCAATTCTCGCAGCCCCCAACCCTTGCGGGGAGTTGGCAGAGGGGTCTATTGCGCCCGTCTCAAACACGGGTGAGGTGTGTACGCACCTCCGTCAGTTCGAATCTGACACTCCCCGCCCTATATACATTAGTGTAACAAATTAAATAAATTTGTCTAGCCATAAACTAAATATAACTATGGAAAGGAAATAAAGGAGGGTTATAAAAATGGCGAACAATCATATTTTTGAAGAGCAATTAAGGAAACTAATATCTGAGACTCAAGATGAATTAAATAAGATTGACGAGCAGCTTCAATCCCTAGAAAAGCAACGACTGGAATTGGTAGAGGAGCTACACTCTTATGAGCACTCATTACGTGGCTATCTCAGGCGAAGTGGCAAAGAAAAAGAGGAAGAGGCATTGCCTAATTGGGAGAAATTACTCAAGAACCGTAAAACACACAAACAAAGGCTCATAACAATAGCTCAGCATAGTGGAGGCGAACTTAGATTAAGTCCTGTAGTTGATATTCTGTATAACGGGAAGTATATCAAATCTAAATCACGAGCCAATGCTTATGTTCAACTCTATAATGTCATAATGAACATGATAGATAAAGGAGAACTAGAGAAAATTGGCCGAGCTAGGTATAAACTCACTCAACATGGCAAGCTATTATAAGACGTAAATATTTAATAATTTCCTCCAAAATGCCCCTAACCCTCTTGACAATGCTTGAGCGGTCATGTATAATATAAGCATGAACAAGTTAAGTATTGAGAAGAAAACACAAGTGATAAAAGCCCTTGTTGAAGGGAACTCAATACGTGCTACTTGCAGAATAACAGACACAGCAAAGGGTACAGTTATTAGGCTTTTACGTGATGTTGGTAGAGCTTGTGCTGAGTACCAGGATAAGCATCTAAGGAATCTATCATGCCAAAGGGTAGAATGTGATGAAATATGGTCATTTTGTTATGCCAAAGAAAAGAATGTCCCTAGAGATAAATATGGGCAATTTGGTTATGGCGATGTTTGGACATTCGTAGCACTTGATTCCGATACGAAGTTAGTTTTAAGCTGGCTAGTTGGTTTACGTGAACTGGAATGTGCTTATGAGTTCGCTAAAGATATTAAGAAACGTCTTTCAAATCGTGTTCAACTCACTACTGATGGACATAGAATGTATTATGAGGCAGTAAGAAATGCCTTTGGCGATGATATAGACTACGCCATGTTGGTTAAATACTACGGCAATACACAAGACGAATATGGGCGCTATAGTCCGCCAAAATGCACTCATGCAAAAGCGAAACTGGTAAATGGTTCTCCCGATATGACAAGAGCATCTACAAGCTACATCGAACGTCAAAACCTTACAATGCGAATGAGTATGAGGCGATTTACTAGGCTAACTAATGCGTTCTCAAAGAAGATAGAGAACCTAGAATACGCCGTAGCCCTTCACTTTATGTATTATAACTTTGCCAGACCACATATATCGTTAGCTAATCCATGTTTGAGAACGCCAACAATGGCAGCAGGAATAAGTAATCATGTGTGGACTATAGAAGAAATCGTGGGACTGTTGGGTGGTGATTGAGTAGATTAAATTTGTATTGGTTCTTCGTAATCCTTTATTTTAGGCAATAAATCATAATAAGTAGAATCTAACCATTTTAGAAATGTACTCATATATTCAGTGCATTTTTGGGAGTCGGAGCAAGGGAGTGTAACTATCACACGTGTGGGTACAGGAGTTATCCCTGTTGGGATCTGATCACCAAAGAATTTCTTCTCAATATCCTCTAAACCAGTCGTCTTACTTAATTTACCGATAAGTCCCTGTTCTAGAACGGCTTTTTCAACATCAACAGTATACTCCGTTGTCTTTTCACCTGGCTTCGCTGTTATTTTGGTTTTGCCTAAATTACGTAAATTTCTTTCTACTGTACCAGTCTGTCCAAGAAAATGCATCTTAAGCAGGGCCCAAGCATTATCTAAGGTAAGTCCCATAGCTACTACTTTATCTCTAATGTCAGATAACTTATCACCCGTGTCCTTGCGAAAACCCCAAAGACCGAAATAAATAGCAACAGCTATTGCAATTAATCCTAGCAATATTCCCAAATCGAATGTCATTTTAGTATACCTCTATATTGATTATGGTCTGAATCTTGACCTCAGGGACACCCAATCAACCCATACATCACCGCTAGAATCCTCATAAAATGCTAACCAAATACGACCGACTAATAAAGAATAGATATTAAAACCACGCTCAACAAGATTCAAGTTTAATTTGTTCTGGTTTCGGTAATCGTCATTTCCCAAGAGGGAAATTGCGCCAGATACTTCTTGTTGGTCTTCATGGCTGAACTGTTTTAATTCATTTTCGGCTGGTTCACAGAACCATATGACAGCCATGACTAATGTAGCCCCAGTTCCCTCTTCACCTCAGACCAAGGTCTTACTTTGCCTTCACAGCAAGCCCGCACACCCTTACGTATGCCATCCATAAACTCTTTATCCGCTTTCATATATTCTACTATATGATCATTGAGCGAAATATGATTCTTCCGTTCTATAACGGCTGGCATAGCATTCACCTCCTTTCACTGATTAATATTAATTATATGACAGATCAACAACCCCTTGTCAATCCCCCAAAACACCTACCTTACTGACTAAAAGAAAATATATAATAGCCAATATTCCCCAATAATTCAAATTGACCCACTACCCGAAAACGTGTAAAATAGAATTTAGATGCCAATTAAGGTTTTAGCGACTGAGGTAGTCTCCAAGATCGCTGCCGGGGAAGTGATTGAGAGGCCAGCCTCGGTGGTCAAGGAGCTTATTGAGAATTCCCTCGATGCTGGAGCCACTCAGATTACCGTAGAAGCTCAGGGCGGTGGAGTAGAGCTAATCAAAGTGAGCGACAATGGGGCGGGTATCCCGGCACCGGAGCTAGAGCTTGCCTTTCACAGGTATGCCACAAGCAAGATCGGCAATTTAGACGACTTAGAGAAAATCTCCAGCCTCGGATTTCGGGGCGAAGCCTTGCCCAGCATCGCGGCTGTCGCCGAAGTAGAAATTCTCACTCAAACATCCTCAGACCCAATCGGCTGCTACCTATACTTGAGAAAGGGCGACGTAGTCCACAGGGAGAGCCGAGCCAGACCACAAGGCACCACCATAACGGTGCGCCGATTGTTTCGCTATTTCCCCGTGCGACTCAAGTTTCTCAAATCAGCAAATACCGAAAATAGCCACATCGCCCATTTGGTAAGCCAGTATGCCCTAGCTTTTCCCGAGGTTAAGTTCAGCCTAGTTCTTGATAAACGTCCCAGCCTGCGCACTACAGGCAATGGCGACCTGCACGAGGTGGTAAATGAGATCTATGGTTCAGAGGTAGTTCAAAGGATGCTAAAGGTGGAGCAAAAGGATGCCCTGACTAAAGTCAGCGGCCTAATAAGCCTACCTTCCTTAGCCCGTTCCAATCGCAACTATCTCAGCTTCTTCGTCAATCGCAGGTGGGTGCGCAGTCCCTTGCTAACCCGGGCGACCGAGGAAGCCTATCGTGGCTTGCTTATGGATGGCCAGCATCCCATCGCGGTAATCAATATCTCACTACCGACTCAAGAGCTTGATGTCAACATCCATCCTGCCAAAGCCCAAATAAAGTTTTGCCATGAGCAAGCGGTCTTTAGCGGCGTACAGAAAGCCATAGAGGAGGCATTAGCTAGGACGCCTATAGCCAGCTCGAAGGCTGTGCCCTTCTCAGTCAGTTCAGGGCAGTGGCAGAGCCCCCGCATGATAATGGATAACGAGCCGACTTTTGTTGTTGCCCAGCTGCCGACCATGGAATTACCAGTTTTGAGGGTACTGGGGCAGCTAGCCAACACCTATATTATCGCCGAGGGACCCAATGGACTCTATCTCATCGACCAGCACGCTGCTCATGAGCGCATACTTTATGACCGAATTTCAGCGCAGTGGGCACAAAATGAAGTTGAAGTCCAGGGATTACTCCAGCCGATAACCATAGAGCTTAGCCCCAGAGAGGAAGAGACCCTGAGGGCTAGTAAAGAGTTTTTGGCCGAATTTGGCTTCACCATTGAGCCTTTCGGAAATAGAAGCTATGTGATACGCGCCATACCGGCACTAATGGCCCGGGCGAATATTATTGAGATAATAAGTGCGCTGCTTGATAATCTTGCCAGCAAACAAAGTCCCAATCCCTGGGAGGAAAAGATAGCCCAATCTTTGGCTTGCCACGGTGCTATCAGAGCGGGACAGCAGCTAAGCAGTGAAGAGATGCGAGAGTTAATAAAGCAGCTAGAGCAAACCAAGCAGCCGCGCGCCTGTCCCCATGGCCGCCCAACGATGATTCATCTAAGTTCTCATCAACTAGAGAAGGAATTTGGCAGAATAAGCTAGCCCCTCAACCCCACCAAGGGTGGTAAATTTGGGCTTTGCCTCAGTTTGAAGGCTGCTTTATATATCCTCTGGATGACATATTTTCTGGATTGCCGGTGTTACGGCAATATCCATGCCTTCCATAGCCCGGTTTAACCTTCCTCAAAACAGTAATAATCGAGCTATATTTTTAAAGTTTCTTGGTTAGACCTTAAGCTCAATTTCGAAAAGTTACTTTACGGCTTAAGTATATGTTAGAATAAGCGAGACTCGTTCCCTTCTTTGAATTACCTAGATAGGATTTCTAGTCGGAGGTACATATGATCTACTGGGCTCAATTACTGCATTTCTATCAGCCGCCGACCCAGATGCCATCCATGCTAAAAAGGATATGTGACGAATCATACCGCCCTCTACTCCAAGTCTTTGAGGAATACCCCAACGCCCGGGTAACCATAAACCTCAACGGTGTCCTGACTGATATGCTGATGGACTGCGGCCATAAAGATGTAATCGATGGCTTGAGAAGCCTTGCTGAGAGTGGCCAGCTTGAATTCACCGGAACCGGCAAGTATCACCCTATTCTCCCCTTGATACCCAAGGAGGAGGTGAAGAGACAGATAGACCTGAACACACAGACCAATCGCCGCTCTTTTGGAAAGGCATATGCACCCCAAGGATTCTTTCCCCCAGAGATGTGCTACAGCCAAGACATTCTGCAGCCTATTATCAAGTCAGGGTATCGCTGGATTATTCTAAGTGGTATCGCCTGCCCCGCAGACTGGCCCCTAGAGATTATTTACAGAGCGGAGTGTGATGGACAGGAGATAGCGGTTTTCTTCCGTGACGATGTGCTCAGCAATAGGATAAGCTTTCAGGACCTAGGAGCCAAGGAATTCATTGCTCACTTGGAGGAGTGGCAGGGTAAACGAGAGAATATTTATGTGGTCACGGCTATGGATGCTGAAACCTATGGCCACCACATCCAAGGTTGGGAAAGGGCATTTCTGGCCAAGGTTTACGAAGAGCTAGAACCACCTACGGAGCCCTTTGAAGAGGTTAAGCAATCTAAGACACTAGCTGGGCAGCATACTGCGCTTTTGACCAATAATGAAGCTGCCGCCAAAATCCAGATGGTCACCATCAGCCAACTTCTCGACCTCTTCCCTCAGGGTCAAACAATAGAGCCCAGGCCATCCTCCTGGAGCACCACGGCCGATGATATGCAAGCTGGTAACTATTATCCGTTGTGGCAAGACAATAAGAACAAGGTGCACCGTCTTCAGTGGGAACACCTCGGTATATGCATTGAATTGGTGAATAAAGCACTGGAGTGCGCTGATAATGAGGAAAGTCGGCAATCTGCTACCATTGCTCGGGGACTTCTGGATCGGGCTGCATGTAGCTGCCAGATGTGGTGGGCCAGCAATCGCCCTATGTGGGACATCAACCTCATCCACATGGGCTTGCTCGATCAATTGCGAACCGTGGTTAACGCTTACCGGGCCATAAACAAGAGCGGGGCCAGTGAGGAGACAAAACGAGAATATTATTACCGCACTGTTGCTGCCAGGAATATTAGAAACAAACTGGAAGATAGGCTATTTGTGCAATAGCAGTGGAGGAGCAGAACTATGTACTGGAGCAATTTCCTTCACATATATCAACCACCAACCCAGACCGAGGAAATAGTCCGCAAGGTCACCGATGAGGGCTATCGGACGCTGGTGCATGTTTTGAGGGAAGCACCTGGAGGCAAAATCACCCTCAACATAAATGCTGTCCTCACAGAACAGCTTGCCAGATATGGGCTTGACGACGTGATTCGAGGTCTTCGTGAATTAGCCGAGCGAGGCCAGATCGAGTTCACCGGGAGTGCCATGTATCATCCTATTCTGCCTCTTATTCCTAAGGACGAGGTTATCAGACAGGTCAAGCTCAATAACGACACTAACCAGCGATATTTAGGCGAAGTGTACAGGCCTGCGGGTTTTTTCCCCCCAGAGATGTGCTACAGCTATGAAGTAGCCCAAACCGTGGCCGAACTCGGCTTTCGCTGGATAATTGTGGACGAGCTTTCCTTTAATGGGAAGATTGGCTCCGTTAAATACGACCGACTTTATAAGGTGGATGGGCTGGGAGATTTCCTGGTGTTCTTCAAGGAACGCCCCTTCAGTGCCGGCATTACCTATGGCACATACCCCTCAGCAGAACCCTTTCTGGCAGCTCTAAAAGGCAGGTTAGAGGGACATAGCTACCTTCTCACAGGCACCGATGGCGAAGTCTATGGACACCATCGCCCGGGGCAGGAAAAGTTGCTCTCCGAGGTATTTGCCCGGGGAACCCCCGAGACATGCACCATTTCGGAACTTATCAAACACTTCGTTCATGTGGACACTGTGAATCCGGTTCCTTCTTCCTGGAGCACCTGGGAGGATGAGATGGCACAGGGCATACCTTATCCTCAGTGGCAGTATCCCGGGCATGAGCTGCACGAGTTGCAATGGAAGCTCACCGAGCTTGTGCTACACACTATTAAGGGGTCTTCAACAAAGTTGCCTGGATTCCCCGAGGCACGCAGCCTTCTGGACGAGGGACTGCATAGCTGCCAGTATTGGTGGGCCAGTTGCCGGCCCTGGTGGAGTGTGGAGATGATTGAGTGGGGTGCCCAAAAATTATACCAGGCTGTAGAGTCGCTGGGAGATGCCATAGACAAAAAACGGAAAGAGGAAGTCAGCAAGCTGTTTCAAGCAGTGGCGAGCAAGGCAAGGGAATGGCAAGAATCAGGCGAAGCCCAGCGTCTGAAACAGAAATATAGAAAGGAACACCCCGAGGTTTCCACCGAGCTTACCTTTGGGGGTTAGGGAGCGAGCTACTATGAAGCAGGCCTACGTCATCCTTGCCTTTCACGCCCATGAGCCGCTGTGGGACTTGCCCAACGAGCTTATTGCCCTGGTGGATGACCCCGAAATCCATGATGCCATTCGGGGAGAGAACTACGTTCTGAAAAGGGCGCGGGAGGAACGCGACATATACGCCCACTTAGTAAAAACGGCGGAATCACTAGGGGCCCCGGTAGCCCTAGATGTCACCAATGAACTTCTGGTGCAACTAGCTTGGTACATACCGGAGACATTCCAGAACTTGGCAGCGGCTTACAAAAACGGCACCATATACCCCTTGTACACACATGCCCACCATACCCACGCTGCCTTACTTACTTCCGATGAGATAGCCGATGAGCTCCGCCTCAATGTAGAGCTGCTTCACAACGTAATGGGCGTCCCTGAGCCAAGGCATAGTGGTGCATTTCCCACCGAAGGATCTGTGGATGCGTCTAAATTAGCTGCCTATAAGGACAGCGGGATGGAGTACATCGTCTTTCCCCATCTGAGTGACCGCAAGGCACATTTCATCGTGGATGGCAAAGGCGATATCCAATACCGTGCCTTTGTGGTTGGGCCTGATATGCTGGCGTTGCCCCGCCATTTTCCAGTGTCTCAATACATCTGGCAACCGATAACTCGTTATGACCCCAAAGGTGTGAAAAATCAGGGATATATTCTGGGAAAGTACTGGGTCTTTGCCGAAGAATATCGCAATAAATCTTACATTCCATTCCCCATATCCTGGGAGGAGGCGGTAGCTGAGTATACCGCAGTGCTGGAAAATGCACTGACGGAGTTGCCTGACCAGGGCTTAGTCCTCTACATTCAGGACCTGGAGCTCATGGACTTCGGCGATATCGCCCTTCGGATAATGGAGCAAGCCTGGAAAAATGTGATCAGCAAGAAGATTGCCGAAGTGCGCTTTATGACTCCTGATGACTATCTGGAGAGCTTGGGCGACATGGCAAAGCTGCCTCGGGTCCGCTTACATCAGATCTCCTGGGCCCCTGAAATACGCTTGGTTCTCAGATACGATGGCCACTATCCACCACTTAACGCCGGGGACTTCAGGGATGTGGACCTCGATACAGCGGTTTTTAAGCAGCTACCATTCGTCTTCTGGGAGCCTGGTCGTTTCCTCATAAATATTTACGGGGCAATCCTGGATGCCTTTGGCATGCCCAGGCGACTAGCTATAGATGCAGCCTTGCTCCATGATACCAGATATGCGATTCCACGCTTTGATTTCAAAGACCAGGTAGCCTTGCACTACAGGCTAATGAAGCGAGCCTGCAACTGGGGCTGGCGACCTGAAGAGGGGCGCCAGAAGCGACCTTTCTTACACGGCTATCGCCTTTCAGAACTTCTTCTCGGCACTGCGCCTGAGGACAGTGCCTTTGCTGGCACCAGATACGTGCACCCTGGTGATACCACCTATGTGGGAGCGGAGCGCGTCCTGGATTTCCTCCTTGACACCCGATTTGATTACCTGAGATCTGGTATTGAGGAGGGTGGTCTTGCTGGTGAGCAAAAGGAAGCAGCCTTGCTAGAGATTAAACGGGGACAGAGCCATCGTGTGGTCGCCACGGAATTTATTCGCCGCGCACTCGAAGCCAGCCGCTCCGTTGAATCAGCAGCGACTCCCGATGGAAAGGGCGAAGTGTTGAATCGCCTTATTCAAGAACTGAAAGGATATTGCCGTGAGGTCTTCGTCGCCACCGACCACATACAGCGTGCCTGGGGTTATATCAGTGATCTAGATTCTATGATCCTGACCATGTACCAGCACCTGTACGAAATTTATCCCCCGAGGTTTCCCACGATGTTCAGAGAGCTTTTACCCGAGGAGTGGAAAGCGCGAGAAAACCCCAAGCTACTTTAAGTCTCCGATAAGACGCGCCTCTAGTGAAGTTCCCAAACGCTCTTATACTTTACTCTGCAGGAAGGAAATCCTCTGTGCTACTGCCTTGCTAGCTTGGATACGGGACTTAGCCTTGCTCAGGTCATTCGCCAGCTTATTATCCCCCACCACATCTCTGATCCAGTTACTGAAATCGTTTCTCCCCTCACCCGAATGGTAATGGAAAGTCTCGTCACCCATACCATTTAGAGCTTCTTCAAGCTCCTTGAGATTCTTGACGACCCTGCCATCTTGACACCAGAAGTGTTTCTCATCCGGCACATCCCCTAAACGCCTGTTTGCTTCCTCTTTGCTAACCTTGACAATCTTGGCCATACGCGCCCACCTCCTGACTTGATACTATATTTACATTATACCATAGAAATTCCCGAACCAGAATAGCGAAGAGTCGTAGAATGTAAGGAACACTATACGTTACCTAGTCTGCGGTGTAGTCCCCTATGCCAGCTTTATATCGGAGTGCGTGTTTACTTCCTTGAGAAACTGCAACAGGATCCGGCTTCTCAAGTCGTTGCGACCCCGCAATGGAGCCACGAACTTGCCCTTAATCCAGACGTGCTCTGGTTCAATATGGATCAGGACACGAGGGCTATTCGTGGCTTCGTTCAGAAACTGAGGGTAGCCATTTTGGAATACTCGACCGGCCTCTCTCACATAGACTTTGTCCTGGCTCTTTAAGATACCTTCCAGGAGTTTACTGGCTTTCTCTACATTGCTATCAGTGGTGAGTGGGATACGGACTTCATCAAACATATAGTCAGAAGAAATAGCCTCAGAGTGCACCGAATAGTCCTTCGAGTAATTCAATACAGGTTGGTCTAGGACCAGCATGTTGGGCACATGCAATAACCTGCCAGTGAGCTCACCTCCTAGCTTTTCGTCTTCTCCAACCTCTTCTAGAGTAGTATGGAGTAGTCCCACCCTTCGCACATCACCCTTTACGTTAGCAATGCGAATTCTATCTCCTAGGCCATAAATGCCGGAGAAGGTGATGGCAAAGTAAGCTAGAAAACTGGCGGTATATTTTTGCAAAGCTAGAGCCAGTCCCAAAGTGATAATAGGCACCCATATAGCTATCTGGGGCACGTAAATCGCTGCCACCACGGTAGCTGCAGCTAATGCTGCGACTACGGCCAAACCCACGACTGCCGTGAGTAGCCTAACACTACGTATTTTGTCTCGAACTATGAATGCCATTGCCTCATTGTGAGCTCAGCTACCACTTGAAGGTAACTGATACGCAATAACAGTCTATTATAGTCTTGCCCTGAGCCAGTTTAGCCTCGTCTCCACCTTGCGAGCAACGGTTGCCTGGATGGTGGCCCTCTGTAATTGATTAGCCAGGGTTACATCGCCGACGACATCCCTGACCCAGTTACTGAAATCATTTTCGTCTCCAGTAGCATGGTATTGAAATGTTTCCTCTGTCATTTCCCGAAGTGTTGTGGCAAGTTCATCTAAATTCTTTGCCATCCGGCCATCATGAAACCAAAATACTTTGTCTTGCGGGACATCTCTTAACCACAGCTCGGCTAGCTCTTTTTTGGTTTTAGTTACCATGACTATTGACCTACCTCCTCTGGCTAATTACTACTATCGTCTCTCTTTTTCTTTCTCAAGAACGAGAGAATTCTCCATCCCAGATCAGGGGTGGGAGAGCCACCCCTCCCACCCCTATGCCCCCGGCTATAGTTTACTTACTTTTTGGGGCCGGGTTTGCCGGGCATGCGTTTCTTTTGCACTTGTATCACCTCCCTTTTTCAGAAATAAACATGGTACTTTAATTCTTCTTACGAATATGTTATAAATAACTATACTTCACTTACATTCATGATACTTGAATAGTGATTTATTATTCATGTATAATTATACACCTAATAGGTTGTTTGTCAAGACCTTTGGCGGGAAATTTGCAGAAATTTATTAAAAGGAGGTGAAACATGCCGGAGTGGACATTTCTTAGCAACCACGCTCTGGTGCTGAGCTATATCGCTCACCACCCCCGGATAACTGCTAGGGAACTGGCTAATGCCGTTGGTATTACGGAGAGGGCGACTAGAAAGATAATCGCCGACTTGCTGGAAACTGGCTACATCGCGAAAAAACGAGAAGGACGGCGCAATCGCTACCGAGTCAACCCTGACCTCGATCTTCGCCATCCTATCCATGGTGAAACCGCTGTAGGAGACCTTCTTGAGGCGCTAGGTTGGAGGAGGCCAAGGAGAACTGTAAAAACACACTGACGTGAGCATAACTGCAAAAGATTATGTGCTTACTAAATGACGTTGGGTGGGTTGCTCTTCACAGAATTAGGCCCTAACCAACATCGCTTCATATTCATCATTGTCCATATAACTTAGGCGGTTTTTTAGTCAACATTAATTTGCCATCCATTTCAGCCTGCAAAGAAAGTATGTAGTTATTCATATAATAGCACAAGCCATATTCTGCTATAATACAATGTTTGTCTGGCTTTAGAAGGAATCGCCTGATATCTCCTCGGTGAGCCATGGCAGAGATACTGGGTTAGCATAGCAATGAAGGTTATGGCAAAAATGGCTGGGTAAAGGGGGAAGTGTGTTTCTCGAAGGGAAATTACCTGAGCGCATAGGTAGATTGGAGGAGCTGGCTAATAATCTGTGGTGGAGCTGGCACCCCCAGGCGCGTGACCTGTTCCGAGCCCTGGACTATCCACTATGGCGGTTGGGTGGGCACAACCCGGTCAAGCAATTACGCGAGATCAGCACCGATAAGTT
>Ga0209636_10003460_pt1 | contig 16065 bp, 15 predicted proteins | sample DeeMarSWOR152_54_FD_187464 | JGI IMG/M metagenome (GOLD analysis project Ga0209636, IMG submission 187464) | Marine sediment microbial communities from White Oak River estuary, North Carolina - WOR-1-52-54 (SPAdes) (version 2) | ecosystem: Environmental > Aquatic > Marine > Intertidal zone >...
TTTATTCTCATATTTTTGCCTCCTACCCCTCACTAAAAAAAAAGAAAAAGGGAGGGGGTGTTCATCCCTTAAGCATTATCTTATGATATCAATTCCGAGTGTTTGACTCATTTCCCTTATGATGGGTTTTTCATATGAGACCGGCCCGAGTATGTATGGTGATTGAACTCCAGTTATTATCGTTATCACTTGAACCTTGCTCTCAAAGTCTGGCAGAATTCTTGCGCCCCAGATGACCTGAGCAGATGGATCTAGATATTGGGATACTGTTTCTCCGATTAGGTTGACTTCGTCTAGTCTTAAGTCATTACCACCAGTTATGTGTATCAATGCTCCCTTTGCACCTGTGTAATCAACCTCCAATAGAGGATTGTTCAATGCTTTTGTAACAGAATCCATTGCTCTGTCAGAGCTATTACTCTCTCCGATTCCTAGAGCAGCTACTCCTCCAGCATGCATTATAGATCTCACATCGGCATAGTCTACATTAACTAACGAAGGCAAAGTTATAGTTTCGGTTATTCCTTTTACCATACTCGCAATCAGTTCATCCGCAACTCCAAAAGCTTGTTGTATAGGTAGATTACCAGCATACTTCAATAATCTGTCATTCTCTATCACTATGACAGTATCACAGTTTTGTCTTAATCTTGCTAGTCCTTCCTCTGCCTTTGCTATCCTAGCTCCCTCGATCTTGAATGGCATCGTGACAACGCCAATAACGATTGCGTTCATAGCTCTTGCTATTTCTGATACAACAGGAGCAGCACCAGTTCCTGTTCCACCACCTTCACCCGCACAGACAAATACCAGATCTGCAGTGTCCATCGCTTCTTTTATATCGTTCCTTGATTCTTCAGCACATTTTCTACCGACTTCAGGATATCCTCCTGCACCCAGTCCTTTAGTAATGTCCTTACCGATGAGAATTTTTTTATCGGCTTTACCAACTGTTAAATGTTTAGCGTCTGTGTTGATAGAAACAGTTGAAGCGCCTTCAACTCCCATCTCTGACAATCTTGTTACTGTGTTCTGTCCTGCACCACCGCAACCATATACTACGATCCTTGCTTTCTTAAGAGCAAAACCGAACTCTTCTTCAGCTTGTTTAAAGTAATCAATGTTTGTTTTAGTTATGCCAGAATTGGTCTGGAACTTAAATCTATCCAATGGACTATCTTTAGTCTCATCTCCGAATGTTCTCTTCAAAGCACTATGGATTATCGACTCCATTTTCATTCCTCCTATTCCATTAAACCTATATTTTGATTCGTCGATTTTTTTTTAAATCATCGACCCGTATTTATTTTATAGGAATAGGAGTTCGTAATCGAACTTTGTGATTAGGTCCACTTTACAGTACCGGAAATAGGTCAGAATTAGGTCCAATTATAATTTTCTTTAGTTATATTTAAATTCATTTATTATAGATTAAAACCTATATTTCTTTTGAAATTTCCTATGCAACAACCTTTGCTTCTTATGGATTTCCTGTGGAAATTAATCTGACTCTGAAGTAGCTTCATATAGTTTTAGACCTTCTAACAAAGGTTCTTTTGGGTTAAATTTTATAGTCTCATAAGCTATGTAGGTTTCGGTTTTCTTTACTGCCGGTAGAGTCTGTATTTTTTTCAATAATTTTGTTAATTCATCTCTATTCCTAACAATGGCTTCGATGATTATATCAAACCTTCCGAGGACATGATGAACTTGAGAAACTTCTTTGAATGTCTTTAATATTTCATCGGCCTCTTGCCTGAATTTGGCTTGGGGCTCTGCCACGATTAGAATATAAACCTTCAACCTGAGTCCTATCTCTTCTGGGCCAACATCAATAGAAAACTTTATTCCCCTTCTTCTGTATTCATTGATCTTGGCATAAACACTCTGCCTGGTCATGTGACATTTTCCCGCAAGCTTAATAATTTTTTGCCTGCTATCATTAATTAATTCGGTCAACAAAAGGCGGTCTTTCTTCCTTAACATAATGTTAAAATTATTGATAATATATGTATTTATATTTTTACTTTATGTATACATTCAATTTATTAAATAATCAAAAAGTTAAAATTCATAAAAAAAATTAATCTTTATGTTCAACGATAAATAAAGAAACCAAATGATACACGAAGGGCGTATAAAGTGTTGATATCAACAGATGAAATAACAATAAAAGGTTTTAAAAAAATATTCAAGAAGATTATAAATCTCAAAGAAAAAACTGGCATTAAAGCAATTCAAAATAATCCTCCCGATTTGTTCGAGATGACAAAAGCTTATGGGATGAGATTTAAGAACGGTTCTTGGGGATTTGCATCAAATATTTGGCACAGATCTTCAATTGGTAGCGTCTTTGTGGAAAAAGAAGAAGACTTAAAACCTGAACATAAACAATTAATGTTACGTGTTTTGGAACATATTTTAGTCCAAGGTCCATTTATTCAAGTAGATTGTTATTTGGGATCACCTAATTCTCCTGTAAAAATGCATGCGAGGCTTTATTGCGATCCACAATTCCCTGACATAGCATACAGATGGTCACAGTTAAACTTTCCAGCCCCTCCAGACGAAGAGCCCGATGTAATGTTGATTGATATACCCCATTACTTAGGTAACCCAAATGTGCCTGGAAATAATCACATGCTAAGAGTGATTCGGTTTCCTTTTCATAATTATACAATAGTCACTTGCAGTTCCTACCAAGGTGAAGTGAAAAAAGGGTTCCTATCACATTGGATATACCATGTTTACAAAAAAGGAGGAAGCGGTGAACATGCGGCTTTGAGGGAATTCATAGTGAAGACAGTGGATGGAAAATCGAGAAGAGTGGTGATGACAATATGGGGGCTAAGTGGTACAGGTAAATCAACACATAGTATGTATATTTTTGGGGAACATAACAAACGCTTATTCATAAAGAAATTTGGGATAAATCCAACTGAATATGTTTCCAACCAAGCAATTAGGAATGATGATATCGTAGCATTATTTGAAGATAAAGTTTATGGCTCTGAAAAAGGCTCTTGGACAAAGACAGAAGAGGTAAATGAATCACAACTCCCCATTTTGCGCGCAGCAATGTCTCCAAGGGCTTTACATGAAAACACCGAATTTGGATCAGACGGAAACCCCAGTCTAAAAGGAGAAATATTCCAATATTTTGGGGTATCAAATAGGAATGCCAGAAGTGTTTTTAATTTGGAAGATACGGGTTTCTTTGATGGGAAGATAGATTCAAACGCTCCTCTTAACACTTTAGTCTTCATAAGTCCAGGCAACTTTTGTGATTATGCGTGGGTAAAAATAGAAGACTTGGCCTTTGCTGCAAAAGTATTGGCCGATGGAAGAACTGTTGGTCACCCAGCTCAATCTATTGCCGTTGTTGGAAAGGAGTTATATGAATCAAGGTATTGTTTACCGTTCACGATGGGAGTTGGAAATGCTGAACATGTAGTCAGATTTTATAAAATATTGAAAAATTTAAAGAAGAAAAGTCACCTGGACATTTACTTACTTAATACAGTTGGTAAGATAGGTGCAGAATACGAATGGATTGAAGAGGAACTTGGGGAAAAGAACTATATGATGCCACGCTCAAAGCTCAAGAATGGGACGGATGGAATACCTAAACCAGTCGGAGGTAATGGACCGTCAGTCGAAGAAACAGAGTTCTTCCTTCTTCAAGCTGCTAGAAAGGCTGTAGAATATGAACCACATCCTATTTGGGGTAAAAAGGTATTTGTACCTGTGGAGATCGAAGGATTTTCAAAGGAAAGACTTGAACAATTAAATCCATTCACTTATCGTGGTATGGAAGAAATGTGTAAACTTTTGAGAGCACAAATAATCAAGAGTAAATATTATTTGGATTTACAGTGCCCTGGATTGCCTAAGGTCATATATAACTCAATGGAGGTACAGTGAGACAATGGTAATGGAAGTTCTCATAATGATTGAAGACCCGTTGGCTTTTTGCAATAAAGAACTTGGAATGGATTATAAAAAAGATGGGGAGGGATACACTAGAGTCGAAGTTCAACCACACCCCCAATTGGGTGGTCATTATCAAAATCCTGTCGTTGTACAGGAAAATCCACTCGAAATCATAGGAAAATCCGTGGAGCATATGTGCAGAGAGTATGAAATAAAAACTACTGAGAGGTCGATTTTTATCATTAGTCCAGAATTAGTAAAAGTTATTTTTTACGACGATGTAGGAATAGATGACCTTAACGAACGATATAGAGGCATCCTGTCTGTTGAAAAAGTACCAGAGAGACCGAACGGACCTATTCTAATTGATGCATTGGATGAATTTTGTAGACCAAAGTTACAATCATAGAAAACTAGATACTTTAATTTCTGAGTCTGGTTAAGTTAAAAAATATCAGATTATTACCAGAAGATAGATTTAAATATAATAATACCAAAAATACCCCTAGGTGCTAAAAGTGCACGGTGAATGTTTTAATCTGGTTTGAACTTTCTGAGCTTTTCTTAGTCATAACTCTTTTATTCTCTAAATTTAAACTTTTAAAGGTGAGTCTATGGTAGAGTTCACAGATGTTTCTAAGATATTATCTGGCAAAGCAAAGAAAACAGTTCATATTCATGGCTGGCTTCATCACAAGAGATCTAGTGGTGGCGTGCAATTTCTACTGATAAGAGATGGAACTGGGATAATTCAATGCACGTTAAGAAAGGAAAAGGTAGATGAAAGAACATTCGATAAAATAGATAAACTACTGATAGAATCGGCAGTTGAGATTAAAGGAACGGTAAAGAAAGATAAGCGTGCTCCTGGGGGTTATGAAATCTCGATTGAAGATGTCAAAGTTTTGTACGAATCCAGAGAAGAATTTCCCATAGCCAAAAAATACCATGGTCCAGAATTCCTATTGGACTATCGTCATCTGTGGTTGAGAAGTGAGAAGATGCAGGCCATGCTCAAGATAAGATCTAAAACACTTGAAGCTGCGAGAGAATGGTTCTTAAAACATGGCTATATAGAATTCCAATCTCCGATAATGATTACTGCTGCTTGCGAGGGTGGTTCAACTCTCTTCGAGTTAAAATACTTTGATAGAAAGGCTTACTTGACCCAAAGTTGGCAACTGTACGCAGAAGCTGCAATTTATTCGGTTGGAAAGATATTTACCATTGCCCCTTCATTCAGGGCAGAAAAATCGAGAACAAGAAGGCATTTGACTGAGTATTGGCATATAGAGACTGAAGAACCGTGGTGTGATTTAGAATGTATCATCAAAGTTATGGAAGGTTTAATAACTCACATACTCCATAAACTCGCTAAAGAAATGCCTAAAGAATTAGATATGTATGATAGGGACCCAAAAGATTTGTTGAAGATTAAACCCCCGTTCAAAAGATTAATGTACGATGAAGCAGTAGAAATTCTTAAAAAAGAAGGTGTTGAAGTCAAATGGGGAGAGGATTTAACTTGGGAACAACAGAAAGTCTTGAGTCTAAAATTCAAAACTCCATTCTTTATTACTCACTTCCCAAAAGCAGCAAAAGCATTCTATCATAAACCTGATCCTAAAAGACCTGAAGTTACTCTATCAGTAGATTTGCAAGCTCCTGAAGGACATGGGGAATTAATTGGTGGTGGTCAGAGAACTCATGAATTGGATGATTTGTTAAAAAGAATAAAGGAAGATGGTTTGAAAGAAGAAGATTATCAATTTTATGTTGATTTGAGGAAATATGGTTCAGTTCCACATGCAGGCTTTGGCCTTGGTTTAGAAAGGTTAATAATGTGGATTTGTAAATTAGACCATATTAGGGATGCTATTCCGTTTCCAAGGACGTTGACGAGGATTTATCCCTGATGCCCCGGTAGCTCAATGGTAGAGCAGTTGGCTGTTAAGCGTTGCAGGAACCAAAAGGTTATCGGTTCGAATCCGATCCGGGGCGCTTCTTAAAATATTAAAATTTTATTTAAATTAGTAATGGGCCCGTAGCAGAGTCTGGATAATGCGCCTGGCTTCGGACTAGGAGATCATGGGTTCGAATCCCATCGGGCCCAATCGAACCCTGGGTTGCATGGGCTTTGGGGGATTCTAACCCCTCAAAACAAATTTTAGGATTAGAGAGCTTATTCTTAGCGAATTCTTTGAATAAAGTTTTTATAAAAATGTGAGGCCCATCGAACCTTTTTGAAAAAGATAGATTTTTGTTTTTTCCCTCAATTTTCATTTATCTTTTTAAGTCTGTCAATCAAAGCAGCAGGTGCGTCTGTTCTTATGATTTCCTTTCCACTTTCTATTTTTTTATCAATCTTTTTCCAAAAGAAATGATAAAGTTCTATTTCTCCATCATAACCATACAAATTTTTTTCATAGACTTCTAGTCCAGACATGTAAAGTATATCTTCAGTTGGAAGTTCCATCATACTTCTGATTTTATTTAAAACTTTTTTAAATTCTGGAGTGAACGGCACGATTAAATGCCACCCATGTTCATCATATTCACCACCAACTTCAACGGCACGATTAGCAAGTTCTTTCAACTTTCTTCTGTATTTTTGTTTTGTTGGTATCAAACCCATTTTTCCTGAAGTACTAACTATCCCTCTTCCTTCTTGTTTTGTAATTCTAGATAATTCTTCGAGCATCTTGTATCCATCGTTGGAAAATATTAAAACACTGGGCAAACATCCAAATTCTGTAGTTAAATCAGAACAAGAATCCCTTAAAGGCAGATATCTCCCGTCCGCTCTGATGTAATCAAGGTTTTTCTCCTTTTGTAAATTCAAACCGGGCTTATACTCAGCATCAATTGCAACATATGTTTTTTCAGGATTCACTCTCGCAGAATTTACTAAATAATCAGCAGAACCAGAACCTATATCTACGACTAAATTTGGGTTTGATTCTTTGATCAATTTTTCGAGCAAGGGATTATCTGGTGGTGCTTTAAAGATTTGTGGTTCCATAATTGACTACTATTTAGTGACAGTATATAAAGATTTCTATCTAATAGAAAATACTTTATTTCTGGTTCAAATTACCCCCCAAATCTTGGTGGGCCTTATAAATCGAACCCAGGATCAGAATCCCATCGGGCCCAATCGAACTTGAAATTCAAATCTCCCAGAGTCCATAGAACCTCAGGTTAAATAAAGTTACATACATAAGAACAGAAGTATAATTCTGCGTGAATTCAGATCCCACCTCACACCACTCTAACAAACTATTTATTTGAATCGTTTTTTAATCAGAAATGTTAAAAGTATTAACAAAACTATTACAGCTACTATTGCTAACTGTAAAATTCTTGAGTCAATACTAAAACCATTAGTTATTTCTTGTTTAGCATTTTCAAGTTTTATTGGTGTCTCTGAGAAAAATCCAACTTCTACTGAGTGATTGAAATCGTCCTTCAATATCCATTTATCCATAACGGTGGTGTCATCGACTCTTATACTGAATTCTGCTTCTCCATTTTCATTGATTTCTCCAGACCAAACAATCTTCCCATCTTTTTCCAAAGTAAGTCTAGTTTTGTTTTCGCTCAGAACATCATAAAATTTTGTGACGTTTGAGTCTTCCCAACGAGTCCATGGGATAAGATTTGGATCAATTTTACAGTTGCCTCTTATAACAAAATCATTATTTCCAGTTATTGGAACAACCTTTTCAAGGCTTCCGATTATAATGAGTGGATTAACACAAATAGAATTTCGAAAAATTATTTCACCATGCAAGTTGTTTGCATTGAATTCGTTTATCATGGTGTTTATGAAAGTTACTTTTGAATTATCAGAAATAATTGTGTGCAAACCCTCGGAATCTCGTACAGTAACATCAGACAAACCATTTTGAATGAATAACCCCCATTGACTGCTTACAGTTACATTTTTGAGTTCGATATTCTTGTATTTGTAATTGGTTGGGACTCTAAGATGTAAATTGCTGAATTCTGCTGTTTCATTCTGGAGTGCAAATACTATCCTTCGTACATTTGAATTCTTTATACTAATATTAGCGCTAGAATCAGCAGTTGAGTGAAAAAAGAATGTCCAGCTGCGTTCAAACCCACCTGGTTCCAGATCATCTGGCACGAGCTCTGTGTCCTCCAAAATGAGGTTTGAATTAATGCCAGAAACTGAAAGATTTTTTTGCAAGCTCCATTCTTTAAAATAACCAGTGTCAAGCTCCTCTGCAAATAAAGTGGCATCTGGAGGAACATTAATAACTATTGCTCCAATTGTTGAATTTTTGACTTTGACAAATGCTCTGTCAAATGCCCCAACAGCACCACCAATATCAAAAAGAATTTCTGAGTTCTCAACTTCTGCACTTGCATTATCCCAAATGGAAAAGAGATGAACCTTTGTTGGGGAGTTCTTCATACTAACATGCGAGAACTCTCGAGCTTCTACAACAAATCCTGTGTCCTCTCCTGGACGAAGTATAGAATTGTCAATCTCTAACGAAGAATAATCTTCTGGATATATTCCAGAATGCCAATTAGCTCTTATCCTTGTTATCTGTAAAGTCGCGTTTCTTATTATGAGTTTTGAACTATCCTTCAAGTAAATGTTTCCAAACTGTTTGAATTCTTTGTTATCTAAAACAAGAACCTCTTTTCCAGATAAAGTTATATCATCCCTGTGTTCACCATTCATAAATAAAATATTGGCATCTAACTCCTGTGCCGCAACTTTAACTGGAAACTGTAATGTTAAAATGATTATAAAAATCAAAACCAAAAAAGGAATTCTGAAAACTAATTTTCTCATAATAAAATATTAATCAAATTTATTTAAAATCTTAAAAATGAGATAGGTTTTTGGTCTCAAAAACAAGATAATCTAAATATGAAAAAATTATTTCTATCGTTGTTTTTAATCATTTTATTTAGTGGTTGTGTTCAGCAAAATAAACCAATAGCTTGCACAGAAGAAGCTAAGATATGTCCAGATGGTTCTGCTGTTGGTAGAGTTCCACCAGATTGTGAATTTGCACCCTGTCCATCTACAACAACTACAATCAAAGCAAGTACTGAGAACATGGTTTTGGTCACTGCAGGTATTTTTACAATGGGACGTGAGAATAGAGAAGGTTGGACTCCAATGGCTGCACCGGAAATGTTTGATGATGAATTACCGGCTCATGAGGTTTATGTAGATGCATTTTATATCGACAGGTATGAAGTGACAAACCGACAATTTAAGGAATTTGTAGATGCTACTGGTTATGAGACTGAAGCTGAAAGGGACGGTAGTAGTGAGGTTTTAGTTGCAGCGAATGAAGCTCGAACTCCTATTCAAGGAACAGATATCGGATGGAAAGAGATTGAAGGAGCGACTTGGCGTACACCAGAAGGCCCTGACTCAAATATTGAAAATAGGATGGATCGTCCCGTAGTTCATGTAAGTTGGAATGATGCTAATGCTTATGCAAAATGGACCGGTAAGAGATTGCCTACTGAAGCCGAATGGGAAAAAGCCGCAAGAGGAGGTACGAGAACTAATTGGTTCTGGTCTGATAGTATAGAAGATAATACTTACAAAGCAGGAAAATATCAAAACATGTATGCTGAACATAGATTGGATTATCAGTATCCAGAAGGAGTTTATGATGGATACGATGGTACATCGCCAGTCGGTTCTTTTCTACCTAACAATTATGGTCTTTATGATACTTCTGGTAATGTTTTTGAATGGGTTGCAGATTGGTATCAGTATGATTACTTCAGCATCAGCTCACAAGAAAATCCTAAAGGACCAGTTAATGGTACTGAAAAAGTGGTTAAAGGTGGTGGATGGAATTTCTGTGAATGCTATACTAGACCTGCAAACAGACAACCGCAAGATGTACACGATCGCAATTCTGCATTAGGTTTTAGATTAGCACTTGATGTAGAATAGTTTTCAAACTAAATCTATTAAATAGAAAATTTGTGTAACTCCAATAACTTTTAATTTCAAAGGGCATCGGCCCACTACAATATCAAACCAGATAATTAAACAAAAATAATTAATTAATGCTTTTTTCTGGCAATAGGCGTAGTTAGCAATTTATAATAAATAGCATGAAATCAGATTAGAGAGAATTCGTGGGGGTGTTCCAAGGGGGATGAATTAATCCCCTCGTCTCTCTTTATGTGAGTGAATATCCATGAGTTGTGAGTGTTGCTGCGTGAAGAAAGAGAAGAAAAAGAAGAAAACCAGAATCAAATAGGTTTTTTTGCTAAATAGTATCATCAGAATAATTCTATTTATAACCATCTTTTAATCTCTCGTTCAAATTCAAAGATGATTTCTTTATCAAAATGTTTTAGTCCTACATGAAGAAGTTTTCTTATACCAATAATAGTATGGCATTCCATTATTTCTTTTATATCAGAAATATACCTTTTTTTAATAACGCTGGAGTTGGTTTTTGTTCCATCGCAAAGATTATTCCAGATAGTAAAACCTGTCATTAATAATTTACTTTCTCTTAAATGAGTACCATAAAGTATTCGGGATTCGTCTTCTTGAGTTCTTTCAAACATTTTAATTATTTTCAAAACTTTCTCTAGTTCAAAAAAATCATTTTTAGATAATTTTTTCTTGAAAATTCCAAGAATTTCTTTATCAAGTGAAAGGAGATTTAAAAAATCCTTTGAAGGCCTTGATCTTGAAACCCTTTCTCCTGTTGCTTTGGTATATAATATCTTCAATTTCTTCCACCAGTAACCAACAGGAGTTTGGGAATAATTTTCATATGCCAAGTATCGATCGTAGTGATAATAATGATGATCCATTGCAGACTGAAATAAATATAATAGAGAAAGTAAAGCTGCTGTTTTCTCTTTATTTTCTAATTTTTCAGTTTTCCTTATTAAGGGGAACAATGATTCATAAAATTTTGTATAAAATCTCAAATTTTTTAACAAAGCCATTCTAAACTTTTTGGGATTTTTGATATACTCTTTTATCTCCCTTTTTGACAAAGGGGGGACAAATCTATCTGCAACATCGACAAAAAAACCATCCATAGATTTCAGGAAATGTGGTCGAACTTTCATAGGATAAGAAATTTTTAATCCTGCTGTTTTCCACTGACCAACTTTATTATTAGAAATACCGATTTTCTCTAAAATAGTTTTTTTCTTATTTCGTTTCATATATTTCGCCTTCTGTCCCATCGACAATTATTTCCTGATTGTCTTTTAGAATTTTTGTTGCCTTTTTTGTAGCTGTCACACATGGAATTCTCATTTCTCTTGATACTATTGCGGCATGACAAAGTAAACCACCTATATTGGTAACAATAGCTTTGGCCTTTCCCATGGCCGGAACAAAACGAGGATCAGTCATTTCGGTAACTAAAATATCTCCATATTGTACCTTGGAACCTTGCGAGGGATCAGAAATAATCTTTACTCTCCCCTTAACAATTCCGGGACTTGCAGGAAGTCCCCGTAAAATGATTTTTGGTTTGGGCATATAATTAGTATATCAAAATCGTTTTATAAGTAAATCAGATAGGTGTTGTTCTATAAGGGTTCAATAAGGAATTTTAACAATTAAAAATAATAAAGATAAAGTTAAAAAAGGTAAGGAGATAAAGATAAAGTAATGTTTGAAGCAAAAAGATGTGGCAGATGCGGTAAAGGCTTGAAGAATGATTGGAAGTTCTGTCCTTACTGTGGTGAGGGGACTGAGTATAGGCGACCTTATAGGGATATTTTCGAGAACATTGACGATGAATTCGAAAAAATTGATAAGATGTTCGGTCCCAAGTTCTTTAAATTTCCTAGAATCGATATAGAATCTCCTTTTAGGGGGAGTGGTATCAGCATAACTATTAAAAGTGGGGCAGGTATGAAACCAGATGTAGACGTAAGGACATCTGGGCATTACAAAAAACTTGAACCTCATTTAAAAAAACGTTTAGGTGTTACTGAAGGTATTGAAGAAGTGAAAGAAGAAAAAATTCCAATGAAAATACCGAAAATAACTGAAGAACCAGAGACAAAAATTGAGACTGTTGGGAACAAACAAAATATCATCATTAAACTTCCTAACGTTAAGAAGGAGAATGACATTCAAATAAGAAAGCTAGAACAGTCACTCGAGATAAAGGCATTTGCCAGGGATAAGGCATATTTTAAGTTGATACCAATTAGACCCAATAGTCAAATTTCAGATAAAAGTTTTAAGAATGGTTTCTTGAAAATTGAAGTATTGTTACTTTAATTTTTCTTCCAAAAAATAATTAATCCTTAAACCACTAATCTATTATCAATGTTAGTAGGAAGAATTATCGGCAAAACAGCTCCAGAATGGTTTGAATTCGAAGTTACAGATGTAATCAAAAAAATGGATTTCATCGCGACAAGAGATCCTGAAAGACACTGGGTTCTTGGTAGAATTGAAGGCATAATTCAAGAGAAAGAAAAAGCTATTGCTAAAGTTTCTGTTATAGGATACACTGACAAGAGAGGGACTGTAAGATTACCAAAGATGCCATTTAGACCGGGTTCATTCGTGTACAAAGCAGATGATGGTCTGATAAAGAAAGTTCTGGATCTAAAAAGTTCAGGTCTTTATGTCGGCTTGTTGGATGGGGCCGAAAACCTGAGAATTCATCTTGATCCAAAAATATTGATAACTAAACACTTAGCTGTCTTAGCTAAATCCGGCTTTGGAAAATCTTACTTCATCGGGGTTTTATTGGAAGAATTCATGGAAAATAAGCTTCCTGCTGTCATAATCGATCCTCATGGAGAATACCTTTCACTGAGAGAACCGAATAAAAAACCAGAAGAAATTAAGTACATGCCTCCTTTTGGGGTGAAACCGAAGGATTACAAGAAGAACTTGCAGGTATTCTGTCTTGAGAAGAACCTGTCAGTAGGAGCTAAAAAGCTCAAGTTCAGGAACAAACTGAACTATCAAGAAGTCTTCGAGATGTTGCCTTTCAGACTCACGCCTAATCAAATGGGTGTGATTTATTCTGCTGTACAAGACATAGGGAAACCGGAATATACAATAGAAGAAATCAGGAAACAAGTCCAAATATCAAGCAGTAAAGCTAAATGGGGAACTTTATCTGTCCTTGATTTTCTGAAGACGACAGGTTTATTTGACAGTACGAATTATATCAAAACTACTGACATAGTTAAGAAAGATACTTTAAGCATAGTCAACCTGAAGGGTATTGATCCAGATGTTCAACAATTAGTTGTCTATAAATTAGTAAAGGATTTATTCGAATCCAGAAAACAAGGTAAAATTCCTTATTTCCTTCTTATAGTTGAAGAAGCACAGAATTTCTGTCCTGAAAGAGGATTTGGAGGTGAAGCGATCAGTTCACATATTCTAAGGACTGTAGCATCTGAAGGAAGAAAATTTGGTATGGGCCTTGCCGTCATCAGTCAAAGACCTGCAAGAGTTGATAAGAATGTTCTTTCTCAGTGCAATACACAACTTTTCTTGAGAGTGACAAATCCGAATGACTTAAGGTCGATAATGGATTCTGTTGAGGGGATAACAAGAGGGATAGAATCACAAATCAAGATATTGCCAGTGGGAACTTCTGTTGTTGTTGGGGTAATAGATCAACCTTTGATAGTCAACATCAGGATAAGAAGGACGAATCATATGGGAGCTCCTGCAATGATGCCGAAGAAGATGAAAGAGATGGAAGAAGGTGACATACTATACTTCTATCCCAAATTCTTAGAGGAAGATGTTAAGAAAAACATACTAAAGAAATTCGAACAATTCAAGCTTGTCTACTATCCTCTCTGGAGGTTTAAATGTAAGTTCTACACAGAAGAGGGAGAAAAGATTGATAACATATTCTTGGATGGGTTATCGGGAGAATTGGTTTTCACAAGGGATAATTTGTTGGAAAGAACTGAAGGTTTGCCAAAATTGCTTAGGTTGAATATGAAGGAAAAAGCTGTATTACTCTATCTCACGACTTATGGTCTGTCCCCATTCGAAAAAATATCAAAAAATTTGAAAATATCAGAAAAAGACTTGTCAGAAATCCTGTCAAAATTACAAAAACAAGATCTTGTATCAAAGGAAGATAATGATTATGAAGGCAACCTTAACTTGAATTTTGAGGATATAATAGAGAAGCAGATTTCTGAAAATCCTGTGAATTACAAGTATGCAGGTGAGGTTTTACCTTTCAAGGTTAAAAGATCTCACACTGATGATGTCTTGGATTTGTTCAGTCCTGAGGCAGTTGAGAGAAAGATGTGTTATTATCCTTACTGGTTCATTTTCTATGATGATGGCAGCATAGATGTGATAGATGCATTGACAGGAGAGAAGGATAAGAATTTAATGTCTGAAGATATCTTAAATTTGATTGCCCCTGTAGTCTAGACCGGTCAAGGATGCAAGCCTCTCGTCTTTTGGAAGAAAGCTTGAGACACGGGTTCAAATCCCGTCGGGGGCAATGAGCTTTTTATGAACTAAATTCTAAATTAATAATATGAGAAAGGGACTCGCAACGGAGACGATATTGTTATTGGTTCTTGGAATACTAGTAGTTGGAATCATTGTATATTTATTATACAAATATGCTCTTACTAAGGAACTATCGGCCCAAGAATGTATGGGGAAACTCATTAATATTTGCATGCAGTGTAAAAATATGGAATGGGGAAACCATGCAATTTCAAATGATATAACATCAGATTGTTCTAGATATCCACAATTCAGTGTCTGGAGCGATAATACAAATTGTAATGCAGGATCCACTCAAATAGATTGTCAAGCACTCGGTGTTCAATAGAAAAAATCAATTTCAAATTTCTTTTATAAAGATACTTAAATTCTCAACGATTTATTGAGTATTATGTCTTTTAAATTTGCTTGCGATTTGTTTAAACCAGAAGAAGCGAATGTAATAGTTTTTGGAGTTCCCATAGGCAATAATTCAAAAAAGGTTTTGGAGAATTTAAGAAAAACGAGTGATGACATTGAAACATTCGATATCGATAAAAGAATAAACTTACTTGATAATGTAAAGATTGCTGACATTAGTAACCTCAAATTAAATAAATTAGACGATATAACTAAAAAAACCAAAGCAATTCTAAGAGAGAAGAAAATTCCCTTGATTCTTGGTGGCGGTCATTTAATCAGTTTATATGCAATGAAAGCATTTGAAAATGTGAAATTAATAGTTTTTGACGCACATTGTGATTTGAAGGATGAATACGAAGATGAAAAAATCAAAGAGTTAAATTTTGTAAAAGGTATTAAATTCAACTCAAGAGTTAACGATGCTACTTGGCTGAGGAGAGGTTGCGAATTCATCAACCCTAAGAATGTATTTTTGATAGGTATAAGGTCATGCGATGAGTTTGAGTTCGGTTTCATAGAAAAGAATGGTATATCATATGCTACTCCAAACCAAATTAAGAATAACACACAAGAACTTAAAGAAAAATTGAGAAGATTCGTCAACGGTTCAAGAATATATGTTAGTATCGATGTAGATGCCTTCGACCCTTCTGTTGCTCCTGCAGTCCATCACCCTGAACCTAATGGTCTTTTCGTTGATGAATTCAACGAATTAATCGACGCATTCAAAAACTGCGAAATAGTCGGATTGGATTTGTGTTGCGTTAAAAATTCTAAAGATGAGAGAACGAACTTTTTAGCAATTAGGACAATATTCGAGGTTTTAGGCCTAATCAAAACCTAAATAATTCATCTGTAGACCGATTTTTAGATTCGAAAAGCATTAATTCAACTAATGATAAATTAATTATCTAAGACCTTGCAAGTGATAGGATGGTTGACATAGAAGGAGAAAAATTCGAGATAAGTAGAGATGAATGGCTCGTCATAGGCACAATCATTGGTTTCGCATTTGTTTGGATATTGTTTTTAATACCGCATATAATGATTTCTGATTGGTTCGTAGGGTTGATGCCGCCAGCACAATACTATTTGTATAACATCGGTTTTCTCTTGTTAATCTTCGTCGTCTTCGGTACTCCAATCAGCTATGCAGCTAAACGCAAGATAAACATAATAGGTGTTTTAGAAGGAGGAATTGCATCCACTCTGTTCTT
>Ga0209636_10003461_pt1 | contig 16065 bp, 11 predicted proteins | sample DeeMarSWOR152_54_FD_187464 | JGI IMG/M metagenome (GOLD analysis project Ga0209636, IMG submission 187464) | Marine sediment microbial communities from White Oak River estuary, North Carolina - WOR-1-52-54 (SPAdes) (version 2) | ecosystem: Environmental > Aquatic > Marine > Intertidal zone >...
TCTGCAACGAGCTATGAAGTCACGGGATTGACGAATGGGACCGCTTACAAATTCAAGGTCACCTGTTATGATGAGGTTCCCAATGAAAGCTCTGGCGCTACAGTCTCCTGTTATGCAAATGCTCCGCTAAGCGACTCGGATTTTCCGGTACAAAGCGGCCTGACAGATGGTGGGGTAGCTAGTCAAGCCACGCAAAGAATGCAAGGCACCGTACCCAATCCCACGGGCTCAAGTGACACCTATGGGGGCAAGGCCTACCTGGTGCTGAATGGCGACAAGCTTCCACTTTCAGTAACCAGCTCAGCAAGTAGCTCAGGGAGAATAATCTACAAAGAGGGAAAGGAATACTATCTGGATGATGCTGATGCGATCGATTTCTCCTCGCTTTCAAAAGAGGGAGCAAGGGCTGATGCGGTTACGTGGGCCTTTGACGTAACATTTTCTATCGTTGCCGGCCTAAACAGCCTTTTTATTGAAGTCTATGATTTGGCTGATGCCCTTTTTGCCAGGACAGAAGAGTGGACTACAGTGGGCACCATTGAGCCCACCAGCCTGGTTGTAACCCTTTGGTGGAATACGAATTTGACCGACATAGACCTCCATGTCTCCCCTGATGATGGCACAACCCACTGTTATTATGGTAATTCAACGGCAGGCGGTATGGTGCTAGACTACGATGACGTCAACGGGTATGGGCCGGAACATATTACAGTCGCGTCCGTAACGGGCACAAAAACCTATAAGATCAAGGTCTACTACTTTGCCGACCACAATACATCAGACACCACCACAGCCACCACGGCCTCTGTAACCGCAGCAGTAAATGGTGAGACGCAGTTAAGCGCAAGTCATCTGATGACTGTTGCAAGTACGGTCTCTACCTGGGGAACGGGAAACCATATCTGGGATGCAGGGGAGGTTGAGGTAAGCGGGGCCAACTTATATGATGTGGTACTGGGCGATCCTGTGCTCACAGCCTTCCCAACTGTTCAGGTCACTGTTACGGTTACAGATCCAACCAATGATGACGCTCATGTCTCAGGGCTGACCTCTGACAATTTTTACGTGATAAATGCCGGCACCTCCATGTCAGGGCTGACTGTAACCGAGACTAGCTCTAACTATATTCTGGAGTATCCTGATACTACTTCTGGTGCAAGAGACCTCTATGTTTATGTATATGTCCCGGCCGAGGGTACCACCGCCATGAAGGGTGGAAAATCGAACGTCAAGACCTACGGCACCAGCTACGCCCTTTTAGTAGGGATCGAGGACTACCCTGGAGATGATAGCGATCTGGACTATTGTATTGACGACGTTGATGATATGTATACTGCCCTGACGGCAAATACAATGTGGTCCAGCACAAATATCACCAAAATCACCGAAAGTTCTGCTACCAAGAGCGCTGTGCTTGATGAGATAACCAGGATCGCCGGGCTCATGAAAAAGTATGACGCTTTCCTTTTCCACTTCTCAGGGCATGGGAGTGATGGAGCAGATGATGACAACCAGTATCTCTGTACGTATGAAGATGATGTGTGGATCTCGGTTAGCGACCTCGCTTCTAAGCTAAGCCTTATACCAAACCCGGGTTCGAATATCACCAATGTTTTTGTCACACTGGATGCATGCTTCAGCGGTAACTTTATCGGAAAAGGGATGGGCAGAGAGGCCACACGCAGGTGTCGACCATTTGTTCCGCAGAGAGAAGCCCAGCCATATATGCTTGCCAGTCTGGCCTTCTCCGCTGACATGAGAGACCTGACAGGCACGAATCTCTTTGTGATGACTGCCGTGGACGGGGATCACTCTGCCTGGGATGTCCCTGACTTAGAGAATGGCCTTTTTACCTACTACCTTGTAAAGGGGCTAACCTACACAAACATCTCTGACGCCCCTGCCAATAGTAATAAGGACGTATGGGTAACTGGAGAAGAGGCATACAACTATCTTATGCCCAAGGCAAAAGAATATTGTGAGAACAATATCTATAACCCCGCCAATCCCGATTACGCGGATGCTGAACAAATATCGCAATATTATCCGGATCTTACGACAAAGAGCAGGTTAGTCTATAACTGGTAGTCTATTAGCCCGCTTCCCTTCTCCGGGGAGCGGGCTAACTTTCGTAGGGAACAAGATTATGAAGAGTAAGGGAGTCATATCATTTATAACTGCTCTCGCCTGTTTTCTGATTCTTTCATCAGGCCTGCACGAGTTATTTGCCGGAGGCCGCACAATAAGACCCAAGCACAGGCTTTCTGGATCGATCTTTTTAAACGCGTGGTATAGGGATAGCCTCATAAATGCGGCCGTATGTAATATTTCTAGCAGCTCACATTCACTTAAGATCGCCACCGGCACCTACGATGTCAGAAAGCATATATATGCCAGCCAGTCTTTAGAGATTCCAGCGAAGTCAATAAAGCTGGTATACTTCCCGTTGTTGAAACGAGAGACCCCGAGGGGAGACCTCAAGGCATCAGATCATGTCTTTGTATTTGCCAACGATTCCGCTGTCCCGAGCCTGATAGGTTTTAGACACATCCAGAATATCTATCGCCGGTATTTCAGGCGCTCTTTAGACAACTTTATCGTAGCGTCGGGAGATAGGACAAGATTCAGTTTTGCTATGAAGCATGATGATTCGCTGCGGGTGCTCTTTATAGCAAAGTCAATAAAGACCCCTAATGAGCTTTTTGTTATTGCTGAGCCTGCCAAAGAAATACTGGGACCCGCTAGCAAGGAAGACATCAAGGCGCTGAAGTTACACAGTTTTTATGAAAAGGAATTCATGAAGCAGTTGGAGGGGAACTACTGCTACCTGATTAAACCTGGTGACGGGGCTACAATTACAGTCGCATACCATGTCCCTGAAATAGAAAATTGCGCCCTTATTACCATCCCAGTCTCTTTCCACATAGTCGAACCCCCTGGTGGTGGGGGCGGCGGTCATGGCCTGACATTCATGGCCTACAATCCCAGTGTTGTTCACATTAAGACACTTCTAAGGCTTTTGACCGAGACTCAATAAGAGCCATCACATGCCTAATGCAAAGCGTCAACTCCTGCCCTGTGTAGGCATTTCACGGGGAGATCTATGTCAGCCCTATCTTAACCTCACCGGTTAGCCTTTCGGTACCCAAGGGCGTCATTGGAGATGATTATCTTATGAATATAGGTGGATCCCTCCAGGATCTGATAAAGCTTTGCATCTCGCAAAAGCCGCTCAACAGGGTACTCTGAAGAATAGCCATAGGCACCGAGGATTCTCAATGCGGAATCTGCCACCCTTGAGGCTACGTCGCAGGAGAACAGCTTTGCCATGGATGTCTCCAGGGTATTCCCTATCCCCCTGTCCTTTTGCATGGCACAACGGTATGTGAGAAGCCGAGCTGCTTCGGTCTCCACGATCATCTGCGCCAGCTCTTCCTGAACCATCTGAAACTGTCCGATTGGTCTGCCGAACTGTTCTCTCGTCTTTGCGTAACCGATACTTTCATCAATCAGGGCTTGACTCACTCCTAGTGCTCCTGCAGCAGCTGTCAAACGGGTATTGTCCAAACTTCCCATGCAGTACTCAAACCCCCTCCCTTCCTCCCCCAGGAGATTCTCCGCCGGAACTTCCACATCTTCAAAGACGATCTCTCCTGTGGGGCATGCATGCCAGCCCAGTTTATCAGCCGTGGGCCCGGCTGTAACTCCTGGTGACTTCATATCCACGATAAATGCCGAAAGCCCCTTATATTTAACGGCAGGATCCGTATAGGCATAGATGATCCCAAGGTCAGCCACCTGTGCATAGGTAATCCAGGTCTTTGAACCGTTAAATCTATAGACGCCTCCATCTCGAACAGCCTTTGTTCGAATGGCCCCCACGTCAGAGCCGGCATCTGACTCTGTAATACCTATGCAACCAAGCCATTCACCGGAAACAAGCCTTAAAATATATTCCTTTTTTTGTTCTTCATTTCCGTATTGATATATCTCTCTTGCCGTGCCCATTGTCTGCATGTTGAAGGCAGCCCTCAAGGACCCGCTTACCTTTGAGATCTCTTCTGTAACAACTGCATGTGCAAGAAAACCCAGGCCTGAGCCTCCGTATTCCTCTGGTATCGGGCAACCAAAGAAACCCAGTTCTCCCATCTTGTATATGAGATCTCTTTGAAATTGGTGGTTCTTTTCATCCTCTGCAACCCTTGGAAGTATTTCCCTCTGGGCAAACCTGGATGCCATGTCACTTATGGCCTTTATCTCCTCACTCAATTCAAAATCCATCTTTACCGTCCTCTCTAGATTGACACTTACCTAGTTACAGAGATCTCCCCTCCCTTTGTGGGAGGGGTCGGGGGAGGGGGATAATAATCTCTTTCTGATAACCTCTAGAATCCCTTCCAGATTTTCAAACATATCATTATTCCAAAATCTTAATACCTTAAACCCCTCGGCCTTAAGCCATGCATCTCTGTTCTTGTCGCTGTCCTTCTTAATGGCGTGTTGACCACCATCTAACTCAATTACGATTCTTTTTTCAAAGTTGACGAAATCTACTATGTAAGGGCCTAGAGGCTGTTGTCGTCGAAATTTATAGCGCTCCAATTGCCTGCCCCTTAAGTGTTGCCATAATATCTTTTCTGCATTGGTAGATCGTTTTCTCAACATTCTTGCCATATCGGTGAAATTGCTCATCATTATCACCCCCACCCGACCTCCCCCGTTGAGGGGGAGGAGCTTGTAGGTAGAGCCCTTGCAAATGGCCTATTCTTTCCCCTCCAGCACGTCCCAATAGCCTGACCTCATCGCCTTTTTGTCAAATTTGCCAACGCTCGTCCGAGGTATTTCATCGACGAATATAAACTTTTCCGGTATCCACCATTTAAGTATCTTCCCTTCTTGCACATACTGTGTCATGTGTTCCCTCAGTTCCTCCTCAGAGACGCTCCCTTTATGTTCATCTTTCGGCACTACCACGACTACTGGACGTTCTCCCCATTTCTCAGAGTAGGCTGCAACAACTGCAACCTCCTGGACCTTTGGATGCATGTTTATGAGGTTCTCTAATGTTAGACTGGAAATCCATTCCCCACCACTCTTTATCACATCCTTGGCCCGGTCCATAATCAATACACTTTCCTCTTCATCTATCGTGGCGATATCTCCGCTATGCATCCATCCGTCTTTCCATAGTTCTTCCGATTTCTCAGGATCTTTATAATAACCAGATGTAAGCCATGGAGCCCTGAGCACAATCTCCCCAACCGTTTTCCCATCCTTTGCCACATCTTTCCCTTGTTCATCTACCACTCTCTGTTCCACAAATGGAGGGGCCATACCCGTTCTGCTTAGAAAATCTACCTTCCTCGCCTCGGGCCAGGTAAACATGTGAGGCTTCAGATACTGTAGGCCCACCTTTGTATACACTTCTGTCATGCCCCACCCGGCACAGAGGTCCATACCAAGCTCCTTTGCCCTCCTGGCGAGCCTGTTGGTAAGCCGACTCCCTCCACCTTCGTAGATAAGACCGTCTAAATATTCTCTGTATTGCTCGACCTCTGGATGGGAGACAATCATATCAAGCATCGTAGGAACACAGCATATATAACCACCATGCCCCGGCCTTTTCTCTTTTTTGAGTAATTCTAAGAACACCTTGGGATCGAATCTGCCAGGATATACTTGTTTGCACCCAAGAAATGTCGCCATGTATGGGACACCCCAGCCATGAGCATGAAACATGGGCACCAGCTGTATCGTTAGGTCACGCCGTGGATCCAGTCCTCTTTCTCCTGAAAAACCTAAGAGCATAGTTGCCCAGATGAGTGTATGCATTATATGCTGGCGATGGGTAAAGAAGCATACCTTCGGATCTCCAGTCGTGCCAGTCGTGTTACCTAATGATGCCACGGTATCCTCGTCGAGATCAGGATACTCATAGTTTGGCGGTGCAGAGAGCAACAATTCCTCATACTCTGAGATCGGATTCAGCGTTGTCTGCGGCAGCTTTCCATCATCAGCTAACACTACATAGTGCCGAACGGTTTTTAATTTATCGCTGACCGACTCGATTATCGAGGTGAAGTCTTTGTTAAAGATAAGGACTTCATCCTCCACCCGGTTTATGAGGTAGACTATCTGTTCAGGCGTCAGAAGTGGATTTCCCATGTGCATCATGGCGCCCATACAGGGCACAGCAAAATATATCTCAAGGAAGCGGTGTGTGTTCCATTCAAAGCAGATGACTTTTGAGCCTTGCTTTACACCCAGGCCCTTGAGAGCGTTTGAAAGACGCTGACATCTTTCATAAAGCTGGGCATAGTTCTCCCGAACAAGATCCCTGTAAACGATTTCACCTTCGGGTTGTACCTTTGCTACGTGCTCCAGCAAATGTTTTACAATGAGCTGATATTTGAAGCCGACCTTCGGAAATTGTTGTTCTTGCATCATAGCTTACCTCCTTGAGATTTTGTGAGTAATGGGTCTTAACCTTAATCAAAAACGGGATAAACTCCCCGCCCTCTAACAAAATTTCATGGTTTTGTCAATGAACCTTCTCTTGTGAAAACCCAGATAACTGGAACTTCGTGTGTAATCGGTAAATTGGGGCAAGGCACGGAAATCGCCCCTACTGTGTAGCCCAAGAAATGACAATGCCTTTACTCTTGAACGCTACCCGTGAATTATCTTGATAATGAACACAATCTATCATAGAATTGAAACATGCAACAAATCCTAAAGAGAAAACTTACCCGGGGAATATTGATAATTGCAGCCATATCCGTTATTGCGGTGCTTGCGGATTTGGCTGGATTATTTGAGACACCCGAGCTCAAAACCGTTGACCTCAGAACAAAGCTCCTAAGGGATAATAAAGTCCTGCCTTCTGATATTGTCCTGCTTTTGATAGACGAAGCCTCCGTGAATGCTTTAGGCGAGGTTGCCGGCAGATGGCCCTGGCCACGATATATTCATGCTGAACTTATCGATTTCTTATCACAGAGTGGGGCCAGGGCAGTGGTCATGGATATACTGTTTACAGAAAATGAATCTTCACCGGATCTTAGCAGCGGAGCGTTGAGTGATAACGATCTTAGACTTGTTGAATCCACTAAGTCTGCAAAAAACGTATATCATGCGGCTCAAATAATCAGTGATCAAGCGGATGAATATAAGAGAGACTTATTGGATAAGCCCCTGCCTACAGAATTCATAAATAGGTTTTCCATTGATGCAGAGGCAATTGATGAGACTATAGACCACAACAAGTATTATCTCCCTTTCAAAGAGCTCTACGAAGCATCCCAAGGAATCGGGGTAGTTTCGTTCTCGGCGGACGGAGACGGGGTCTTCCGCAGTACAAAATTGCTCTTCAATTATCAAGATAATTTTTTCCCTTCGCTGTCTCTGGCCCCGATAGTTGACCAATTCGGATACGAAAAGATAATCCTGAAAAAGGACTCCGTCGAAATCAAGAACAACGAGGGATCTCTTATTAGAATTCCTTTGACCAAGAACAACGAATATTTTGTCAATATGTACGGCTACGGCCTCTATAATGAGTTTTCCATTAGTGGTGTTATCCAGAGTATGCTTGAAATAAGACAAGGTGAATTGGATGACCTACCGGTGCAGCCGGATGAATTCAGAGACAAGATCATTTTTATCGGAGCAAGCGCGGCCGGGGTTGGAGATTTGAAAACTTCCTCGATTGACCCCAGAACACCCGGCGTATATTTACATGCTTCAATATGCGGAAATATCTTAAGCGGAGATTTCCTGAACTTCACCGGCCTGGAAGTAAAGTTGTTTTCCATATTGATTTTACTGACAATAACCGTTTTCTCGATCTTCTATTTTAAAACTGTCTTATCCCAGGTGTTGTTTCCCCTTCTGGCCATGATCGTTTTCTCTGTAACTGCTCTGCTTTTATTTAACTCTAATATTGTTATAACCATAGTGTCTCCTTTTTTTGCCGTGTTATCAGGCTATGTTGCATCGTTCACCTATACCAGCTTTACTGAGGGAAGGGAGAAAAAGAAAATAAGAAACATACTCGGTCAATACGTTTCTCCTGCCATACTTTCAACCGTTCTGGAAAAGGATCAGGATGGATACTTAAAGGCCGAAGTGGGCGCCAGGGAGACTCTGACAATATTTTTCTCTGATATCCGGGATTTTACGACAATCTCTGAGAAATACAATGTCGAAGAGGTTGTTGGAATTCTTAATACCTATCTCTCCAGGATGGTCAATATTATTTTCAGCAATGAAGGTACTCTCGATAAATTTATCGGCGATGCGATTGTGGCATTTTGGGGAGCACCCGTAAGAATTCAAGACCACCATCATAAAGCTGTCATTACAGGCCTTCAAATGAAAGAGGCACTGATAACCTATAACCAGGAGAACATCGCCAAGGGTTTGCCCGAACTGAAAATCGGGATCGGCATTCACACCGGAGAGGTCATACTGGGAAACATTGGTTCGGAGAAAAAACTGGACTATACCGTTATCGGGGACAGCGTTAACCTGGCTTCACGCCTGGAGAACCTTACTAAAATCTACAAGACTTCGATAATAATCTCCCAAAACACATATGATCATGTGCAAAAGGAAATCCTCTGCAGAATGGTTGACTATATTAAAGTAAAAGGAAGAGACAAGCCTATTAGAATATATGAAGCTATCGGTGAAGCCGGCTCTGTAGACGAAGAAACCGTTACAATTGCCCATTTAACAGAGAGGGCATTCGAACAGTATCTGGAAAGAAGATTCTCCGAAGCAATAGATACTTATGAGAGCATACTCGACATGAGGCCAGAGGATTCTCTGAGCAAAGTGTTCATTGAAAGGTGCCGAAACTATCAGCAGAACAAGCCCCCTGAAGACTGGGATGGCTGTTATGTGTATAACGAAAAATGGTCTTAGCTTTCCAAAATCGAATTTAGTGGTACAGTTTTTGCTGTATCTAGCGACAGATTAGCTATGTGGTGCCAAAGCCAATCTTTTTCATGCCCTTGAGGCTATATTGGCCGAGGCGAGGGGTTTTATCTATTCTATACACTTATAGCAGAGGAGGGTTAGGCTATGATTCAAAAACTTGTAGTTCTTACTATTTTACTTATCTTATTTCCAGCTCTTTCCTATTGCTTTGACTTATACGTCCACAGTGTTAAAGCACCTTTGTATCAGACACCTTCTATGGGTTCCAAGAAGATCATTGAGTTGAAAAAAGGAGCAAAAGTCACCGGTATCGAAGAGAAGGCAAACTGGTATAAGGTGAGACATGAAGGCAAAGATGGCTGGGTCTATAAGCTCATGGTACGAAAAGAGCCCCCCATGGAAACCAAGGGTTTATTTGACAGATTGAAGTCCATATTCCGCCGGATTGACGTGCTGAGAGAAAAGTCCAGAAGAAGACCTTCATCATATACGACAACAGCGGCAGCCAGAGGGTTGAGAGACAAAAGACAGCGCTCCGCTGATAAATATCGACTTGATTATGATGCGGTGGAAAAGATAGAATCTGTTGAAATCAGCGATACTGAAGCGCTGGAGTTTCTAACGAAAGGTGTTTCACATGAATAAGACAATTAGAGTTATTCCGGCACTATTGATAATTAGTATCATTTTTGTGGGGTTTGCCTTTGCTGGAGACGGTAGGCAGAGGGTTTCCTCGATTTCAAGCGAATATTCAGATGTAAGCGACATTGAAGCGGAAATCAGGTTTGGAAGGGAGCTCGCTGCACGTATTCTGGGAAATTACAGCCTTCTTGATGATGAAAAGGTCAATAGATACGTGAATCTAGTCGGAAAAGCCCTGGCCCTTTATGCAGGCAGGCCGGAGCTGCGGTATCACTTCGGAGTTCTTGACTCCGATGAAATAAACGCCTTTGCAGCTCCCGGTGGATATATATTTATCACCAGGGGTGCATTAATGAAAATGGATAACGAAGCCCAGCTGGCTGGGGTTCTTGCGCATGAGATCGCCCATATTGTAAAAAAACATGTCGTCAACGAACTGAATATTAAAGGAGAAGAGGGCTCGGGAGTTGGCGGACTTGCGGGCCTGATAGGAGGCCCGACGGCCAGCGTTAGGGGAGCCCTGGAACAGGCACTTGATGATGCAGTAGACATTCTGTTCAATAGAGGTTACAAGGTAAAGGATGAAATTGAGGCGGACAGGGTCGGGATTCTGGTGGCAAGCGTTGCCGGTTACGATCCTTCGGCGTTAAGAGAATTTCTGAGCAGTGTCAAGAGCTTTGAGAAGGAAGATAGAACATACAAAGGTGAGCATCCCATATTTGAAGTCAGAATGAGAGAGATAGACGAGACATTGAAGGCTCACGGATTGCAAGATGTGAAAAAAGCAAAAGCAAAGGATAGGTTCTATGAAAATATCAAGAAGTAAGATCTATTACATAGTCTCCTGTTGTCTTATTCTTTTTGTTGTTCCCGGTGTCTTTGCCGATGATTTCCATTACGTAAATATGCTCGTTGGAAATCGAGCTGCGGGATTGGGTGGAGCTTACACTGCCCTATCTGACGATTCTGCTGGCTGCTATTACAATCCTGCTGGAATAGCCTTCTCTCCGCATATCAGCCTATCTGCCAGTGTGAATGCCTTCAGCACATCCACAAAAGCCTACAAAGACGCACTAAGGGATGTAAATGGAAATACTCTTGATTGGAAACAGGAGTCTTCCAGTCTACTTCCGAATTTTTTTGGAATGGTTCGGAAGTTCGGACCGGGAAAGCTGGGTTTATCCTATGCCGTACCTGATTCGATTCGCAGACAGCAAAAACAGGCTTTCCATAATATCAAATCCTACTTACCTGGCAACCCCATTGAAACCTATACGATAAACATCAATGACAATGACGAAACATATCTGTTCGGACCGTCCTACGCATATAAACTTTCCGATTCATTCACTGTTGGGGCAACGCTGTACATCTATTACAGGGACGTGCAAGTTATCAGGACCCAGCTGCTTCAGTTTGAGCAGGGACAACACTACCTTATTAGCTATTATGACACGAAAAAAGATTGGGGATACAAACCTATTCTTGGAGTGATCTGGGAACCATCAGACAAGCTTGCAATCGGTCTATCGGCTTCAAAAGTATATATCACTTCAACTGATCACGAAGAACAGGTTATTTTCAGGGATACGTCATCAGGGGTCCCCTACCTTATGGATTCCACCATCTACGATTTCAGTAATACCAATACGATATACTACTCAAGCACGAGTGACACCGAAAAAGACAAATTCCCCCTTGCCACCTCACTGGGGCTCACATACTTTGTCTCTTCAAGGCTCCTGTTCTCAGGAGACATTAGATATTACGATGAAGTTTCGGATAAAGAGGCCATTTTTAACTTTTCCCTGGGAACCGAATACTATTTCACGGACAGTCTTGCTGTGAGGGCCGGACTCTTTACGGATAAGGCCAACACACCATCATTGTCATCCAGTGAAGTTAATCAGCCGGAACATATAGATATCTATGGAGCGAGCTTGAGTTTTACGGCATTTCACAAAAGATCAAGCATTACGCTGGGAATGTCGTATGGATTTGGAGAAGGGGAGGCCCAGGTTGTGGCAAATAGCACTGCCATACAGGATGCTGAAATAAGAAACTTTGCTGCCTATCTTTCTGCTTCTTATAGCTATTGATTAGGTATTGCAGAGATCGAACGCTAGAATGAGAATTGACACGAGAGCAAAAGAGATTTGCCTTTGTCGGGCCCAACAAAGGAAAGGTTCATCTTTGTGTGCTTTTTCAAATACTGTAAGAACCGGTTTCTTTCATCCCGGTTATACTTATGTGCACTGCTTACCGCACTGTAGATGTTTCCCGAGTAAAAGCCGAGCTCAAAAAGGGCAATAATCCCCCCAAGGGCATCGAGGTCATTGTCAAAGGCCTCATAGGCAGCATAGATCATTACACCATTCAACAAGAATGATACAAATGCATCCCTTTTTCTTTCACAATAGAGGTGCCCTGCGCCAGGTATGATAGCAAGCAATCCAGCCACAGTGGGATTTTTTCCCTCTATGGGCGTTCTGTTTTTGAGCTCAATTGAGAGCCGCTCGAGATTGTATCTTTCCCTGCTTTGAGGAGAGATTGTTTCGAAACACTCACGGGCCTTCTCCCACATACCCATTTCCAGATAAACCCAGCCCATTTGATAATAGGCTCCATCCCTGATTTCTTGATCTGGGGCAATTGTTAGCAGATTTCTGAGACCTGTGAGGGCCATATCATAGCTCTTGAGCAGGACATAGGTCTCGCTTATTCTGAGATAGGATTTGAGAGCATACCCTGTGTTCTGGTACTCCCCTATGAGCGCATCAAAGGCCTGAATGGCCTCTTGATAACGTTCACCCTTGAGGTAAGAAAGGCCTATCCTGTACCTGGCAAGCTCGACCTTATCTGAGTCAGGAAAGAAATAGATGAACCGCTCGTATTCTCCGATGGCCCGGTAATACTCGCCTTTTTGAAAATAGTGTTCGGCAAACTGAAATTGGCGCTCCGGATCGAGGGCAATTTCTGGGGCTGCATAGGAGTGGATAGAAGAGAGGAAAAGAAAAAAGAATAGGGAACCGCAGACCTTACGGCTCATCAGACCACCAGAAATCATTATTTTCTAATGGATCATAACATCTGCTTTCCCCATTCACTGTTATCCACGGTGACAATTGTAACTCATCCCTGCCACACCGGAACAACCGATCACAGGTCATCATCCAACCAATAAAGGAGCCATGTCTTTCAAAAGACAGGAGGCTGTATTGCGAGCAGGTGGGATACATGGGGCAGTTGCTACCATCGATTGGGGAAATATGGGTCCTGTATACCTGGACCAAGAAACGGAAGGGATTGAACCTGTGATCTATCTGCTTCCGGGAGATTTTCCTAGAACTATCCTCATCCCAGGGCCCTTTGAAGGGGGAAGCATATACCAAAGTGGCCAAGCAGAAAAAAGCTATCAATAAGGTTATAGCAATCCTTATACGGCAGGATAGAGTATTGGAGTGTTGGAGTAATGGAGTGTTGCATTTTTCGTTTTTTTCATTCATCCACTACTCCATTCCTCCCTGGCCCAGACCTGGTTTATAGATTTAATAGGTTGATTCGAGCACATAGATCACTATCGACTTACCAGGAGTACATAGTATGTCGCACCAGGGCAGGCTGATTTACAATGTTTGATTTCTACGACTTACTTTTCAGAAATATTACAGCGGCACCAGCTTGTTCCGATAAAGTCGCGCTCTCCGAGGCGTAGGCTCTACGAGCCGGAGGCCAGGGCGGGCCATCACTCCAATTGGGGCGAAGCCCCTTAGCTATTTCTGCGTTACCCTATGAACTTCCTCTACAGTGGTAATCCCATTGAGCACCCTCAAGGCACCGTCTTGACGGAGGGTTATCATTCCCTGTCCAACGGTCTTACGCTTTATGGCATTGGAATCAGAGGTCTTTAATATCAGGTTCTTAATCGGATCATCCAAGACCATCAGCTCAAAGATACCGCTTCTCCCTCTGTAGCCCGTGTTGAGGCAAGCCTGGCAACCTTTACCCTCATATATCTTCTTACCTGCAAACATCTCTGAGGTTATGCCAATATTCTGCAGAGATTCCTCATCAGGGATGTATGCCGCTTTGCATTCACTGCACACGGTTCTCACCAGCCTCTGGGCCAGTATTGCAACTACTGAGGAGGTTACCAGAAAAGGCTCTATCCCCATGTCAATGAGTCTCGTCACTGCACTGGCCGAATCGTTTGTATGAAGGGTAGAAAATACCAGGTGGCCGGTCAAGGCAGCCTGAATTGCAATTTCTGCAGTTTCCAGATCCCTAATCTCACCCACAAGGATAACGTCAGGATCCTGACGCACAATTGAACGCAGTCCGTTGGCAAAGGTGAGGTTGATCTTGGGATTGACCTGGATCTGGCCAATCCCGTCAATCTGATATTCAATGGGGTCTTCTATGGTGATGATATTGATGTCTGGATTGTTGATTGTACTTAAGGCGGCATAGAGGGTTGTGGTCTTCCCACTCCCTGTTGGCCCTGTAACAAGGATAATACCATAGGCAGACTTAATGAGCCCGTTAAATGCCTTCAGCCCCTCCTCAGACATGCCGAGGTCCGAAAGCTTGAGCAATACATTGCTCTTGTCCAGCAATCTAAGGACAACGCGCTCACCAAATGCGATAGGGATGGTAGAGACGCGAATATCCACATTTTTATCTCCTATTCTGATCTCAATCCTGCCATCCTGGGGGAGTCTTTTTTCGGCAATATTCAGTTTGGCCATAATCTTGATTCGAGATATGAGTGTTGACTGAATGTGCTTAGGCGGAGACATCATGTCGTAGAGAATGCCGTCCACCCTGTACCTAATCTTGATTCTGTTTTGATAGGGTTCAATATGTATGTCGCTGGCCCTGGCCTTCACCGCCTGCGATAGCATCAAGTTTACCAGTTTGATAATCGGGGCATCGCTTGTATCGTCCAATAAGTCCCCGGTTTCTTCAACAGCAGAGATGATCAGATCCCTGTCCTCCTCACGCATATCCTGAATGACCTGTTCAGCAGAATCCCTGCTCATATCATAGGCAAAATTGATGGCCGAAAAAATTGCAGAATGGGAGGCAAGCACCGTTTCTGCACCATCCCAGCCCAGGATCATGCGGAGATCGTCAAGGGGCTGAAACAACAGGGGATCATTGACGGCGATATAGACGCCACCCGGGATGACCACCGGGACCATCTTGTATTTCTTCAGGAACTGGATGGGAATCTGTTGTGTAAAACTGGTATCCATATCCTCTGTAGAAATGGTTGACCACAATTGCAGCCCAAACTGAATGCCAAAGGCCTTTAACAGATCTGTTTCTGTTATAGTCCCGTTCTGAATCAGGATTTCTCCTATACTGCCCCCCCTTTCCTCCTGGATCTTGAGAGCCTGGACAATTGTCTCCTCTGAAAGTGAGCAAATCTTTTTCAGTATTTCTCCGATCAATCTATGTATCATAGTAATCCTATTAAATTAGGACGCAGATTTTCGCCCTGGCCCAGACCTGGCTTTCGTGGACCTGAGAATTCTCCAAAGCTATTGCGCCAGGGCGGGCCGATATCCGCAGATAATTATTCTATTAGCTCTTTATGTTCGAAATCTTTCTTCCGAGCTGCGAATGACGGTACCCGCCCCGTCCCGATGGGATCGGGATCGCTTCGGGAGAATTCGGAAACAATCTGCGCTCATCTGCGTCCAAAAAGGAAATTCCTATACTATCAAGGTAGTAAAGCACGCCCAGAGGACCAGATATACTCATGACCATCTATTCTGAGAGAGCTTCGGGCCTCTGACCTCTGGCTTCTGGCTTTTTATACATCTTGATAACGCCTTCTTGGATTCTGTCTGTTCTTTCTATTTCTTCTTTCTTCTCTTCATAGATCTTCCTGGCCTCAGTTGGGTTTTCAATAATATAGGGCGTCAGAAAGACGAAAAGGTTGGTCTTATTTCGGGACCTGAAAAGTGATTTGAACAGCCAACCCAGGGCCGGGATATTTCCAAGGCACGGTACCTGGTAGGTTCCCGTCTCGGTGCTTTCGCCGATAATACCACCGATAACCACGGAGTTCTTATCCTTCACAATGACCGTGGTCTCTGCCGACCGCTTCAGGGTAGTCGGTCTGAACTGCTCAGCCCCTTTTTTGAGGCTCACTAGCTCTTGAAAGATCTTTAACCGTACAAACCGCTCCTGGCTAATCTGGGGGGTGATCTTGAGTGTCATGCCCACATCCTTGTACTCATAGGTCTGGTATATCTGCTCACCGGTGGCCTCCTTGGTGATGTAGGGGACATTTTCTCCGACCTTGATCTCGGCCTCCTCATTGTCAGTTGTCAAGATCTGAGGAGTTGAGAGAATATGCACATCGGAGTCCTTCTGGTATGCCTGCAGGATTGCCCCCAAATTGGGAAAAACAACATCCCCGATTTGAATGGCCTCGCCAAAAACCCCCAGGGAAAAACCGGACGGCAG
>Ga0209636_10003462_pt1 | contig 16061 bp, 13 predicted proteins | sample DeeMarSWOR152_54_FD_187464 | JGI IMG/M metagenome (GOLD analysis project Ga0209636, IMG submission 187464) | Marine sediment microbial communities from White Oak River estuary, North Carolina - WOR-1-52-54 (SPAdes) (version 2) | ecosystem: Environmental > Aquatic > Marine > Intertidal zone >...
CATAGTTAACAGAGAGAAGTATCTCTAAATCTCGCGTTGCGTATACATCCTGAGGTATTTTATGGGAAATACTTTTGTATAATTCTCCAGTGATGACTTCCTTTAATTCAGCAAGAGAGAGGATGCTAAATTGAAATGGATTGGCGCTGTCACGTCCATTTATAAAAACCTCCAGTTTACCTACATCGGGATTATCTTCCGTTACTCGAAAATAGTATGTATTATATCCGTCTTGTATTTCGCTTTCGCTTATTACGGCGGTGAAAGTGCCATTTGCATTCTTGAGTTCGGTCTCTTGAAAAGACACCTGTACCGGGGTTTTATAGTAAAAAGTTACCTTCGTACTTGGTTTGTGTGATTTGATCTTTACTATTAATTGTGTATCCCGATTTATTGGTACTTGTGCAGGGGGAGAAAAAGAGATTCGAGAGCTTAATTCCTTCGTGAATTTTTGTCTTGCTTCCTCAAAGGTAAGAATTTTAACAGATACTGAGCCAGTAGATTTACTCTTGCCTTTATACGTATAGGAGACATCGTAGCGCAGTACACCGGGAACTACTTCTTCTCCTGGTATGGTATAGGAAAAGTATTTTCCATCCTGATTCATGGTAACGGTTTTCCTGCTCGCACCGTTAAATGAATAATGTAATACCACATCTGATATTTTTTCTGTTTTGGTAATGGTGATTTGGACAGGGAAAGGCTTACCTTCAATCCATTCTCTTGTTGAATCAAGCCGTACTCGATAAGTTGCGCAGCTGGGAAAGCTCACTATTATAAAAAATGCGTACAGTATATATGTGAATTTCTTTTTCATTTTAAAAACCCCTTCCAAAAGTACTTAAAACACATGAGAATACAAAGTATTACGATGTTTTGGATTATCAATAGAATCATTAAATTAATTATAAATTAGGAAGGGGTAAAGCTGCAAATATATAATCCTTTATAGAATAGAAAAAATCAGCGCCTCAAATGAGGCGCTTATAATTTAAGACAATGGATATTTGAAAAAATCAACCTCAATTCTCAGAGGCTGCTTTTAAAGTTTGCTGGGGTTTATAGCGGTAAACTTTTACCACTATCGTCATAGAATTAAACACAATAGATGTATTTACCAGCTTTTGTGATGGATCTTTTGTGAAGATGAAAGGATTATATATCACGGAGAAACTTCACATCTCTGCTCAGAGCAAGGTTCTTCTCTCCTCTAGCCTCATGAAAACTTAATTATAATTCCTTATAAAATAATGAATTATCCTTTGCCCGAAGGGGGACTTGAACCCCCATGAGCCGAAGCTCACTAGATCCTGAATGTAGATAGGATGTTTCTCTGCCTTTTCCTATTTTTCTCTATTTTTTGATAATATAAAGATTTATGTCAATATTATTTATCTGCTTTTATCCATTTTTATTCATTTTAATCAGTTTTCAAGTTACTACATAATATCGGTTATCGCCACCCCTAAGCACAATTTTTTTAGAAGTCGATTAAAGCAATAATTTTATATTGACAATACATACATATTGATGTACTATTATCTGTAAAATATTACATTTATTTAAATTTTTTCATAATATTTATAACATTGCTGATGGATAATCTTACGAAGTCAGATTTAAAACTCCTCATCAACAAAGCATATAATGGTAGAGTAAAAATGCTGAAAATGATGAGAAATGGATCTATACACCTTGGAGGAGCATTTTCCTCTATAGATATAATAACAGTTATGTTCAACAAGGTGTTGATACATGATCCAACCAATCCTTCATGGGATAGGCGAGACAGATTTATTCTCTCTGCAGGCCATAAGGGAATCGCACTGTATGTCACTCTTCAGGATCAGGGCTATTTTGATGAAAATATTTTGTGGACATATTATAGACTGAAAAGTAAAGTCCCTGAGCATCCAGACGAAAAGTCACTGCCGGGTATAGAATTCCCAACAGGATCATTGGGCCACGGATTATCTGCGGGAAGCGGGATGGCTTTGGCTGCAAAATTAGATAAAAAAGAGTACCGGGTTTTTGTGCTATTGGGAGATGGCGAGTGTTCTGAGGGAACCATTTGGGAAGCAGCCATGGCTTCCGCTCATTATAAGCTTGATAATTTGATTGCTATTCTCGATAGAAATGGGCTACAGGTCAATGGGAGAACTGAAGACATAATGAATACCTCCGTACTGGAAAATAAATTTAGGGAATTCGGTTGGACAACATGCGCAATAAACGGACATGATTATAATGAAATATGGTCGCGGTTGAATAATGTTCCCATTGAGGTAGGAAAGCCGTCATGCATCATTGCTGACACAATAAAATCGAAGGGGATTACTTTTGCAGAGAATGATTTTCAAACACATCATTGTCATTGGGATGAGAAAAAAATAAACAAAGCTATCAGCAGTGTAATAGAAAACCAAGTAATGGAGTTGAAAAAGATTGAATAGGCCTATTATCAAGGAAATAATTGAAAGTCCAAAAGAGGTTTTTCGAAGCGTTATTGTGGAATTAGGGAAAAAGAATAAAAATGTTATTTTCGTGTCGTGCGATACATCCCTTGGAACAGGTGCCGATGAATTTAAAAAAACCTATCCAGATCGACACATAGAATTCGGTATACAGGAACAAAATGCAATTACGGCATCTGCTGGATTAGCACTCTCAGGGAAGATTCCATATATAGGCGCTCATGTTCCCTTTATCATTTGTCGATGCGTAGAGCAAATTCGGAATGATTTATGTGTTACTAAGGCCAATGTGAATATCATTGGGAGAGACTTTGGATTGCAATTTTCTGCTTTAGGGCCTACGCATATGATCACTGAAGATATTGGTATACTTAGAACTTTACCCAATATAACCATCATTGCTCCTGCGGATGGCCCTGAATATAGAGCGGCTATTCTGACTGCATGCGAGATAGATGGACCCGTATATATACGTCTTTCGAGACAGCCAACAAAGAGAGTTAATAATGGCAATTATGAATTTAAAGTAGGGAAAGGCAATATATTGAGAAACGGAAAAGATATAACGCTTATTGCCACCTCTTCCATGGTTTCACGCTCAGTGGAAGCAGCTAACTTGCTACAGCATGAAGGCATATCGGTTGAAGTTATCAATATGCATACCTTAAAGCCATTAGATAAAGAGATTATATTAGAATCAAGTACCAAGACAGGAAAGGTGGTTACAGTCGAAGAACATTCGGTGATAAATGGGCTCGGAAGTGCTGTTGCAGATGTTCTTATACAAGATAATCCCATCAAAATGAAAATGATCGGAATAGAAGACTGTTTCGTAATCGTTGGACAAAGTTATGAGGAATTGCTCGATTATTATGGTTTAACGGGCCCAAAGATTGCTCAGAGCATTAAGTCTTTTTTAGATCAATTTAGAGTATAGCTCTTAAACTGACGGGCCTGTATCATATTTATATTAATGAACCGGACTTTGGATGAGAAGAAAATGTCGGAGAATTATTTGCTCTCAATTGATCTTGGCACTACCGTTGAGAAATGTGTCCTGTATACCCAAAATGGGGAAGTAATCGCAGAAGCACAGCAGGAAATAGAGATCATTTATCCTAAGCCTGGTCAAGCTGAGATACCTGCTCTGCCTTTTTATACGTTAACATGCGAGAATATTAAGAAATGTATTAATGATTCAAAGATAAATCCTAAAAACGTGAGGGCTGTATCAGTTGATAGCTTAATGGGTGGAGTGATAGGTATAGATAAAAAGTATAATCCAATAACTTATTACGATACATGCTTGGATACACGAGATGCTGCCGAAAGTGATTATGTTCTCAATAATTTTGGTGATCTTGTACTTGAAAAAAATGGTTCATGCTCTATATGGGGCCACAAGATTTTGTATTGGAAGAAAAAGAATGAGTGGAGAGATATCTGCAAATTCGTACAACCTGCTGCATTTGTTGCTGGAAAATTAGCTAGTCTCTCTGGAAATGATGCGTTCATTGATCAGAGCTTTTTATGTTTTTCTGCGCTGAGTGATTTAAAGAAGTCAGAGTGGTCTGAAGAATTGTTAACGAAATTAGAGGTCGATAGAGAGAAACTTCCACGAATCATAAAAGCGACAGATATAATCGGCGAAACAACGGGAGAAGTCTCTAAAACCACTGGTCTGCCAAGAGGCATTCCCATATGTGCTGGATGTGGAGATGTGACAGCAGGGTATATCGGTGCAGGAATCCTAAAACAAGGGCAAATGGTAGACATCTCTGGCACTGCAAATATATTGGCTGTAAACATCAGCGAGTATAAGTATGATGAAAATATCGCCTGTATAAAATCACCTATTAACGATACGTACTACTTAATGTCAAATGTTTTGGGTGGAAGAACCCATAAATGGTTTGTTGAAGAGTTTTTTACTGAAGAAATAAAAAAAATAACAAAAAAAGGGGGAAATATTTATTCTTATTTAGATGAACATGCAAAATCTATACAACCCGGCTCTGATGGACTACTTGCAATAGACGACCTTCAGGGGCGGTTCTTTCCCCCAGATCCGAGTATGAGAGGGCTTTTTATTGGTCATACCTGGTCGCACAAAAAAATACATTTTTACAGAGCAATACTAGAATCAATAGCTTATGACCACTATTTTACCCGAAATATTATTCTGGGACTTCTACCCAACTTAGATTTGAAATCAGTAATTGCAATTGGAAGTGGAGCAGAAAGTCAGCTTTGGCTGCAAATAAAGGCAGACGTTTTACAGTTGCCTTTTCAGAATCTTTTCAGGAGCGGCCTGTCTACTTTAGGATCCGCAATGATAGCAGGTTATGCTGTTGGCTTGTATAAAAGCATTGAAGAATCATTGAAGGGGATTTTAAAAGTAAAAAAGGAAGTTATACCGAAATCCGATGAGTTTGTAAAGTACAGCAAATATATACATATTTATATTGAATTACTGGATTTACTTAAGGAAACGTATCGAAAATTGTCATCCTAATCATTTCACATCTTTTCTAAAGATTTCAATGTGAACGTTTTAATTTTTTTTCTCTATAAACTCTAATAGTTTATTATACTGTATTATATCGAAATTACGTCGGTGGAAAAATGAACTCAATAATAATATTATAGTATAAAGTGTGTCTTCGATGAAAAATGTTAATTAACAATTCATCATATTTTCTCATTATTACTCATATCTGAAAGCGCCGTACAAGTCAATATTATTATTTCAAAGAGCACATTATTTCTTCACACATTCACACTACTAGTAGATGCGTGGCATATCGGGTATGAGAAGGCACTGTTTGTAAATGAATTTAAAGCTCTTGTCTTCCCCGTTTTCCAAACGTATCGCTTACCACAAAATTGGAGAAGAATTTTTTAACAAACTACCAATTGCGTATTATATTAAAAATTTTAAAACATTATTAGCATTTGTTGAAAAATACGAATATGAAAAAGTTGGTTTTATAATCTATAATCATACATTAGCAGAGTTAAGAAACAAATTACAAAATCAAATTCCAAAATTCCAGATTGATATTGTGTAACCGGCTCGTACTTTTTGGTTGCTCACTCAAACTGGCTGTTGGTTCTTCCTTGCTGATCGTGCTGCTTATTGCTTCTAATTGAAAGATGTGTCTCATATAGCATTGGTTTAGGTTACATAGATATCCTGATACAAAATTTTTGCTTCTTTAAAAAAAGGAATGTTCCATTATGTTAAATTCACTTCATAAATTACCTGAGAGGGTTAACCAAAATAAGAAAAGTAAGAAAAACCAGCGTGGAGTTTGTCCAAATGTTACCAGAAATACCTAAATACAAAGATATATGGGTAGCATTTTTTGATATTCTTGGTTTCAAAAATTTAATTCAAAAATCAAATACTGAATCTAAAAGAACAAAAAAAATATAGAGCTGTTACATAAACATAAAACCACAGTGATTATCAAAAATAGTACCTACGACGTTGTTGCATATATGTATAATTTATGATTATATTACAATTTGTTGAAGCACTTGTAAATATTAACGCTAAGGTACATTGTAATGGAAGAGCAAAATTTAATAGCAAAAATTGCCCATATGTATTATATGGAAGGCATAGACTTAAAGACGATAGGAGAAATTTTTAATATATCCTATGCAACAGTGTCAAGGCTCCTGAAAAAAGGAAGGGGAAAAGGCATTATAAAAATTATTATTAACAATCCCCACAGAAATACGATCAAGCAAGAATCAAAATTAAAACAGTACTTCAAGTTAAGGGAAGTTTTTGCAGTTCCTAGTGAAGAAAATTTTGTATACCCCCTGATTCTTGATCTCATAGGAAGAGAAGCTGCGAATTATCTTGTGAGTGTTTTAAGAGATGGGGATTTTCTTGGTATTTCGTGGGGGAGAACTGTATATAATGTTGTTAATAATTTTCAAAAAGAAAAAAAAATAAAAGTACATGTAGTTCAATTATTTGGTCAAACTTCAAATGTCCCGGTTGAACTTAGCTCTTTTGACCTTGTAAGAAGAATGAAAAATATGTTTTTAGGGTCTTACTATTTTATTAATTCTGAGGCAGTTTTAGAGAAACATGAAACAAAAAAGTATCTTCTAGATGATCCTTCTATTAAAAATACTTTTGATGCTCATAAGTGTATAAATATTGCTGTATCGAGTGTAGGTATTTGTGATCTTGAATCTTCGGGATTTGTTCACAGAAGATATTTGCGAAATGAAGAAATAGAAGAAATTAAAAGAGAAAAGATTATCGGAGAAACTAATTTTACATTTTTTGATGCTGAAGGGAATATAAAAAAAATACGATTTAACGATCGTATGATGGCTATAGAGACAAATGATTTGTTAAAAATAAAAAATAAAATAATCGTGGCAGGGGGGCTCGAAAAAGCTGAAGCTGTTCTTGGAGCACTAAAAGCAGGTCTTGTGAATACACTCTTTACTGATAGTATTACCCTGTCGAAACTTATATCTATGCTTTAAGATTAGACTTTTGTCTAAAAATTACGTGATGAAATTATAACCAAGCATATTCTCCTTTACACATTATGAGTTCCATTTTTTTGTTGATTTTTAAATATTGTTTCCAGAGCTCAGTCCAGAGTTCTGGTGAAGAATTCCATTGACTGTAAGCTCATTATCTGGTACTCTGCACAATAAGGACGAGGTTGATTTCAAGTTCGTTCATCGGGCTATACCTCCATGTGGTTAGAGTTGCTACCGCTAAGGATAGCCCGATTATTTTTAGTATTTCAATTCTTTTTAGAGTTATCACGTAACTTTGGGACATTCCTTAAGATTAAATTAAAAAATCTATACTTAATTTTTAATTTTTTAATGACAAAAATATTTTTTATTTTATAATAATATGTAATTATTTACAGATAATTAAATATTTGTAATATTACCTATGGAGGCAGGGGATAAAAGTGTCATCTATGTTTGCGAATTATCAATTAGCTTTTAAAGAAAATTTATCGTTATCTGAAGGAGGATAAATTCAAACAGTATATACATATAGTTTATAATTTTTTTTGGGAGGCTAAGTAAAAACCCATGGATAAAGTATATTTAATCGGTACTGACATTGGAACTTCTAGTACAAAATCAATATTAATGGATACTAGGGGTAATCTCCATGCAACTTCTTTATCTGAATATGGGGTCCTTATGCCAAAAGCTTTGTGGGCAGAACAATGGCCGGATATTTGGATTGATGCTGTGAAAAAAACCATAAGAGAAGTAGTTATTAATGCAGGTGTTAGACCGGAAAATGTAGCAGGAATATGTATAAGCGGATTATACGGTGGATCAGGAGTACCTTGCAATGCAGAAATGAATGCAATACGGCCTTGCATAATCTGGATGGATCGTAGATCTGTGAAGGAAAGTAAGTGGGTTATAGATAATATAGGCGCAGAAAGACTCTATAACATTACAACTAATGGTGCTGATCCCTATTATGGTTTTACAAAAATTCTTTGGATAAAGAATAATGAACCTGAAAATTGGAATAAAATAAATGTTTTCCTTCCCCCAAACTGCTATGCTATTTATAAACTTACCAAAGAAATTTGTATAGATCAATCATCTGCTGGAAATATAGGGGGAATATTTGATATGGAAAAAAGGGAATGTTCCATTGAAATGCTTAATGCAATGGATATTCCTGTAAGTTTTATGCCTGAAAGGATTGTTCGACCTGGAGAAATTGTTGGACATCTTACTAATGAAGCAGCAAAAGAAGTTGGTTTAATATCAGGTATTCCTGTTTGTTCTGGAGGTGTAGATTGTCTTCCTGCAACATTGGGGGCGGGTGTTTTTAAGCCCGGTCAGCATGTTGCTATGATAGGCACCTCAATGGGCTGGGGTTATGTGCATGATAAACCTTTATTAGCCAAAAATCTTGTAACAATGCCATATGTAATAGATTCAGATAAATTACTATATACTTTTGGAGGGGCAGCGACAGCTGGTGCTTTGCTTAAATGGTTCCGTGATAACTTTGCCCAGCTTGAAGTTTTAAATGAGCAAAAAGGAAAGTTGAACGCATATAAAGCATTAGATAAAGAAGCAGAAAAGATCGATCCTGGGAGTATGGGATTAGTTATATTACCATATTTTATGGGTGAGAGAGCACCAATTTGGGACGTAAATGCCAGGGGAATAATTTTTGGTTTAACACTTTTACATACGAAAGCTCATATATACCGGGCTCTTATGGAGTCAGTCGCATACTCACTAAAACATACCATGGAAAATGTACATATCGGATCAAGGTTGGGTGATAAGCTTGTTATTACAGGAGGGGTTACAAAATCTAAGCTATGGAGACAGATTTTTGCAGATGTAACTGGATATCCTGTTTTATGCCCAAGAGGTGAAGTAGAAGCACCTCTGGGAGATATATTTTTGGCTGGAGCAGGGACAGGTGTGATAGATTACAGTGAAACAAAAAAGTGGGTAAAGTTTGATGAATTGATCATGCCTGATCCAGAATTAAATAATTTATATGATAAATATTATGAACAATACAAAGAGATATATTTACAGCTTAAAGGAAATATGGAAAACATGGCTATTATTATATCTGGTTCATTTGATCAACGTTAGTAGATAGAGGTAATAAATATCATGGGTGCAAAACCTAAAATTGGAATACTACCGATAGCTAAGAAAAATCAATATCAGGGTGATCTTGAGAAGTTTATTGATTATATAAAGAATAGTTACTCCAGTGAAGTATCATTTGAGGTGTTAATGCCCACAGGCATGTTATTTGATGAAGACAAGATACTCAATACAGTAGAAGACATGGAAAAAAAAGATGTTGACTTATTATTGTTTGTAGTTGGTTCATGGATTTTTTCTTCTCACATTATTACATCTGTTAGTGATTTAACCACACCTTTTATTTTATACGGTATTTCTGATCAAATTGCTAATGGGAATCTTGGCGCATCATTACAAATAAAATATGTACTGCAGGAAATGGGAAAGAACTTTCTTTATCTTTGTGGGAAAGTTGACGATCAGGAAAACCATAACAGGATAAAGAAATATCTGACCGCAGCCTGGGTCAAAAAAAGAATGAGAAATCGGAAAATAGCCGTAATTGGGGGGAAACCTATGATGATGTACCAGACACAGGTAAATGAGTTTGACTGGAAAAGAGTGTTTGGCGTCGATTTTCCCCAGTTTGATGCGGTTCAGGTTTTTACTGAAATAAAAAATATTGATGAAAAAGAAGCTAAAAAGATTGCAGATGAATTTCTATCAAAAATCGACAAAATTAAATGGGAGCTTGATACAGGTGAGAAATTTACCTATAAAGCAATACTTTCACAAGCTAAAATGTTTCTTGCGTTTAAAAGGATGAAAAAGCTTTATGATATAGATATTTTTGCAAACAAATGTATACCGGAAATGGTAAGTAAGGTTTATGGCTATGCCTATGCTGCATGTATAGCTACGTGTATGCTTAATGAAGAAGGTATTATGACAGCGTGTGAGGCAGATGTGCCTGCAGCCTTATCGATGTATATCCTTAACCTTATATCAAAAGACAAAGTTTTTTTTGCAGATATAGCTAAATTAGATAAGCAGAAAAAACTACTATCGTTCTTTAATTGTGGTACCGCTCCAATATCTCTTGCGGATAAAAAAAGAGGCATTAGTCTCTGGCCAATTCCGAGGCTAGTTGCTGATGAGGCAATACCATATGAATATTGGACTGGAGAGATGGAGGGTGCATCCATAAGTTTTGAACTCGAAAATGATAGAGTTGTTACGTTACTTAGGATTGGTGGTAATGGAAATACATTAAGATTTCACGTCTGCCGTGCTGTTTCTACTCCAAGGGATGTTCGTGAAGGTGAAGAGCAGGGAATTAGATGGCCAGGTTTTGGTATATGTTTAAAAAACGATCCATCATTATTTCTTCAAAATGTAACAGGGCATCATTATTCTATAGTTTACGGAGATTGGATGCAGGAGCTGAGTTATCTTGCTCAAATACTTGGGATCAAATTTGTTTTTGATGAATAACACTAGAAAGGTTTTAAGTTAATGGTAAAAAATGAAATAATAAAGAACAATTATCCATTAATTGAAATGATCAATGTTTCCAAAGCATTTTTTGGTAAAAGAGTAGTTGAAAGATTCAGCATGAAGGTGTTCCCCGGGGAAATTGTTGCATTGATTGGTGAGAATGGAGCGGGGAAATCAACTATAAAAAATATACTGGTTGGGCTTCTTGAGCCTGATGAAGGAAAAATATTTTTTAAAGGACAGGATTGTAAGGATATTAGTATGGGACTCCATACTATTGCGGCAGTACACCAGGAGTTGAGTGTATTGCCGAGCCTAAGTGTTGCTGAAAATGTATGTATGCCAGACTTACCAGGTATAAAGCCATTTGTAAACTGGAAAGGGACCAGGAAAATAGCTAAAAAATACCTTGATATGATTGATGTGCAACTTGATCTTGATCAAACTGTTGAAACTCTGAGCCCTGGCGAGAGACAGCTCGTAGAAATTGCTAAAGCACTTCGCCAGGAGCCTGGACTATTAATCCTGGATGAACCGACAACATCACTATCAATGCCAGAAAGACAAAGACTTTTTACTGTTATGCGGACATTGAAAAAACAGGATGTTGGAATAATTTTTATTACTCATTTTATTGATGAGGTTTATGAAATCAGTAATAGAACTATAATCATTCGAAATGGAGTATGTGTTGGGAACAAGTCTACCAAAGAACTCTCAATGAATGAGCTTGAAGGACGGCTTGTTGGGCGCGCACTGCATCAAAGGAAACTTGATATTGGCACCCCGGATAAAGAGACAGCTTTAAAAATAATAGATTTTAATTCAGATACATTTGTAGATATTAATTTCGAAGTCAAGTATGGAGAGATAATTGGTATAGCTGGTTTGATGGGAGCGGGTAGAACTGAAATCGTTGAATCAATATTCGGGCTACGTAAAACAAAAGGCAAGCTTGAATGTCTGGGAGAGAGCTTTATAAAATGGAATCCGACCATGCTAAGAGATATGGGTGTATTGTTTGTCCCTGAAGATAGGAAAACAAGAGGAATCTTTCCAACTAGGGCAATAAGGGAAAACTTAACTGCTGCAAATCTAAAAAACAGTATAAAGCCTTTCATACCTGGAATAGGATTTAGAGGAGAGAAAGAAAATGCCATAAAATTAGCAAAGAAGCATCGAATTGCATATTCAAATATTGAGGAATCTATTACCTCTCTCAGTGGTGGAAATCAACAGAAATCTATTGTGGCCAGATGGCTGTCAATGGATCCCAAAATATGTATTTTTGATGATCCAACAAGAGGAGTAGATATTGGAGCAAAAGAAGAAATCAGTGCACTCATAGCGGACCTTGCAAAGAGAGGGAATGCAATAGTACTTGTTGAATCAGATATAAATGAGCTAATTGAGCTTTCGCATAGAATACTTATTTTAAGAAAAGGAAAGATTGTAGCAGAACTTAAAAGAGGCGAATTTGATACAAAAAAAATAATCAGTATAGCAGCTACATCGGCTTAAATCAAAAAAAGAGATGAGTATTTAATGAAAGAAAATAATATAAATAAAAAGAGCATTTATATTAAAATATTCCAGGTACCCTGGATATCAATATTAATAGGAGCAGTATTCTTAGCAGTTTTGTTAAGTATTTTACAGTCGGCCTTTTTTTCAATAGTTAATTTTAAAAACATATTCCTAGCCGCAAGCATAATAGGGATAATGGCTATAGGGGAGACCTTTGTCATCATGAGCGGTGGGATAGATATCTCGGTGGCAATGAACGTTTTTCTGATGATGTCAATTATGTCTGAGGCAGAAAAATATCTACCAGCGCCAGTAGTTTTAATCATTGGAATTATTGGAGGTACTTCACTGGGAGTTTTAAGTGGGTTTCTTGTTAGCAAGCTTAAGATCCCACCATTGATTGCAACACTCGCAACATTAGCCATAGCCAGAGGTTTTGGATATTTTATCATCCAGTCAAAAATGAGAGCTGTAGACGAAAGCATTAGGGTGCTTGGAACAACTCAAGTATTTGGTATCCCCTTACCAATTATAATAATGGTGATTATGTTAATTATTGGACATATATTACTCCAAAAAACAAGATTCGGACGATATGCTCTTGCCATAGGCGATGACGAAATCTCCTCAAGAGAATCAGGTATTCCAATTGACAAAATCAAGTTTTTAACTTATGCATTTAGTGGTTTCTGTGCAGGGCTTGCATCACTTGTTTTTATTGGGCGCCTTGGTACTGTCCAGACAGATACAGCTTATGGTATGGAATTCCAGGTAATTACTGCGGTTGTTCTAGGGGGAACAAAACTTGTAGGAGGAAAGGGCACTGTTATTGGAGCATTTATAGGAGCATTATTTCTTACACTTATTGAAAACGGTCTGAATCTTGTGGAGTTAAATATATTCTATTATGACATAGCGAGAGGTTTAATACTTTTCATTGCAGTCGTAATTGATAAGGTTTCATATAACCGAAAGCAAAGAGCTTTAATTATGGAACGTGCAATGCATATACGCACGTAAATATAATAATAGGATCTAATAGGAGCGGGAGACAATAGTAATTGTTGAATTAACAATAGGTGATCTAAAGTATACTAATTACTGTTGCATAAATATAGAAGAAAGTAAGGAGGTGATGTACTATGAAAAATCATGAAATTTAATTAGGACTGTTAAGTATTAAATAGTTTAACTGCTAGTCCTAATTAAATTTTAAAAACCGATTAGAGTAAGATTTGTTGAATGAGAAAATTAATTAGAAAAAGGAGATTACAAAAATGAAAAGATTAAAATTATTTCTCGTATTATTGTTAAGTGTATCAGTAGTAATGACTTTTTCTATTGCGGCAGGTGGTAAAAAAGAAGCAGCACCAGCTGAAGAAGAAATTACAATAGGTATTTCTACTGATGCTGGATACTCTGCCCGAAAGATCGAAGTCATTGGTATATACCAGGAAGCAAAGAAGGCTGGTAATGTGAAGGTTATTGAGCAGAATGCTGATAACGATTCTTCCAAACAGCTACAGCAGATTAAAGCTTTGGTTGATCAGGGTGTTGATGCAATTGTTGTTTGTGCCGTTGATATGAACGCAATTCAAACTGCTTTAAACTACGCTGCAGAAAAGGGTGTTATAGTAACTCTTTATGACAGATTTGTAGACAATCCCAATGTCCAGTTCACAGGTGGATATAATTCTTATACGGATGGTGTTTTATGTGCCAATGAGCTTCTGAAATTTGATGATGGTCAACCGCATGTAGTATTTGAGCTGGTTGGTAACCTTGCAGATACTAACGCTCTTGCAAGAAGAGATGGATTCCACTCTGTTATAGACCCGCACGAAAATCTTAAGGTAGTGCAGATCCTTACAGACTGGGCTACAGATAAAGCACTAACAGGAGTTAAAAATGCTCTCCAGAAATATCCTGATGTATGGGGTATTTACAATGCTTCTAGCCATATGGATGGTTCTATACAGACTGCACTTAGAGAAGCAGGAAAACTCTATAATTATGATGAACCAGGCCATGTTTACTGGGTATCTCTAGGTGAAGAACCACCGGGGCCACAGATTTTCAAGGATGGTTATGTTGATGTTGCCTGTGATATTCCATTTGATACAATGGGAGAACAGATCTACAAGGCTATAATGAAACTCTATGCTGGAGAGGAACTTGTATCAGACAAATTCTTCTGTAAGACATGGGCAATCCATCAGGATGAAATAGATGAAAAGTATGACCAAATGTGGGCAATTAGATTTGCGGATGAATTAAAATAATTGTAGGTAGTAAGAATACTAATTCTGCTTGGGGTAAACAATTATATGCAGAATCCAGCTGCTAAAACAGATAAGAATCATAATGAAGAATCATTTGTGCACCGCGTAAAACGTGGTGCACAAATAACACTAAGTTATATCAAAAATACACCAATCGTAATAATGCTAGTGATTGTGTGGATAGTCTTTATTTTTTTAAGTCCAAACTTTCTTACTGCCAATAATATGATCACCCTGTTTGTTGCAAATGCATACTTCATCGTTGCAGCGCTTGGGGAGACATTTGTCCTTATTTCTGGTGGGATTGATCTATCAATAGCGCATACCGTTACATCTAGTTCGCTGGTATCAGCTATTATAATGATAGATTTTCAATCTGCTGCTGTAGCTGCCCAAGTTAATCCTGGAACAGGCGCAAAAATATCCGATCCTGATTGGTGGGACAAAATCACTGGCGGAAGTACAGGAGTTATCCAGCAAGAGGTTACAGAAGCTATGGCAGCGACAGCTGGCGAGACAATTCTTATCGGTTTGGCGGTTTGTATTATTGTTGGGCTGGCATTTGGCATCATTAATGGGATTGCTATTGGGAAATTTGGTGTGAATCCCTTTATTTTCACGCTGGCTACACAACTTATTGCGAGGGGAATTTCTTTTGTTCTTTCAGGGGGACATAGTATACCTGGTATTCCTGAAAAACTTACAAAGATGTCTTACGCACATGGCATTCCAATAACCGAAAATCTGATATTTCCATGGGTAATTATTATAGTATTAACTGTCGTAATAATAGCTGGCATACTGCTGGATAAGACAAAATGGGGAAGGTATATTAAAATGGTAGGAAGTAATGCAATGGCTGCAAAGTATGTGGGAATTAATGTACCAAATGTTGCTGCCTCTGCCTATATTGCTTCAGGTTTATTGGCTGGTATAGGAGGCTTTATTTCTATGATGGTTCTTGGAACAGCAGATGTTAAACTCGGGGATCCATTATTGCTACCTGTGATCGGGAGTATTATACTTGGTGGTATAAGTATGAAAGGTGGAGAAGGAAATATAATGAATTCAGCACTTGGTATTTTAATGTTTGCCACTATAATCAACGGTATGACCTTTCTTAATCTTACCATCGCGATGCAGCAGATAATACTGGGCTCGATTTTTGTTATTGGAATGTCTGCGTTAGCAAGACTCAGAAAAAGAAGAGTCTAAATAATAGCGTCAAACGACGCTAGGATTATCAATCATGCCGGCCACACGGCATGCCGATTTTTCAATAATAAAGCAAACTTTAATAAATTATACTGATTTTTGGGGGTATAAAAACGCCACCCCCAGCAAAAAAATCGCTCTGAGACATTCCTCGTGGCTGTTTTGAGCACTGGTGGTAAATAATTCTCCCTTTGATGATATATCTTGCCTCTTTCCATAGCTCAACACCATTATGCTGTTCTACCACCCCTGAATTCCTGTCAAAGGTAATCTTTTAATCTAATAGATCATTTTCAAGGTCTTTTTCCAACCCCCTGTCCTCCAAATCGGCGATGATCCCACAATATTCATTTACCAGATTCCTGCTCATCTTTAACCCATCTTTAACAGTTGGAGGTACTTCTCTAAAACTCTTGTATTAATATATAAGGAATTAGCGTATTTGAAACAGCAATTTCTACAATTTTGTAGTGCCAAT
>Ga0209636_10003463_pt1 | contig 16061 bp, 18 predicted proteins | sample DeeMarSWOR152_54_FD_187464 | JGI IMG/M metagenome (GOLD analysis project Ga0209636, IMG submission 187464) | Marine sediment microbial communities from White Oak River estuary, North Carolina - WOR-1-52-54 (SPAdes) (version 2) | ecosystem: Environmental > Aquatic > Marine > Intertidal zone >...
TGCCTCAGATATGTGACTTCCCTTTATTGCTAAACCGCTCAACCTTTCTTCCAGCAGAGAGAAAAGGTTCTCTTTTGATTCGGCTTCTACGGTTCTAGCCATTTTAGGCCAGTCTCGTTTAAGTATGTTGGCCATCCACATGGTTATCTCATGTTCTAGAAATCGCACGTCCTCTAATGGGTCATGTTCCCCCGGTTTGCATACTCTTCCTTCAGAATCTGTTCCACCAGAAGCATCAACAATGTGGATTAAAGCGTCTGCCTTCCTAATTTCGTCTAGGAACTGGTTTCCCAGACCTCTTCCTTGCCATGCGCCAGGTACAAGGCCTGCACAATCGATCAGTTCGACCGGGATAAGTCTTATCCCGTCGAGGCACAGAGAGTTGACCGGATTATCTTGAACATTAAATTCTTTGCATACGCACGGGGTTCGAACATATCCAATTCCTCTGTTTGGCTTTATTGTTGTGAATGGATGGCTTGCAACCTTGGCTGGTGCAAGGGTTGTAGCACTAAAAAATGTTGATTTCCCCGTATTCGGTTTCCCAACAATACCAACCATCAAACCAATTCTCCTCTCCTAATTTAAGATTAGAGCATCATGTAAATGAGACTTCTGCTCTGAATTCCTATCCTGTTTGACTTGGCATCGCTTGAAGAAAAGTAAACCAATCAACAGGATGACTATTGTAATGCTTATGAAGATAATGAACGCTCTTACTATTAGCATCCAAGCATTTTGCAGTGTTTTTTCAACGTTCCCAAGAGCTTTAGCCGCATTTGACTCAGCGATTTTTGGGTTCTCGTTCCAGAAGCCTAGAGCATTCTGCAGTTGGATTTCTGCTTCCAGAAATGTTTGTTCAACCTCTTCAGCCTCGGATGGAAAAAATAGCGCCGTTCCAAAAACTTTTCCCAAAGAAATGGCGAATTTTGTCTGCCTTGTTTTTCGAATAGCTTTCACAACATCTTCAACAAAGCTATCACCAAAAACATCGATCGTGCAAGGTTTTAATGAGACTAGTTGGTTTTCTTCGACACTATTTTCTTCTTCAGAATCAAAATAATAGTTGGCGTATGGAATAGGCTCTGGTACGCTTTGAATCGAACTGAAATGTTTATCATCACTCACGTCGAATAGTCTCCACGTGACGTCTACAGGTATCCATCCATAATTCTCCAAGTAATATTCGGCCCACATATGCCCATTCTCTAGAGTTTCACTTGGACGGTGAAAGCCAAAACCAGCCTGAATCTTTGCTGGGATTCCAGCAGCCCTGCACAAGGCAACAAAAAAGTAGGAGTATTCAGAACAGTCCCCAACACCATTTTCCAAAGCCCATAAGGCTCCCCTTTCCTCATCTTGTTCCTCGTAATGCATATGACGATACACAAAACTGTATATTGTCAATGCTTTCTCACGCCAACTACTTACACTATCAGTGAGATTATAGGCTTTTGAGATTATTCTTGAATTGTTGGATTCTACCAGTTCTTCTGACTCTATATATTTCTTGTATGTTTCAGAACTCGTGTCATAATCTCCCACAATGCTCGAATTGACTAGGTAGTGGATGCTGAAAGAAAGCACATAGTAGTCTAGTTCCAGACTGAAGGTCTCCTCTCCGTCTATTTTCAAGTTGCTCCATTGCAAGTATCTATTTCCATAACTATCATTCAAGAATGTTTCATGAAGCATTTGCGACGACGAGATGTTGTGGAGAATAACGTAGTGACGTGTGGTTTCATTTCTAATTAGAGGAACGGAGAGTTCTCCCGTAACCGGATTGGGAGAGTGATTAGCAATTGTGATAGTTTGTCTAAGGCTTCCCACATACACGGAATCAATTTCATATCTGAGAAAACATGAACTCTCTTTCCGCATTGCTTCAGAAAGTGATGGATAAATCGCAGGGCAAAAAACGAGGGAAATGCTAACAAGACAAAGAAGCGATATAAAGCATCTTCGTGAAAAACCCACTTAGCACCCTTCCGTTTAACTATCAACAACCGTTAGGATAATATAAAAATATTCCAAACTCTATAAGAGCGTGAGCTCTGTGATCGCTGAGGAGTGAAATGAAATGCAATCTAACATCAGTAAAGAAAAACTTGTTGAAATGTACAAAAAGATGTTTCAGATTCGCTGTTTCGAAGAGAAGGTCTTTGAACTTTACGCTCAAAATCTCGTCCCGGGTACAATACATCTTTACGCGGGAGAAGAAGCCGTGGCGGTTGGAGTTTGCAGCAACCTTAGAAAAGACGATTACATTACGAGTACTCATCGTGGACATGGCCACTGTATAGCTAAAGGCGCCCAGCTGAAGCGAATTATGGCTGAAATTCTAGGCAAAAAGACGGGATACTGCAAAGGAAAGGGCGGCTCAATGCACATTGCAGACTTTGACGTAGGCATGCTGGGTGCAACAGCCGTTGTCGGGGCTGGACTTCCAATAGCCATGGGTGCTGGGTTATCCATGAAGCTTAAAGGAACAGATAACGTCGTCGCATGCTTCTTTGGTGATGGTGCCTCGAACCAAGGAACATTCCATGAAGCCATAAACATGGCAGCTATATGGAAGCTTCCCGTAATTTTCGTTTGCGAGAACAACATTTACGCCATGGGAACCCGGCAATCAACCGTGATGCTTACAGAAAACATTGCAGACAGAGCCATAGCGTACGGAATCCCTGGTGTCGCAGTGGATGGAAACGATGTCTTGGCGGTTTATGAAGTGGCACAAAAGGCTGTCGAAAGAGCTAGAATAGGCGAAGGACCTACACTTGTTGAGTGCAAAACCTATAGGCATAAAGGACATTCTCGGATTGACCCAGCTAAATACAGACCTAAAGAAGAAGTTGCAGAATGGTTACGTAAAGACCCGATTAAGCAGTTCAAAGAAAAACTTCTGCAAGAAAATGTTGTATTGGAAGCTGAAATTCAGCAAATTGAAAAAGAAGTTTTGACAGAAATTGAGGAAGCGGTTGAATTTGCCAAGGAGAGTCCATATCCGTCTCCAGAAGAAGCCTTGGAGGATGTTTACGCCCAAATTTCGGAGGAATAAAGATGAGGAAGATAGCTTATAGAGAAGCGTTAAGAGAAGCGTTAAGAGAGGAGATGCGCAGAGATTCGACGGTTTTTCTGCTCGGTGAGGATATCGGTAGATACTGGGAAGGGGCGTTCAAGGTTACAAAGGGTTTAGCTGAAGAATTTGGAGATGAAAGAGTGAGAGACACTCCGATATCTGAGTCAGCAATAATAGGCGCAGCTGTGGGTGCTGCAATAACTGGTACGCGTCCAGTGGCAGAAATAATGTTTGGAGACTTGACAGCTTTAGCCATGGATCAGATAGCGAATCAAGCAGCGAAAATACATTACATGTTCGGAGGCCAAGTGAAAGTTCCCCTTGTGATCAGAACACCATTCGGTGCTGGAGTAAACATAGCAGCTCACCACTCGCAAAGCCTAGAAGCGTGGTTCTTACACGTCCCAGGATTGTACATGGCTGTGCCTTCAACACCATACGATGCGAAAGGACTTTTGAAGGTAGCTATACGTGGGTGCAACCCTGTTTTCTTTTGTGAACATAAACTGCTGTATCCGATTGAAGGTGAGGTTCCAGAAGAGGAATATCTGGTTCCTTTCGGAGTTGCTGATTTGAAAAGGGAAGGTTCAGACGTAACGATAGTGGCTACTCTATACATGGTACATAAAGCCCTTAACGCGGCTGAGAAACTTGGAGCTGAAGGCATAAGTGTGGAAGTTGTTGATCCGAGAACCTTAGCGCCTCTGGACAAGCAAACAATTATTAGTTCGGTTAAGAAAACAGGGAGACTTGTGATTGTAAGCGAAGACTGCAAAACCGCTGGCGTGAGCGCTGAAATCGCAGCCATGGTTGCTGAAGAAGCCATAGACTATTTGGATGCGCCTATAAAACGTGTAGCTGAACCCGACACACCCATCCCGTTCAGCCCACCACTTGAACAATACGTAATTCCCAACGAAAAAACAATAGCAAAAGCCGTAAAGGAGATAACCTAAAATGGTAACGAAAGTTGTTATGCCAAGGCTTAGCCTAACTATGAAGGAAGGCACCGTTGGCACATGGTACAAGAAAGAGGGAGAAAATGTCAAGAAGGATGAACCCCTCGTTGAGGTGTTCTCGGAGAAAGCCACCTACGATTTGGAGGCTCCCGCCTCAGGCATAGTACGAAAAATTCTTGTGCAAGAAGGCGTTGACGCCCCTGTTAACGCGGTTTTAGCTGTCATAACGACACCAGATGAACCGTTTTCGGAGGCAGAGATATCCGCGGAGATGCCAAAAGCAATTGAAGAGGTTGAAAAGAGAGTTCTGGTTTCCCCTGCCGCGAAACGTCTTGCAAGAGAGCACGAAATAGACTTGTCCTTAGTCAAGGGAAGCGGACCTGAGGAAAGAATTGCTGAGGAAGATGTAAAAAGGTTTATTGAAGAAACACGCGGGATCCTACCAAAAGTCAAAGAAGTAATTCCGTTAAGCGGTTATAGAAAAACTTCAGCTGAACGAGTTTCTAGAAGTTTTAGAACAGCTCCCCACAGCACAGTAGTTATGGAGGTTGACGTTTCAGAGACTATGGCGTTACATGATAAACTTGACGTGTCCTATACGGCTATTCTTGTGGAAGCCGTGGCGAAAAGCTTAGCCGAGCATTCTATAGTTAACTCAACGCTTGAAGGAAGTGAGATAAGAATTTTTGAAGACATCAACGTAGGTGTGGCTGCAGCAACGGAAAACGGGTTAGTCGTTCCAGTCATACATAATGCTGACAAGAAAACATTAGAAGAGATAGATGCTGCAATTAAAGAGTTGACAGAGAAGGCTAGGCAAGGTAGACTCACGAGAGAAGATTTGACTGGCGGAACTTTCACAATTACAAATCTGGGCATGTATGGTGTCGAATTCTTTATACCAATAATTAATCCGCCTGAAGCAGCAATACTTGCTGTTGGAAGAGTTGTTGAAAAGCCTGTTGTGGTTGATGGAAAGATTGAAATCAAGCCCATGGTGATGCTGAGTCTTTCATACGATCATAGAATCGTAGACGGTGCCCCAGCTAGTGAGTTTCTGCGAAAGGTCAAAGGAAAAATCGAAAAACCGGGTTCTCTATCACCTTGAGTGAGTTTCTCTTGCCTTTAACGTTTCTTTCAACTTGTTCCGGATTTCCTCTTTCTCAGGTGGTCCCAAAAATTCAGCAGGCTTGCCATCGAAGAATACTCTACTTCTCCGTTTAATCCCATATTTCATCAATGCCTCTCGGTCATCAAGACAGATGTCACTAACAATCACTTCATCACCGAACTCCTCACAAACTTCCCTTACGTTAAAGAGTGTCCATGGTCCTATGATTGGGCAAATCGAAGACCAAAACACATTGACCACAACTTTTCCCTCCACATGCTCACTTTTGTATTTCCGCTCAAAACGGACTGGCGAAGGCAACTGCACGACCCCAAATCTCTTGATGAGCATCTTTAGACCTTCATTCTCAAATTCCTCAAAGCCGAATTTTCCAAAGAACGCCTTCATATCGAAGGTGTAGCCAAATCCAAAAGGGGTCACAATCCCTTTACATTTGTCTTTTACATCTTGTATCATTGCTTTGACTAATGCATTACCACAGCCAGGAATCCGCTTTATCTTAGGTGCGTCTGGGAACGGTGCAGTGTGTGGCGCACATATGCAGTTGAGAATTGTGAGGTCTTCTCCCCTATGGTAATTGCTCAATTCAATTGGCATATATTCAATGAAGCCAACTGCTTCTCCACCTTCATAGGCAATCTTGGCGGAGAGTCCCAGGGACATCATCCGTTTGAGCCATATGGACTTTACTTTTGCAGCACGTATTATATTGCGTTCTTCTTCCGTAAGTTCTGGCTTCTTCTCAAAATCGTGGCCGCAACAGGCTTCTGCCATTATCGTTTCTTCACTGAGTCCTTTAGTTTCCATGATTTGCCTCCTTCATTCTCGATACCCATACCAATTTTTAGCGATTTTGGATGACTGCGTATTAGACGAAAACCGAGCATCCTAAGTCTTTTCAGCTTTTTCTTTTTTGACGATTTCTACTTCTTCGCCGAGGCTTTCTTCAACAATTTTCAGTTTTGTTTCTTTGATTAAGGTCATGCCGCGGTTGGATATTATCGAACCGGCCCAAATGATTACGATGAAGATGAAGAAGAGTAGAAAGACATTGCTGAAGTTTGCCAAGGCTTTGGCCAATTCGTCTTCACCTTCTGTTGGAACTGGAACGAACTGTGGTATTTGTGCTCCACTTGAAAAGAGTAAGTACGCCAGTATCGCCGCCAGAATTATGAAGATCAACCCTATGACGAGCACCACGTAACCAATAACTTTCTCAGGCTTTTCGATTTTCATAGAGAAACGTTACCTAGATTTTCTATAAAAGCTTTGATGGCCTATGCAAGAAGATGGTGTGAAAGTGTCATTGTAAAAAGCTTTTATTTTGAAATTAAATGCGTGATATGTTGTTGGATTGTCTATGGTTGTTATTCGAGAGTTTGAAAGCAAAGATGGCGAGGCTTTGGAGAAAATTTACGCCGAAGCATTCAGAGATGAGATAGAAAAGGGCATGGAAGGCTGGAAGGCTGAAAACTTTGTAAGTTTCTCAAAGAGACCTGAAGCATGGATTTTTGTAGCTGAAGAAAATGGAGTAGCGGTGGGTTACATCGCGATATCGTTAGGGAAAGGTTTGCCCGCCAAGATTCATACGGTAGCAGTAAAGACACAATGTAGAAGACAGGGAGTAGGTAAAAAACTTATAGAAGAAGCCATGAAGTATGCCAAATCAGCTGGCAAAAAGAAAATCATCCTTCGCACAAGACCGTGGAACAAGGCGATGCGGAAAGTCTGTCTGGACCTAGATTTCATACCAGAAGCGTACCTAAGAAAGGAGCTTCGGGAAGAAGATCTAATAAGATACAGAGCGTTTCTATGAACTGGATCCTATTATAAAACACTGATATTATCAAAGGTGACACAAATCATTCAACCGTTTCCTTTGTACATAAAAACTGGAGTTCTTCTTCACCCACGTTTCTAAATTGGTGCTCTTCCCACGATTGAATGAAAATGACGTCTCCCTTTTTGACGATAACTTCGATGTCTCCTCCTCTAACGAGACTTTTTCCTTGAAGTATGAGAACCTCATGTTCGTGTTTATGTTTCTCAATGGGCGTGTAACCGCCAACGTCTATAGAGAAAAGTCTCAATTGAAGTCTTTTGGCTCCTACACCCGCATGCAGTAGATACTTGACTTTTGCACCACATGCGCCCTTCACATTCATTTCGATTTCCTCAACCTTATCTACACTTGTTATGTACATTACCATCCAGCTTTGCATAAGGTAGTGCTTTGGAAAGTCTTAAGTGCTTGGCTATAGAAAAGCCATTGAACTCAAATGAAAGCCGCAGTGTACCATGACCAACAAGACATAAGAATAGCGGAGAGATCAGTACCGGAAATAGGCGAAGACGAAGTCCTTGTAGAGATGAAGGCTTGCGGAATATGCGGCTCAGACCTGATGGACTGGTATCTGAAAAACCGTGTTCCATTGGTTCTTGGCCACGAACCAACGGGAATAATCGCTGAAACTGGGAGCGAAGTTGAAGAATTCAATGTTGATGACAGGGTTTTTGTGCATCACCATGTGGCCTGCTTAACGTGTCATTACTGTATGCATGGAGATTACACGTTATGTAAACAATTTCATGAAACACACATCGATCCTGGCGGACTTGCAGAATACTTCAGAGTCCCAGCCCCAAATCTCGAAATAGACACCCTGAAAATTCCAGAAACACTGTCTTTTGAAGAAGCCACGTTGATCGAGCCCGTTGGCTGTTGCATAAGAGCCGTCAATAAATGCAGCATCCAAGCAAATGACACAGTTGCGATAATCGGAGTTGGAACGACCGGAATAATTCACTTGGCTCTGTCAAAAATCTTCGGAGCAGCAAGAACGATTGTAAGCGATTTGATTGACTACAGACTGAGGATGGCAAAAAAGTTTGGAGCAGATGTCATAGTCAACCCAAAAAATGAGGATTTAAAGGCGGTTGTTAACGCTGAAACCGACGGAGTAGGTGCAGATCTTGTAGTTGTGACCGCACCAAGCCTAGAAGCATTCAAATCCGGGTTAAGCGTTTGCCGTAAAGGAGCGAAACTGTGCGTTTTTGCCCCAACCAGTCCCGGAAAATATTTGCAAATCAGTCCAAAAGAACTGTTTTTCTCAGAAATCCAAATAATCCCATCTTATTCAACTTCGCACTTAGAAACCAGAAAGGCTCTAGAACTCATAGAAACTAGCAAATTGAAAGTTAAAGAGTTGATAACTCATCGTTTCAGGCTTGCAGACACTGCCAAAGCCTTTAAAACAGCCTTAGAAAATAGGGAAAGCTTGAAAGTTATAGTCTTGAATCAGTGAACAAAAATGAAGGCAGCAATGCTCTACGGCGTAAAAGACCTGAGAATCGAGGACATCCCAGTGCCAGAGATTAGGGCTGGGGAAGTTCTCGTCAAGATCAAGGCAGCAACAACCTGTGGAACAGACCTAAAAATATTCCAAAGAGGCTACGTTAAAAAGGTCATAAAACTTCCAGCAGTTTTCGGCCACGAGTGGGCAGGCGAAGTCGTTCAAGTTGGGAAAGGTCTAGACTGGCCAAAAGAGGGTATGCGCATTCGCGCTGGCAACAGCGCCCCATGCCTACACTGTTCGATGTGTCAGAAGGGTAAATTCAACCTTTGTGAGAACATGATTTGGCTCTGGGGAGCCTATGCGGAGTACATCAAGGTTCCAGCCCGCATGGTCCTAGTCAACATGCAAGAAATCCCGCAGCACGTTTCTTACGAGGAAGCGGCAATTGCTGAACCACTGGCATGCGTGCTGCATGGAGCTGAAGAAGCAGGCGTAAAATTAGGAGATACCGTGACTATAATCGGTGCTGGACCGATAGGATTGCTGCATCTCTTAACTGCAAAGAAAAAGGGTGCTGGAAAAATAATTAGTGTAGACCTTGTGGAGGGAAGACTGAGCTTCGCTGAGAAGTTAGGTGCGGACGAGACAATTAACGCTGGAAAAGAAAACGTCTTAGAAAAAGTTCGGCAATTAACTGATGGTTATGGTGCAGACGTTGTAGTTGAAGCCATAGGGCTTCCAGCAACGTGGGAACAAGCCTTAAAGCTGGTCAGGAAAGGCGGAACAGTCTTGGAGTTCGGTGGATGCCCACCGGGAACGGAATTCAAGGTTGACACGGAACTGCTTCACTATGGGGAAGTGACGGTTCGCGGAGCCTTTCACGCAACACCTTTGCATTTCAAAAAAGCGCTCAATCTTATAGCGTCAAGAACAATCGACGTGAGACCACTCGTAACAAGGAAAATGCCGTTAGAAGAAATCAAAGAAGCTTTTGAAATACTTTCTACAACCAAAAGTGAAATAAAGATAGCAATAACCCTATAATAATTGGGGGGTCTGTTGGCAGAAACAGAAGGTTACATTCTAAGAATTTCAACTGAAAAATGGGTCAACCAAGTTTTCAGCCTGGCAATCTACTATACTAGTCTTCGCAGGAGATGGAAATCCGGCCAAACAATAATATTTCTACACAAGACCAATGTTGGCGACTCTGTTATTGGCTATGGGGTAATAGGAAGAATCTGCGAAAAAGATGATCTTCCTGAAGAAGAACGGCGTGAATGTGAAAAGTATGGTTGGAAGAAAGCAATAGAATTCAAATACGTCAAACCAGTTAAACCCTTACCAATAAAAGAAACATTTCTGAAAGGCTCCGGACTCAGCGGGAGATATCTTCATGGTCTAAAGCTCGATGAGGAGCAAATGAATTCGATTATAAGTCAGGCTGAACGCTTGCAGCGTTGACAACAGTGTGACGAAAAAACTCGATTGGGTTCAGTATACCAAAAGTTTTAAAACATTCTACCTATGAATGTGTAGTGCGGAGCGACCGTAAATGGTTTATTGCGTAAAATGCGGCGCTAAGAATCTGGATGACGCTAAGGCGTGTGCTCAATGCGGGGCATCTTTACATTCTACAGAAGGACGCGAGCATCATCGGCGAATTGAAGACGAATGCTTTGGAATTCCTAGAGGCGGTACATTTGTAGGTTTAGCCATCGGCATAATAATCGTGCTAGCCGGGGGCGTATGGTTTCTGCAGCAAGCTGACCTGGTTCCTGAAGATGTGAATGTTTTGCCGTTTGCTGCAATAATCTTTGGAATACTCATAGTCATTGGCGCCCTTTACGGACTACGCCGCAGATACTAGCCCTCTTTTCTTTGATCCCGAATTTCACATGGAGACTCACAGTTTTGGCAGATTCGCAAGTGATCCCATTGCGAGAGCATTATTCTTGTCAATAGCCAAAAAACAATCAGAGCGATCATAAACGTGTCAACGAATAGACTCTGAACCGATTCGTCAATGCCAACTAGAATTAGAAAGGCTCCTACAACAAAGAGTGCGTTCAAACATAACCGGATAAAACCTCTGAACTTCAATTGAAGAAATCCGAAAATTACTCCTATGACTCCGATCACGACGGCAGGAGAACTCGTCTCATCAATGTGCCATCCACCAAAGAAGTAAAATGCCGTTCCAATAAGAGCTACAACAGCTCCAAGAGACAAGCCAGTGCATGCTGCACAGAGCCTATGTTCCCTTACGCGTATCACATGCGCGGAGAATTTTTCACAATCAGGGTGATGACCCTTCAGAGCGAGGGATGATCTATCATCAGGAGTAAGATTCCTTTTCTCCTTTCGAAAATGAAATGTTCCTGAACATCGTCTGGGAAAAACAGCGGCGAAAATCCCCAATGCACAAATAAGACTAAAGACTGAGGCAATTAATGGTTTTCTCCAAAGAAAGCTTTCTTGGATTGTTGGCGGATATTGTACAAGCATCAATGATGTGAACAGCCCAAAGAGAGAAACGCTAACGGTAAATATCACGATAGAATTTGAGTTTATGCCTTGACGCATGCAACATCGCCTAAAGAAGTGTTTTGAACTGCCTCACGATGCCTCTACCAGCCATGTACCAGTTAATTCTTCTCTTCAATTCGTTTCTGGAAAATATTCCTTGCAGTCTCCTCTTCCAAGAACCATAAAAGCTTCTATAGCAATGGTAGAGCTCTTCCTGCACTTCTTTTCTTGACAATGTCTCTGTGGGCATGACCGCATGAACCATGTCGTAATGTGACCAGTTGAAATCTTCAATCCATCCCTTTCGTTTCGCTTCGTCAAAAATTTCTGTTCCAGGAAACGGTGTAAGGATAGCGAATATGGCGAAATCTGGATCTATTTCGTTTGCAAACTCTCTCAAATTTGCAATCGACTCAGCTGTGTCTTTTCTTTCACCTATGATTAACATCGCCTGGGCAAAAATGTCATTCTCCCTCAGCAGCTTCACAGCTCTCTTTGCATCTTCTGGAGTTATGCCTTTCTTGAAATCCTCAAGAGTTGATTGCTTTGGGCTCTCCACTCCAAGAAGAACCCAGCGGAGACCAGCTTTTCGCATTTTAGGCAAAACTTCCTCGTTTTTGACAATGTCATCGCATCTTGCCTGTGTAAACCACATCAAATCATCCGCCATTCCACGTTGGAGAAGTTCATCAGTTAGGCTGCTTGCTCGCTTATCTAGGCAAAAATTGTCGTCTGTAAGCCAAATGAACCTACTTCCGTAATTCCGATAGCAGAACTCCATCTCGTCAGCAATACGTTTAGGCGATTTCACTCTCCACATCCCTTGCCAATGCCGCCACTGGGTGCAAAATGTACAGCGATGAGCGCATCCTCTTGAACCCTCAATCAATGCATAAGGAGCTTTGCGACCCGCCATCGCGGCAAAATGGTATTCGTGAACAATATCTTTTACGAAGTGGTATCCAGGGTAAGGAAGTTCTTCTAGGTTTTCAATTAGTGGTCTCGAGGCATTATGGAAGATTTTTTTCTTAAATCTGAAGGAGATGCCTTTTATTTGCGCAAAGGATGACTTCTTGTTCGCGTTTTTAACGAGTTCTGCGAGAGTTTGTTCTCCTTCGCCTCTCACAATAACATCAATCTCAGGATAAGTTTCTAGGCTCTCTTGAGTTGTCGCTGTGAAATGTTGACCTCCAGCAACCGTGAGAATATCGGTGTCTATCTTTTTGGCAATTTCAAGAGTTCTTGCAGCTAAATAAGTATTACATGTGGCTAATCCGCTTGAAGCAACAACGTCAGGATTGAAGGATTCAATTCGTTTCTCTAGGTCCTTCCAATCGACCTGTTTAGCGTTGCAATCCAACACTTCAATGTCAACATCCGTGACTTTTCTTTCGAGATATGCCGCAAGCTGGATAATGCCGTACGGGGGTGGCAAATATTCTCCCATAACGAACCATATGTCCTTTGGCGGTTCGACGAACAGAACTCTCATGTAGTGTTTCTCCCAAAAACAATGGTTATATTCGTTGTCTTTTAAGGCTGATGATCGAATAAAGCGCAAATCGTACGCATTAAGTACTGTTGCAGGTCTGAGGGTACGGAAAACGTTAAATTGCATGAAGGAAACTTAGGAATGAATTAAGCAATTGAAGTGTTGGAGAAAACAGACTTGGTTTACTGCACTAGATGTGGGTTCAAAAATGAAGATGAAGCCAAGATGTGTGCTAAGTGTGGAGCGCGATTGCAGATGTCGCGTGCCGAAAGAAGATACCGTTCAGAAGACGAGTGTTTTGGATTTCGTGAAAGAGACTGGGAAGGTGAGTGTTTTGGTCTACGTCATTCAGGCTCTATAGTCGGTCTGATTTTCGGAATCATGATAGTCCTCATTGGCGCATCAATCATTTTGGGGAGATCATTCTGGGTATTGTTCGGGTCCTTCCTAGTAATAGTATTCGGCCTGTTAATCATCTTGGGCGTTCTCTTCGGAACGCGACGCAAATGCTAAAGATTCTATCACTTTTTGCTTTTCAACTTCACTGAATTCATAATCTAGCATGATCAGCAAATCATTTAAAGAAGGACCGATATCTGAAAGCTGATCAGGTGTGACCGATGGTTAGCAGCAAAAAACTACATCTCGGAACTACGGGCTGGTTGAGCACTCTTTCCTTTGGATTCTTCCTAATACTCTTCGGCGTAATCTGGATCATTACCCCAAACTTTTCCAGTAAAGTCGTCGACTTCGTAAAAGATTTCCACCTTGAGCATTTAACTGAACACGTAGTCCTACCTGCCCCAGAGCATAGTCATCCAGCTATTTATAGAGCGGCTATGCAGTTTTGTCTAGTTTTTGGTGCCTTTCAAATCGTCATCTTAATTTTAAGATTCATATTTCATGATTCTTTAGATAAGAAAAGTGGAACCAGTTCCAACATAGCCTTCTTGTTCAGCGCAGGCTTCTTCCTAAATATGTTAGCAAACAAATCCATAGGCTGGTTCGGCTTTCTCGCTGGACTCATAATCTGTATCGGGCTGGCAATTGTCGCAAGCAGTCTTGTCAAACTGTTCAAATAATTCTTCTTAACCAAAAAAGCATGTAGTCTCTTATTGGTGAATCATAGGTCTCAAAAGATTAATCTGAACCCGCTCATTGTATTGTGGTTAGAGCTAAAATGCGCGATATTATATATTCTGAGTGGGTTCCAGCGGGAACGTTCGTGAAAACCCTAGTGGCATTTTTTTCTTTACTTGTCGTATGCGTTTTATTGATAACAATCGTGGTTGGCGTTGCCATTCAAAATCCATTTTTCATTGTTCTCTTATCCTCTCCTTTAGTGTTTGTGTTGCTTGTATTTTGGAATTATCGAGGCATACGGACACAAGTGACCAGCAAGGAACTTTTAATTGATTACGGCTTTTTCAATCACAAACACATTCCAATATCAAATATAGCCTCTTGTGAACAGGCCAAAGCTCCTCTTTCGAAATATGGAGGTATAGGCGTCAGATATTGCTTTACGGATCGCTCATGGGCTTACATAACATCATTTGGCGACGCGGTTAGAATAGTCCGACGAAAAGGAAGATGCTTCGTTTTCTCTTCAAATAACCCTGAAAAACTCTGCAATATCATTGATCAAATCAAAGAGCGCACCTAACTCTCCATTCTGGCGTATGCAAAAAGGTTATATTACCACTATTGAAAGTTCTAGGTTATTGTGGGGAAAAGTCAGACATGGTTAAGTATGTTTTTGTTACGGGCGGAGTTTTAAGTTCTGTCGGCAAAGGTATTGTAACTTCTTCAATAGGTAAGATGCTCCAAGCAAGAGACTTAAAGGCCACAGCCACAAAAATCGATCCTTACGTGAATGTTGACGCTGGAACGATGAATCCCTACATGCACGGCGAGGTCTATGTAACTGATGACGGAGGCGAAACAGACCTAGACCTAGGAGGATATGAACGTTTTCTTGACTTGAACCTGAAAAAGGAAAATAACATCACTACGGGCATGGTGTATAAAGCGGTTATTGAGAAGGAAAGGCGAGGCAATTTCCTCGGGAGATGTGTTCAAATTGTGCCCCACGTGACTGACGAGATCAAAAATCGAATACACATAGTTGCAAAGCACTCCAACGTTGATGTTGTCTTAACAGAGGTTGGCGGAACCGTAGGAGACATTGAAGGCTTACCCTTTCTAGAGGCTATTAGGCAAATGCGTTTGGAAGAAGGCTTCGAAAACACGTTGTACGTGCATGTTGCTTTGGTTCCAATACTGGATGTTACGAAAGAGATGAAAACGAAGCCTCTGCAGCACAGTGTCAATGAGTTGAGGCGCATCGGTATTCAACCAGATGTCATAGTTGCTAGATGTACAAAAATGATAAACTCTGAGACTTTAAGAAAAATAGCCTTGTTCGGTACAATACCTGAAAACGCTGTTTTCTGCTCATATGACGCTGAAACGATCTATCAGGTTCCCCTCATTTTAGACAAGCAAGGGATGGGCGAATTCGTATGCAAGAGGCTTGGGTTCCCAGAGCGTAAACCTGATTACAAAGAGTGGAAGGATTTTGTGGACGCCCTATTAAATCCCGAATACGAGGTGAAAATCGGTTTAGTGGGCAAGTATGCTGGGTTGGCAGACAGTTATGTAAGTATGAATGAAGCATTGCGGATTGCTGGGGCAACATGTAGAGCAAAAGCTAAAATTAGGTTTATAGAAGCCGAAAAGTTCGAACAAAATCCAAAAGAGATTGAGATTCTCAGAAATCTTGACGGCGTATTTGTTCCTTATGGTTTTGGTCCAAGAGGCACCGAAGGGAAAATAATGGCAATTAAGTTTGCAAGAGAAAACAACATACCCTTTCTTGGGATATGCTATGGCTTCCAACTAGCCGTGATAGAGTTTGCACGTCATGTATGCGGTTTAGAAAACGCGAACAGCACAGAAATCAACCCAAATTCGCCTAACCTAGTTATTGACCTAATGCCTGAGCAGAAAGGAATAGATTACAAAGGTGCCACAATGCGGTTAGGCGCTCACAAAATAATAATAGAACCAAACACAATTGCGTACAAACTTTATGAAAGCCAAGAAATCTACGAACGCCACCGCCACAGATTCGAAGTAAATCTAGACTATTCAGAGGATTTTAAGAAAAACGGCCTAGTATTTTCCGGAAAAAGTGAAGATGGAAGGAGAATGGAAATTTTAGAACTGCCGGACTGCTTCTTCTTTTTCGCCTCGCAATTTCACGGAGAATTCAAAAGTCGGCCAGGAAAACCAGATCCAGAATATTACGGTTTCGTCAAAGCATGTATAGACAGGAAGCTGGGCAGAGCCAAACCTGAATTTTGACGACGTTTTCATGGCTTTGCGTGGTTCAGTCGACTCAAGCTCCTCTGTCTTAGGGCAAAACGTTTCAAGGGTCTATTCCCATTCAATTGTTGCAGGAGGTTTATGAGTTATATCATAAACAACCCGTGTTGCCTCTGGAATCTCGTTAGTTATTCTTGTTGAGATACTTTCCAGCACTGCGTGGGGGATTTTTGAAAAACTC
>Ga0209636_10003464_pt1 | contig 16060 bp, 11 predicted proteins | sample DeeMarSWOR152_54_FD_187464 | JGI IMG/M metagenome (GOLD analysis project Ga0209636, IMG submission 187464) | Marine sediment microbial communities from White Oak River estuary, North Carolina - WOR-1-52-54 (SPAdes) (version 2) | ecosystem: Environmental > Aquatic > Marine > Intertidal zone >...
CTCACAACAGATATTTTCCTGCTACCGATGATATAGTTGCAGTTGTGGAACCACAATTCGATCAATGGAGGCATGGAAGTGAAACACTGCAAAAATTATGCGCGATTACTTAAGACGTTGCGTATAGATGTAGATGAATAGAGGGGTCAATGGTAGGATTCGAAGCATTTAGTTCAACTGTCACAACGTTTAATGGATGTGCTTAGAAAATGAGATTCAGTTTCAGTTCCAACCCCAAAGAAGGTGTGAAGATGAGGGCTTTGTTCTGTAGGGATACGGGGGGTTAAAGGGGCTACAACAGAGAACTTATTCACCCTCTATACCGCGCTTTCAATTCGAGTCCTTAACTTTCCACTGACATCTATATCACTGAAATTCAGCTCATGGACAAAATGCAAGGTAATGCAGTGCCAGAACAGTAGAAATTGTGCTCAGAAGACGATAGGAATCTGCATGACCTCTCTAGCTATTATGATACCATTAATCTCTGGGTGTTGTAAGATTGTTTGGTGATTGTCTCACTTTTGTTACACGTGTAACAAAAATTGTTTTTTATTCACAACAATCTCAGAAAGATAACAATCAGAGAGGTTAGAATTCTCCATCTCCTAAAGACGTGACAACCTCTGAATATGAAAAGATTTTTGTAGCCTACGAAAAAGGTTAAAAAATGAAGTACAATGGCATCTGGGTCATGTCATGGCAGCTTCACGATGAGGGTGCAGAACAAGTTGTGCAGGCTGTCCAGGAACTGGGAGTAACCAGTGTGAGTCCGGGAATTCACTTGGCGCTGCACTGGCAGTCTGCAGGTTCTCAAGCCGCTTTTTTGTATCATAGATATTTCTATAGAACCACTCAATTATTCATGAAACCAGACAACTAAATTAGAAAAAAGAGAAAAATATACATATCTTAAAGTTTATATAGTCTTTTATATCTTTTTTGTAAAGAGAAATGAAGATCATACACGGTAATGAACTTTCATGACAGCATCCACAAAGCATATCTGCATTCCTGCACATCAATACCTTTAAATACTCCACGACCTACCATCATCTATGAAGAGAGCAGAAACCCTCATTTTAAAAGATCCTGAACAAATAAAAGTCGTAGTAGACGAGACAAGAAGAAATATTTTATCGCTTCTGAGATTCAATGATCTGACTGTTTCTCAGATTGCAGATATCCTGCAAAAGGATCAATCCACTATCTATCGACACATGAGCAAGCTTGAGGATGCAGGGTTTGTTGAGGTACGAGGTGAGAAGAAAACGTATCACATCCCAGAAAAGGTGTACTCAAGAACTGCTCACTTCTTTGTGCTGGCTCCTGAATCTGAGGAGACATCCAAGATTCTGGAAACCTATTCTACCAAGAGGATGGAACAGCTCTACCACTTGATGAAAAAAATGGGTGCCGACATCACCATAAATGGGGACATGGTGACAGAAGGCCGCCGATTTTTGACAACGCTGCGTTCCGAGCTTTATCGGGAGTACGAGGAAATTGATGAACCATTAGACATTATCATGCTCAAGAAACTGGAATTGTTCTTGATTTTGCTGCAGATGGAAGAGAATGAAGAATTTCGAGAGAGAATCTTCGCGTTTATGCGTAAGCTGAAAAAATGAGGAGATATTCATGAAGAATTTAGAAAAAGGGCTAGAAGCTGCACTTCAAGAAGGTGCAGACTATTGTGATGTTAGGTTCGTGATCAACCGAGTAGAGGAAATCCGGGTGAGAGGGGAGAGTCCTGAAAAAGTCCTGTCCAAAATGAACCAGGGATATGGTGTGCGCGTTCTGTATAGGGGAGCATGGGGATTCGCTGCTGGCCAACACTTAGAGGAAACAGCTTTGAAGGCAGTAAAGGTGGCCAAAGCAAGTGCACTGGCCAAAAAGGAGGAAATCGTATTGGCAGACGTGGAACCGTACAACGATTCCTGGGAAACGCCGGTAAAAAAAGATCCCTTTGCAGTACCTGTTGAAGAGAAGATTTCGCTGCTGGTGGACTGCGGAAAAGTGCTGATGGAACCCGAAGATGTAAAGGTGTCTCAGGCGGGCATGAGAGCTCAGGAACAGGAAAAGTGGTTTTCGAGCTCAGAAGGTGCACGCATTCACCAGAGGATCGTATACTGTGGTGGAGGGATTGCTGCCATTGCAATTAAAGGCGGTGACATGCAGAGACGATCGTACCCTTCCTCTTTTGAGGGGGATTTCTCCCAACAGGGGTACGAATTCATTGAATCGTTAAACCTGTATGATCACTGTCAGAAAGTGGCTGAAGAAGCAGTGGCACTGGTGGAAGCTCCTCCTTGTCCTTCAGGAAAAATGGATATAGTTCTGGAATCTTCCCAGTTAGCGCTGCAAGTGCACGAGTCGTGCGGTCATCCCACTGAACTAGATCGGGTATTAGGGTATGAGGCTTCCTTTGCAGGGACCAGCTTTTTGACCCCAGAGAAAGTAGGAGCCTTCGCGTACGGTTCTCCTTCTGTGACCATTGTGGCAGATTCTACAGCTCCCAATGGGTTGGGAACCTTCGGGTATGATGACGAGGGAGTTAAGGCATGCAAAACTACTTTAGTGGACAAAGGTGTGTTTTCCGGGTATTTGACGTCGAGAGAGACTGCTTTCCAATTGGGAGAGGAAAAAAGTAACGGGACTATGCGGGCTACAGATTTCAACTTTATGCCGTTGATTCGCATGACCAATATTAATTTGATGCCTGGTGATTTCACCTTTGAAGAGTTGCTGGAGGGTGTAAACGGGGTTTACATGGAGACGAATAGAAGCTGGAGTATTGATGACAGGAGGGTAAACTTCCAGTTCGGATGTGAGAGTGGGTACACCATTGAGAACGGTGAGCTAAAGCAGATGGTGAAGAATCCCAGTTATACTGCATTAACACCTGAATTCTGGGGGGCCTGTGATGCAGTAGGTAATGACTGGTACTTGTGGGGGTTACCCAACTGTGGGAAGGGAGAACCTCCTCAGACCATGTTTGTGGGGCATGGAGCAGCGCCTGCACGCTTCAGAGGTATACAGGTGGGGGTGGGATAATGAAAGAGGACGTATTATCTATACTGGAGAAAGTTATGAAGTTATCGAAAGCAGATCAGTGCGAGGCTCACCTTTCAGGAAGATCCTGGGGGCTGACTCGATTTGCTAACTCGTACATCCACCAGAATGTGGTAGAAGAGAATCAAGAATTAACAGTACGGGTGGTTTTCGGAAAAAAGATAGGAAAGGCTAAGACCAACCAGTTGAATCCAGAATCTGTAGGAGAAGTTGTGGAGAGAGCAGAAAAGATAGCTAGAGCACAAAAAGAGATCTTAGATTTTGTTTCGTTGCCCGAACCTAACAGTATTCCTGAAGTGAAAGGGTTCTTCAAAGAGACAGCAGAAGTACAGCCAGAAGAAAGAGCTTCACTGGTGAAAGCAACCATAGACCACGCGGAAGGCAAAGGAATTGAAACTGTTTCTGGTGCTTACTACACGGGGAAAGAAGAGGTGGCAGTGATGAACTCCTTAGGGGTGGAAGCATATTTTGAGGGAACTATTTCTTCATTCAAGGTTAATACTGCAGTTGAAGAAGGAACAGGAACGGCACAGAACTTTTCGAGGAATCATAAACAGTTAAACTGTGAAGCTCTCACTGAAAAATCCTGCGAAAAAGCGCTGGCCAGTAAAAAGACGGAAAAAGTGTTACCAGGGGTGTATCCTGTCATTCTGGAGGAGTTGGCTGTCTGTGAAATGGCAGGGTATTTGGCGTTCATGACTTTTGGTGCGCAAGCATACCAGGAAGGAAGGAGTGCTTTTTCAGGGCGCCTTGGAGAGAAGTTCGCTGATGAGAAGGTTTCGTTCTGGGATGATGGTACAAACGAGAAAGGGTTCCCTGTCCCCTTTGATGCTGAAGGAGTGGGGAAGCAAAAGGTGGACATCATGGTGGATGGTGTGGCGAAAACTGTGGTGTATGACTCTTTTTATGCTCGCAAGGAGGGAAAGAAGAGTACAGGGCACGCTATCGATGCTCCCATCCCCATAGGAGCAGGCCCCACCAATTTGTTCATGGGAAAGGGTACACACACACTGGAGGATTTAATTGGTGACTGTGAAAAAGGGATTTTAGTGACCCGCTTCCATTACACTAATCCAATGCATCGGTTAAAGACAGTTATCACGGGAATGACCAGAGATGGCACCTTCTTGATTGAGAATGGAGAAATTGTCAAGGGATTGAAGAATTTACGGTTTACGCAGAACATTCTGGAAGCTCTGTCTGCAGTCAAAGGTGTATCCAATACGTGGGGCATTGTCAGAATGGAGTACATGAAAGCCTCTGTGTGCGCTCCTGCTTTACATGTAGGGAATTTCAACTTTACGGGTGCAACCTCATTTTAGCGTATTTACTCTTTCTTTTACTTTTTCTTCTGTTATTTTGATGTAAGGGCCTATTCCTTCAACCCATAAGGAGGCTGTACAGGAAGCGAACAATCCTGATTGATACAGGTCTCTTGAGCGTAGATACTCTACCATGAACCCTGCAGCGTATGTGTCTCCAGCCCCTGTGGGATCTTGAGCGTTTGTTGTAAAAGCAGGAATTCTTAACAATTCTGATCCATCATAGATGAGTGAACCCTTTTCTGCCAGAGTGACAATACATACGGAGGGGCCGTAACTGTGTAGGGTTTCCATGACGTCTTTTGGGTGTTGTAAAGGGTTCTTTCCAGTTAAAATGTATGCTTCTAATTCATTGGGTTTTATAATATCAAATAAAGGTAAAACTTCTTTTAAAGAGGGAGAGAACATGTGGGTGATTGTATGGTCTGTGATATCTCGTAAGAACCCTTGAGGGTCGCAGAACAGTAAGGGCTCACGTTCAGAAAGTGTCTTAACGAGAGATGGATCAACCTCCTGGAGTATGGGCCCCAAGAGGATAATATCAACAGAAAAGACTTCTTCTGGCACCTCTTTGATGGGATCTGCCCTTCCTAATACTTTTAATTTTCGGTTTCCTGCACTGTCATACTTTAAGGAGAATCCTCCGGTCTCTCTTGAGGGGTACAACAAGGGTTTCACCCCAAAGGTGGAGAGAATTTCTTCAGTTTTCGCTTTAAAATCCTCACCCACGCATCCCACGAGTACAGCCTCTGTGTTCAACTGAGCACTTACAATACATGCATTGGTGGAGCATCCAGATAGAATTCTCTCTTCATTTTGGATTGAAGGCGTTTTTATGATGTCATAGACTGGGTTTCCAATTCCTGCAATCATGCTAATTCCCTCCTGCCGTACAAGAGCCTCTGTGCAGAGGTAATAAAAGACAAAAATCCTACAACAAATAGTGCAATATTTAAACTGTTCCCGTATATGGATAACAAGAGCGATCCTATAAGGATTAAAGTCATCTTTTGTAGTCGTTCCATTAACCCTACACTCATGGCAGAAACACGTTCTGATCCTGTCCGTGCTGATTCTATCCGAGCTCTCACGTAGGAGGCCATAACCATTCCAGAGAAACAAAAAAAGACAATCCAGCTTTTGGCTAACCCACCGAGCATGATGCCAAGGAGGATAATGAATTCACAGTACCGATCGATACTTGCGTCCAACACCATTCCAAAATCTGTTTTTTTGTTTAAGACTCTGGCCACTGAACCATCAAGTACGTCAAATCCTAAAGTAATAAGAAGGAATAAAGCTCCCATGATTTCTCTGTTACAATAGTAGAAATATGCGCTGATTACAGCAGGTATGAGGGATAGTAGAGTTAATTGGTTTGGCGTTAACCCTGAACGGGCAATTACTTTTCCGATTCTTAATGTGTGTTCTTCATACCACTGTCTGCGATTCATGGGTATCAGCTTATGGGATGTTATATAAACTTTTTGAATGTGCATTTCTCGAATGTTGGCAAAGATTTAATGAAGGTTATGGGCGCGATAACGGTTTGTTTTGTGCGGAAAAGAGGAGGTGTCAAAAATTCTGGTGCTGGAAATTCTGTGTCTTTAAATATCAAAAAGTATAGAAAAAAACAAAAAAGCAATAAATTGTTACACGTGTAACATTTAGTTGATTTATCTCTATCACCGAAACCTTTATAATCTATCAGACGAAAATGAGTTGGTGGTATATATTCTTGGCATTGGAATTTCACAAAGAAGAAGTATAAAGTCTTGGTTATTTCATAAATTTGAACCTATCCACCCCAACCCGTATATTGCAGGACCTCCTATTCGAAAATCAGATATGTTCTTTGGAAGAGAAGATGTTTTCAAATTCATAGAGGAAAGATTCAGTGGAACAACGAAAAACATCACAATTGTTTTGCATGGTAAAAGGAGGACAGGAAAGACGTCTATCCTTTGCCAGATAGAAAATGGAAGACTCGGGGATGAGTTTATTCCAGTCTACATTGATTTAGTAGGAATGGCAGGGGCAACTGACAGAGGGTTCTTAGCAAGAATAGCTGATAAAATCATAGAATCTCTTGTGAAATTCCAGGTTATAACTCCCGAATCCAATGAGTATTCTGAAATCAATGAGATCATAAAAGAGTATGAAATTGGACCGAAACCGTACAATGTATTCACGGATTTTTGTGATACAGTATTAAACGCATTAAAAGAAAGATACCTCATAGTAATGTTCGACCACTATGAGCTTTTTTGGTCGAAGGTTAAATTTAACCAATTCAGCCTAGATCTCATTCAGTATTTGAGACAGATGATACAAGACAGAGAACGACTTGCATTCATTTTTGCAGGATGGAGAACATTTGAAGAACTAGATGCATATTGGAGCTTTATGTTCAAGCCTACAACGTACAAAAAGGTTAGTTTTCTTAAGGAAAAGGATGCTTTGGCTTTGATGAAGGAGCCAGTTGGTGACAAAATTCGGTATGACAAGAAAGCTGTAAATAAGCTCCTTCGGTTAACAGCATGCCACCCATATCTTTTGCAGTTATTCTTGCAAAATTTGGTTGACCACATCAATAAGGTTGAAAAGTATCGCGTGAAGGTAGAGGAAATTCTTCACATACTGCACTACATCGTGGATAATCCTCCACCCCACATGTTCTATGTCTGGAAAGATTCAACACCTGAGCAAAGAGTAGTTCTCTCTGCCTTAGCTGAAATCATTGAATCTGAAGATCAATATATCTCAGTAAGAGAAATTGAGGAGAAAATAAAGGAAAATGAGGGTATCCTTGACAAGAAAGTGATCAAGAATGCATGTAGTGAACTGAAGAAAAAAGATATTCTTGGAGGCAAGGAACGTGAGGCTGCCTATAATTTCAGAGTAGATCTGTTACGATACTGGATCAAAAATGAATATCCATTGTTTGAAGCTGTGGAGGAGATAGAATGAACCCGTACACCAATAAAGTTATTATACGGAACCCAGCGAATTTCTACAACAGAAAGGCAGAAGTTGTCAAGATATTCTCACGAATTGGGGGGCCAAGACCCCAGAGTATATCTGTGGTTGGAGAAAGACGAGTTGGAAAATCTTCTTTACTCTACTACATTTGCAATGAGAGTGTAAGAGAAGACTTCTTAAAAGACTTTGAAGACTACATCTTTGTCTTTTGTGACTTGCAGCAAAAGAGTGACATAGATATTGATGATTTCTTCTCTTTTGTTACAAAATTAATAGCTGAAGAAGTACCTGAGTTTTTTGAGGAAAATCTTTTAGAGAAGGTAACCTACGATTCATTTTTTAAATTAATTCAGAGCCTGGATGAAAGAGGAAAAAGGGTAATTCTGGCACTTGATGAATTTGATGTTGTCACAAATAGTGAAAAGTTTGGTCCCGAATTCTTTTCATATCTACGATCACTGGCAAATTCGTACAATGTTGCGTACATCACATCCTCATCCTCACCAACCTATTTGAATATCTCGATTTACGTGGCTCTATGGATGAAGAAGGCCTTGAAAATGTGAGGGAGAACTTTTTTGAAGAAGTCGAAGAGCATTTTGAGTACATGTGGTATCATTTAGAAGAAAATGAGCAAACATGTTTAGCAGCTATAGCTGAATCAAGAGATCTAGATCGAAAACTTAATTTTCTTGCAAGGAAGCTGGCAAGAAGAGGGTTTCTCATCAAAGATGACGGAACCTATAAGATATTCTCGGAATGCTTTAGGAATCTTATGTTGAGTGATATTATGCAAAGAATCATCATGGTTCTTCATTACGCGGTTGATAAATAAGGCGATATGATCAGGCAGGGAAATTATGTGCACAACTCGGCATGGTGGGTGGTAAAAATGTGTTTTATGATGGGAGTTAAATCAAGAGCAATGCATCAGTAAGAAACAGCCAAAAAAAGAAAAAATCGAAAAAAAATTGTAGATCTGAAAATAGAAGCAAAAAAAATGTTGAAAGAAGCAGAAAAGGTAGATAAAGAAGAAAATCAACTTTTTTGTGATGAAAATCCCTGTGCGGATACAAGGAAAGCCTCCCCACTGTTGAAGGAAATTTTGAAAAAATCCAAAATCCACAAGAACTTCTTTCAGAAAAAAAAGAAAAAGTCACACGTGTAACACTTGAGTGAATGGATAGATGAGCTAATTTGGGATTCTAATTCCTCTTCATAATATTGCGAATGATTTTTTACCTACGAAATAATTGAAATGAAAGATTGTGTCAGTCAATAGAGAAAAGATGTGAATAATCGTTCTTTTACAGAATTCCAAAGAGTAACCGAAACCTTTATAAGTCTGCCAGCCCAAAAGATTATGGTGGTATATATGAAGTTCAAATGGGTATGGGTAGTAACATGTGTGTTCTTCCTTCAATTGTCTTACACTCAGTGGGCATGCTCAGAGAGGAATGATACTTATGAATGGACTTTTATACCGAAGGAGGAGGGCAGGGCCCATGTGGAAGTCACAATCACACTAGGAGAGCCAGATGATTGGCATCTATTCACTTTACCAAGAGAGTATCATGTAGAGATTATAAGAGCTTATGATGTAAGAACAGAGGAAGATATCCCTTATACGATAACTGAAGAAGAAGATATGAAGATAGTTAAATTTGAATTTGACTCCGGAAGAGAGGAAGAATTCCAATTTTCTGTCGAATTTAATCTGGAGAATATAGTCATGGAAACAGATGAAGTCTACGACTTCCTTTGGGAATGCACAGCATATTACAAAACCTCTCACTCATCAACAGTCATTCTCCCGGAAAGGCATGAATTGTTGTCTGCGGAGCCCTTGGAGTTCGAAATTATCCATCTGGATCGAGATCAAACATCTGTCAAATTTGACAAAGAAGTCCCCGAATTAGAATCATTTGAATTCAGTGTGACTTTTTCGAAAAAAGGCGTGGAATTAATCGAGGAAGGAAAAGAACATGAAGATAGATCGGCCTACAGAGAAGCCAGATCAGCTTATCTGCAAGCGATCACGTTCTATTCCAAGTTTCCGATAATAAATGATGAAGACAAAGATGACTTTTTGGCTAGGCTGGAAAATCGTGTGAAAGAGATCAACAGAAATCTCCAAGAACCAGAAGAATCGTTTAGATATGTTTGGACTTTTGAACCAAAGGAGGACGGTAGTGTCCACGTGGAAGTTACAATCGAGCTAGGCAGCCCATGCTTGTCATATTGGATTATTTTACCTAAGGGCCATTCTGAAGAAATCGCAAGAGCTCAGGAGACGGAAACGGAGAGAAATATCGATCACACTAGAGTTGAAGAAAAAGACAAAATAAGGTATGTATTTGAATTCGAAGACGAGAAAGAGGAAGGATTCCAATTTTCTGTCGAATTTAATCTGGAGAATATAGTCATGGAAACAGATGGGGTCACAGATGGGGTCTATATCTTTTCTTGGGAATGGCCAGCATACCACAAAACTTCTCACATAGTGACCATCAAACTCCCTGAAAAGCATGAATTGTTATTTGTAAAATCCTTGAATCCCATGGAATTCCCTTCAGATCAAAATCAAATATCTGTTATATTTGAGGAATATATCCCCGAAAAAGAACGATTTAAATTTAAATTTGAATTCAAAGTAATCTTTTCAAGGAACGGTGTGGACTTAATTGAGAAAGCAGAGAGCTTTTTCAGCGAAAAAAAATTCCATTACGCGATATGGAGATATAAAGATGCGATCAAATTCTATTCCAATTCCAAGTTTCTGAGAGTAAATGATCAAGAAAAAGATGACTTTCTGGCGAGGCTGCAAAATCGTGTGGAAGAGATCGAATATATTAAAGGACCGTTCATTTACGACTGGACTTTTGAAATAAAGGAAGACCTCAGTGTTCATGTAGAAGTATGGATCACAATAGGCGCGCCATGCTTTTCATATTCATTTCTTTTCCCTGAAGACTATCATGTAGAAGACTATTATGTAGAGAACATAGAAGCTAGAGATATGGATGGAAATACCTTTACCTACTCTGAAGAAAAAGACAAAAAAAGATATATATTTGATTTCGGTGAAGAAAAAGATATGGGATTCGTATTTTTTGTCAAATTCGTCCTGAAGGACATAGTTGGGAAAACAGACGAAGTCTATACCTTTCCTTGGGAATGGACAAAAGACCACGTAACAAATCACAAAGCAAGAGTCTTTATCCCTGAAGGGTATGATTTGTTATCCCCGGAGGTCGTAATTTACGACGAACTCCCTCCTGATCAAGATCAAATATACTATGATTTTGAAGAAACGGTTAGTGTATCAAAACCATTCAGATTCAAAGTGACCTTTGGTGAACCACCGCTTCCTCCTTGGTATATCTATCTAGGAGTCTTTCTTGCATTTCTAATTCTTCTAGTGATAATTATTCAACGTTCCATATTCAAATCCATCACCAACCCCTATATTGTAGGGCCTCCTATCAAGTCAAAGAATATGTTCTTTGGAAGAGAAGACGTTTTTCAGTTCATAAAGAATAGACTGAGTGCAGTGGAGAGAAATATTGTGTTGCACGGTGAAAGGAGAACAGGGAAAACATCTATCCTCCTACAGATAAAGAATGGAAGACTTGGGAAGAAGTTTGTTCCAGTCTACATTGATTTGCAGGAAATGGCAGGAGTAAATGATAGAGAGTTTTGTGCAAAGGTAACTGACAAGATTATGGAATCTCTTGTGACATCCAAAGTTTTAGAACCCAAATCTCATGATTATTCAGAAATTCATGAAATTATAAAGGAATACAAGCCTGAATTGAACCCGTACAACGTATTCACTGATTTTCTTGACAAAGCATCAGATGTATTAGAGAAGAAATATCTACTTGTGATGTTTGACGAATATGAAAGACTGTGGGAAAAGGTTAAATCCAAAGATCTAAGCCCTGATCTCATTCAGTATTTGAGATATCAGATGCAATTCAGAGATCGATTCGCATTCATTTTTACAGGATCAAAAAAGCTCAAAGAACTCAAAGGTACAGACTGGAGCGTGATGTTCAATGTTGCCATATACAAAAGAATTAGTTTTCTCGAGAGAGGAGACGCTCTGGCTTTAATGAGTGATCCAGTGAAAAACAAAATCCAGTATGAGGGCGAAGCTATGGATAAACTCCTTCGATTAACAGCATATCATCCATACTTTCTGCAACTGTTCCTGCAGAACTTAGTCGATCTCGTCAATGACAATAGAAACAATCACGTTACAGTTGAAGAGATCACCCTTGTACTAGATTACATCCTGAGAAATCCTCAATCTCACATGTCATATGTTTGGGAAGACTCAACACCTGAACAAAGAATGGTTCTCTCTGCTCTATCTGAAATCATTGAATCTGAAGATCAATATATTACAGCAAAGGAAATCAGAAAGAAATTATTGGAGAATGAAGTCATTCTCAGTGAAAAAACAATCGAAAAGGCATGTGATGGGTTAGCTAATAAAGAAATTCTTGGCTGTAAGAAACGAAAGGCTGCCTATAACTTCAAGATAGATCTGTTTCGATTCTGGATTGAAAATGAATATCCAGTGTTCAAATTCAAGGAGGAGAAAGAATGAACCCTTACGCGAATAAATTCATTATACAGAATCCAGAAGACTTCTGTAATAGAAAGACAGAAGTGAAAAAGATATTTTCAAGAATTGGAGGATCAAGACCCCAGAGTATATCTGTGGTTGGAGAGAGAAGAATTGGGAAGTCCTCTTTGCTCCACCACATTTGCAGCAAAAAAGTGAGAAAATATTTCTTGAAAGGCTTTAAAAATTACATTTTTGTCTTCTGTGACTTACAGAACAAGGAAAAAATGGACGTTGATAATTTTCTCACTCTTGTTTCAAAAAAAATAACCGAAGAGGCACCTGATTTTTCTGAGAAAAATCTTCTTGAGAGAGTTACTTATGATTCATTTCTCAAATTAGTTCAAGATCTTGATAAAAGGAACAAGAAGGTAGTTTTGGTATTTGATAGATTTGACGTTGTTACAAATAATGAAAAATTCGGTCCTGAGTTCTTTTCATATTTGCGATCATTAGCAAATTCGTACAATGTCGCTTATATTACATCCTCACGAAAGGATCTCCAGGAATCCTCCCGTAACGGTGAAATAAAAGATTCTCCCTTTTTCAACATCTTCACCTATATACCTCTGGGACTCTTTGATAAAAAATCTGCTTTGGAGCTCATTAGCAAACTTTCAAAAAGGGAGGGTATTCCTCTGGAAAAACATGCAAAATTCATATTTGAGCTTGCAGGGTTTCATCCTTTCTTTTTGCAGATTGCATGTTCCAAATTGAGTGAATATCTCGATTTACATAAATCTATTGATGAAGAAGGATTTCAGACTGTTGAAGAGAACTTCCTTGATGAAGCTAAAAGCCATTTCGGAGATATGTGGAAAGATCTGAAAGGTGAAGAGCAAGAATGTCTAAGAACTGTAGCTCGATCTGAAGAATTAGATCAAAAACTCAAGTTTCTTGCGAGAAAATTAGAAAGGAGAGGATTTCTCACTAATGATAACGAGGACTATAAGATTTTTTCGAAATCTTTCAGAGACTTCATCTTGGGCAAAACTAAGAAAAAAGTGATTTGAATATGAGTAGATTGTGCCAATTCATAGAGAAAATGCACCAAGAACCGTTTTCTCACAAAATTAAGAAAGGGGCTACCGAAACCCTTATAAGTATGTCAGACTAAGGTATTTTGGTGATATATGTGAAGCATAAGTGGATATGGGTTGTGGCATGCGTGTTCATTTTTCAATTGTCACACACTCAGTGGGCATGTTCAGGGAAGAATGATGCCAACCAATATTCTTATGATTGGATTCTTGAACCAGATGAAGATGGCAGCGTCCATGTGAGAGTTGAAATCACACTAGGAGAGGCAGGGTCTTCATATACATTTGTTTTCACTGTAGACTATCGTATAGAGAATATAAAAGCGTGGGAGATAGAAACAGGAAAAGGTATCAAATGCACTAAAATTGAATATGAAGATAGAATAAGGTACGATCTTGAATTTGAAGATGAAAAAGAAAAAGGATTCAAGTTCCTTGTTGAGTTCGATTGGAAAGACAAGGTTGAGGAAATAGAAGATGAAGTCTATGATCTTTCCTGGGGATGGACAACACACCACATAGCCTCTCACACAGCAACAGTCATTCTCCCCGCAAAGCATGAAGTATTATCTGCAAAGCCCTTGGATTTTGAGGAAATCGCTCTACCTCAAGATCAAGTATCTGTTAAATTTGAAAAAGATGTCTCTGAATTAGAACCATTTGAGTTTGGAGTGACCTTCTCTAAAAAGGGAAAAGAGTTTAGAAAAGAAGGGGAAACATACTTCAACCAAGGAGAATACCGTGAAGCTAAAGAAGCCTATCTCAAAGCAATGTTGTTCTATTTCAAAATTCCAGTAATGGATGATCGAAAAAAATATGAAATCTTAGATGAGCTGCAAGAGCTCGTGTCAGAGATCAACAATATTCTCGGAGAGCCTGACGACCCATTCATTTACGATTGGACTCTTGAACCAAAGACAGACGGTAGCGTCCACGTGATAGTTGCAGTCACAGTAGGCAGGCCACTGTTTTTGTATCAGGTTTCTTTCTCCAAGAATTATCCTGTGGAGAAAACACAAGCTTGGGATGCAGAAACATTGGAGCCCATTGAATTCATTGAAATTGAAGAAAAAGGTGTAGTGAAGTACATGTTTGAATTTGAAGATGAAAAAGAAAAAGGATTTAGATTCACTGTCGAATTCGATCGAAAAGACAAGGTTGAGAAAATGGATAATGAATCCTATTACCTGTCCTGGGGATGGACAACAGGACACAAAACCTCCCACACAGCAACAGTCATCCTCCCCGTGAAGCATGAAGTATTGTCTACAGAGCCCTTGGAGCTCGAGATAATCCCTCTAGATCAGAATCAAATATCCATCAAATTTGAAAAAGATGTCTCTGAATCAGAACCATTTGAGTTTGGAGTGACCTTCTCTAAGAAAGGGAAAGAGTTAATTGAGAAAGCTCAAGAATACTACAATCAAGGAAAATACTATGAAGCCAGATTAGCTTATCTGGATGCGATCGAGTTCTATTCCAATTCTGAGTTTTCCATGATAAATAATCGGAAAACAGATGAATTCCTGGCTGACCTGGAAGAATGGGTGGAAAATGTGAAAAGAACCGAATATGTCCAAGGGAAATTCACCTACGATTGGACTTTTGAACCAGAGGAAGACGGCAACGTCCATGTGAGAGTTGAAATCACATTAGGCGGTCCGTGCTCGTCATATCAATTTAATTTCCCTAAAGACTGTTCTGTGAAGAGCATAAGAGCTATGGATGAAGATTGGAATCTTATTGAATACACCTACACTGAGGAAGAAGGGTTAACATACATATTTGAATTCGACACTGAGAAGGAGAAAGGGTTCAAATTCACTGTCGAATTTGACCTAGAGAATGAAGTCGAGAAAACAGAAAAAGAAACCTACTACTTCTACTGGAAATGGACAAAAAACCACAGGACCTCACACACTGCAACTGTTATTCTCCCCCAGGAGCATAACTTATCATTTACAAGTCTCTTGACTCCCAAGGAAACCTACTCAATGAGAGATCATACATATGTTATATTTTGGAAAGACGTCTCCGAATTAGAACCATTTGCATTCGAACTAACCTTTTCTAAGAAAAATCCTATTTTGTATATATTAATAGCAATTATTCTTCTATTCCCAGCTTCTTCAGCGATTCTTTTAAGAAAACACATAAAATATCTAATTTTTCCTCCAATTTTCGAGCGTATCTATCCCAATCCTTACATTGCAGGAAACCCTATCAGATCAAAAGAGATGTTTTTCGGGAGAGAAGATGTTTTTCAGTTCATAAGAAATAAATTTGATGTAAAGGAGAAAAATATTACCATTGTCTTGTATGGTGAAAGGAGGACAGGAAAAACATCTGTTCTCTACCAAATAGAGAATGGAAGACTTGGAAAAAAATTTGTACCAGTTTACATAGATATACAAGCCATGGCAAACGTGAACGAGAAAGAGTTTTTCGCGAAAATAACTGACAAAATATTAGAATCTCTTGTAAAATTCCCGGTCATAAATCACAAATCCAATGAATATATCGAAATCAGAAAAATCACAAAAGGATTTGACACTGAGCCGAATCCATACAGTGTGTTCAGTAATTTCCTCGATGAAGTGGCACACGTACTGAAAGAGAAGTACCTCCTCGTGATGTTTGACGAATATGAAATTCTGGAGAAAAAAATTAAATCCCGCCACTTAAGCCCAGACATCATTCAATACATGAGAAACCTGCTGCAAAACCTGAAACGGTTTTCATTCATCTTCACAGGGTCAAAAAAGTTGGAAGAACTCGAAGATATACACTGGAGCTTTTTGTTTAATGTTGCCGCGTATGAGAGAATCAGTTACCTTAAGCAAGAAGCTGCTTCAGATTTGATGAGTATTCCAGTTGGTGACAAAATTCGGTATGACAAGAAAGCCGTAAATAAGCTCCTTCGGTTAACAGCATGCCACCCATATCTTTTGCAGTTATTCTTGCAAAATTTGGTTGACCACATCAATAAGGTTGAAAAGTATCGC
>Ga0209636_10003466_pt1 | contig 16057 bp, 12 predicted proteins | sample DeeMarSWOR152_54_FD_187464 | JGI IMG/M metagenome (GOLD analysis project Ga0209636, IMG submission 187464) | Marine sediment microbial communities from White Oak River estuary, North Carolina - WOR-1-52-54 (SPAdes) (version 2) | ecosystem: Environmental > Aquatic > Marine > Intertidal zone >...
TGCAATCACAATAGATTTTGATACCCTAAAAGATAATACAGTTACTCTCCGCGACCGCGACACTATGAAGCAAGAAAGAATAAAAATAGAAGAACTTGTCAAAATCCTAAAGGAAAAACTCAATGTTTAGAGGTCCCATTCCTAAACATTGAATTAGAAATTCACAATGAGAAAACTTTTATCTGAATATTCTTCTTTATTAAAAAACCTTCATCAAATCGCTCGAAAAGGCGATTGTTATTTAATTGCCCGTATTCAAGAACAAAAAACAAAGTTTGTAAATATTATAGATGATAGAATTGAAACAGCCAGAAAAGATTATATTAAAGGTATAGGAATGCGAGTTTTTACCAAAACCGGTTATAACGCCTTTGGGTCAATAGATAATATCCGTAATAAAAATGAAGTCATTAAACTCTTAAAACAAATTATTGTTTCAGCAAAAAAGGCAGAAAAATTAAAGTTTGCAACCAATAAAGAAATTTTCAAACTAAAGCCATCTAAGGATATTATAATTCCTAAAACAGAATATTCCTTTGAATCTCTCAAATTAGGGCAAATTAAAAAAACGCTTATTAATATAAATAAAAAAGCAAAAGAGTTTCTTCCAGTAAAAGCCAACAGTTTATTTAATATAACTGAAGAGATATGGAGAATAACCCGAAGTGACGGAACAGACATAAGTTTTAAGATTCCTCGTAGTATTTTGTATTGCGTTTTGACTTATAAAAAAAATAGTCAAATAATTCAAAGAAGCGCTAGGACAGCAGGTAAAAGTTATGAAATATTATTAGATAAGCAAATTCAACAGAAGTTAATAAAAGAAATCAAAAGAATAACAACTATAATGCCTAAATTGATTAAAGTGCCTGTATACAAATCTGGAAGTTATGATTTATTATTAGATGCAGGAATGGCTGGCGTTTTAATTCACGAAGCATTCGGACATGCTGCTGAATCTGACCATCTCTATCAGGGTTCTATTCTAAGTAAAAAAAGAAAAATACTAAAAGGCAAGAAAGTAGCTAGCTCAGTGGTTTCTATTTATGATTACGCTGATGAGAACGATAGAGGGTTTTATCCTTATGATTCTCAAGGAGTAAAAAGAAAAAAAATAACTATTGTAAAAAAAGGTATCTTGAGAGAGGCAATTTCTGATATTTATACAGCTACAAAAACTGGGGCATCCTTAACTGGCGGTTCAAAAGCAGAATTTTATAGTTCTATTCCTATACCGCGAATGAGTAATACAATTTTAGAAGTAGAAAAAGTTCTTGATGATAAACTTTTTTCAAAAGATTTGGTTGATATTTCTGCTCAAGACATTAAAAACTTTTTAGTTAAACGCGGGATTCTTAAGGGAAGAAAAAAAATTATTTATCTTCAAGGAACTATGGGAGGACAAGTTGACATTTTAGAGGGAACATTTATGTTGGGCACAAATGCTCTTTATGAATTTACCAAAGATTCAGTCAAATTATTCAAACCGGCTTCATTTAGTGGAACAACTTTAGAAGCGCTTCGTTCTATAAAATTTGCCTTAGGTAGAAGGAATTCTGGTCAACTTGGTAGTTGTGGTAAGGCAGGACAAATAGTTCCTGTTTCTGATAGTGCCAATAAATTTGTTTTCATTGCTACCGATGAAAAAATTAAAATCGGAGGTAAATAGATTGTCTATACGTGCACCAAAAGACCCTAAGTTTAAATATAAATAAGCAGTGGTCCTTGGTGCAGGATTCTGCTTTATGTTTGCTCAAAAATTTTATAAGAAATTTGAAGAGGCAAAAAATAAAAAAATAATTTCAGATTATCGGGTTTTTGTTTCCAAAGCAAAAGGTTGTCAAATAGGCATTACTAATGAGGAAATAGCCGGCGTGTATAACCCAATCACTTTTTCATCTGAAATTTCTGGCGATTGTCTTGTTCAATGGCAAGATGGTTTAATTAGTTCAGCTAATCTAAATAATGAAACCCTATATCGTTTTGAAAGATTTTTGAAAGACCTAAAGCTTTTAAAATATAAAGACCCAGCTATGGCGAATTTTCTTTCTTCTCAAAAATATCCCAGTGTCAAATTATATGACCAAAAGGTAGATGATGTTGTTGAGGGTAAAGAAAAGATATTATTAGATCTGGTATTAAAGTTAAAAAAATGGCAAAATAAGATAAAGACGAAAGTAAAAGAAATAGGTGCCTATACTACAAGTATAGAAAATGTGGTATTTACTTCCCAGGGATTATTTGAATCAGAAAAGTCAACATTGTGTGGTTATGTTTCTTCTTATGAAGAGAAAATCGTACTTGAAGATAATTTAAGAAAAATTCCCGAAAAAGAAATAATTGAAAAAAAGAGAATATTTATTGAACAATTCTATTCTTATTTGACAAAGAGCCGCAAAGTAAAACCCAAAGAGAAAAAAATGCCAGTCCTTTTAATGCCTTGGGTTTCTAAAGATTTATTTTATCATTTTATCATAAGTAATTTAGATGGTTCTTCTGTTTATAATAAAGAAAGCCATTTTTCCCTTAATGATTTCAAGGATAAAAAACAAGCCCTAAGAGCAGATTTAAATTTGAAATATGACCCAACTATTGATTTTGATGTTGGTTCTTATAAATTTTCAGGAGAAGGTGTCAGTAGTCAGCCAACTGATTTTATAAAAAATGGCAAATTAGAGACCCCAATTTTGGACCTAAAATATGCTAAATTACAAAAAAGTAAACCAACGGCTATTTTTACTATTCAAGCAACGCCCTTATTAAAATCTGAAAAAGAAATTTCTTTTGAGAATTGTCTTGATGCAATTGACGAAGGAGTGATAGTTTTAAATGTTTTAGGTCTGCATACCCAGAGTTCGGTAAGCGGGGATTACTCTCTACCTTCCCCTCAGGTTTTATATGTTAAAAATGGTAAAATTTTAGGTAGAACAAGGGCAATAATTGTGGGTAATCTCTTTGAGGATATGAACCAAAAAGATTTTCAGCTAATAAATTTTGCTACAGAAAAATTTCCTGGTTTTTTAATAAAAACAAATGTAAGCTTTGAATCAGCTAAATGAAACAATATTTCAACATTTGTTGAAATATTGACAATGACAATAACGATGACTATAACAAAATCTTGTTAATGGTTATAGTCATATAGTTAATAGTTATTTTTCATGACTAATGAAAAAATATTAGATATTTCTTGGGGAACAATTCTGAAAATTTCAGTAGCTGGTATTATTCTTTATTTTTTGTATTCCATCAGTGAATTTTTGGTCTGGTTTGCTTTTGCTTTTGTTATTGCTATTCTTTTTGAACCAGCAATTGGATGGTTAGGGAGAAGAAGGATTCCTCGCGTTTTGGCCGTGGTTTTTATCTACCTTTCTATTTTTGCCATTTTGAGTTTTTCTATTTATCTTTCTCTTCCTTATTTTATTTCTGAAATCCAGTATTTTTCCGAGTTTTTTCCTCAAACATTTCCAGAATATTTTGGAAAAATTTCTCCTTTTTTTGAAAAAATAGGTTTTGAGTCATTTAAAAATCTGGAAACCTTTTTAGCGACAGTTCAGGGTAGTTTAGAAAAAATGGGGGGTAATATTTTTAGTGCTATCTTTGTTTTTTTTGGAGGAATTTTTAGCACTGTCTTTACAATTACTATTGCTATTTTTCTATCTTTAGAAAGAAAGAGTGTTGAAAAGGGTTTGACTCTTTTCTTTCCAAAGAAATATGAAGATTATCTTTTGAATGCCTGGATAAAATCACAGAAAAAAATTACTGGTTGGTTTTTTATGCGTATTATTGGAGTTATATTCGTTGGTGTTAGTTCTTATATTGCTTTCTATCTTCTCAATGTAGAATATCCAATTTCTTTGGCTTTAATTGCCGGTGTTTTTGATTTTGTTCCTATAATCGGACCATTTTTTGCTGCTATTATTGCTTTCTTCGTAGTTTCTGTTGCTAATCCATGGCAGGCAATTTTTGTTTTAATTGCCTTTGGGCTTATTCAGCTTATTGAAAACACTATTCTTTTGCCAGTTCTTTCCAGAAAAGTTATAAAGGTTTCTCCGATTTTAGTTTTAGCGGCTTTGTTTATCGGCGGAAAATTCTGGGGACCATTAGGTGCTATTTTAGCTGTGCCATTAGCAGCAATCTTAATGGATTTCTTTAAGGACTTTTTAGAAAAGCGAAAAGAAGAAGAAATAATGTTAGAAGATAATCAATAAGTAAGATTTATTTCACTTTACATTTCTTACGGTCGCAATGTTATTCGTCTATCTAAAATTTCATTCAATAAGAACCTTTCGCTTCGCGAAAGAACCTTGTTTTTCTCACTATCGCTCGGAAAATAAAAAAAGAGGAGACAAATATCTCCCGATTCAATTTTTTAAAATAATAGATTGAAACCATATTCAATATTTATTTCGTCTTCTATATCTATACATCTCTTCAATTCCTCTGGAGTTTCTATAACTATCTGTGCGTTTTTTTCTCGTAGAATTTTTTTAATTTCTGCGTCAGACAATCCTTTGATAGATATTTTTTTCATTTATTTTTCTCCCTTTTTACTTTTTGTGTGCTATTAAAACAAAATTAGCACATCATAAAATTTATGTCAACACTTAAACAAAAATTTTATATCACCAGCAGTTTAGCTTATACAAATGCTCCGCCACACATAGGATTTGCTCAAGAACTAATTCAAGCCGATGTTCTCGCTAGGCATCACCGGTTTTTAGATGAAGAAACTTTCTTTTTAACTGGTACAGATGAACATGGCCAAAAAAACTTAAAGGCGGCTGAAAAAGCTGGTAAGAATCCAAAAGAATTTACTGATGAGATTTCAGATAAGTTTAGAAAACTAACAAATGTTTTAAATTTATCCAACGATGATTTTATCCGAACTACCGATAAAAAAAGACATTGGCCGACAGTAAAAAAAGTTTGGTTAAAGCTAAAAGAAAATGGCGATATTTACAAGAAGAAATATAAGGGTTTTTATTGTGTCGGTTGTGAGGCCTTTATTACAGAAAAAGATTTAGTTAATGGAAAATGTCCAATTCACAAAAAAAGGCCAGAGGTTATTGAAGAAGAGAATTATTTTTTTAAACTCTCAAGACACTCAAAGAAAATAAAAGAGGTGATAGAAGAAGATAAGGTTGAAATTATTCCTCAAACCCGAAAAAACGAGATTTTAAGTTTTGTGAAGCGAGATTTAAAAGATATTAGCTTTTCTCGTTCAAGGCAGAATTTGAAATGGGGAATTCCTACGCCAGAAGACAAAAGTCAGACCATTTACGTATGGAGTGACGCTCTTGTAAATTATATTTCCGCTCTTGGTTATACTCAGAACAACGAAAAATTCAAAAAGTTCTGGCCAGCTAATGTGCATTGTATTGGAAAAGATATAATCAGATTCCATGCTATAATTTGGCTTGGCATATTGCTTTCTTTAAAACTAAAACTACCTAAAGTTATTTTTGTTCACGGTTTTATTACTTCTGAAGGTCAGAAAATGTCAAAATCGTTGGGAAATGTAGTTGACCCATTTGTGTTAGTGGAAAAATATGGCACTGATGCTGTTAGATATTTTCTTTTGCGGGAAATCTCGCCGACCGAAGATGGTGACTTTACTTATGAGAAGTTTGAAGCAAGATATAATTCTGATTTGGCGAGCGGACTTGGAAATTTAGTGGCAAGGGTGATAACAATGGCCGCTAAATTGAATTACAAAACACAAATTACAAATTTCAAACAAAACACAAATTACAAATTCCAAACAATAATAAATAAAACTTGGGGGAATTATAAAACAGCATTAAACAGATTCAAACTTAATGAAGCGTTGGAGGAAATTTGGAAACTAATAAGTTTTTGCGACCGCTATATTGAAAAAGAAAGACCCTGGGAAAAATCCAATAATCAACAATCAGCAATCAACAATTTGTTATTTGCTCTAACAGAAATTTCTCAAATGCTTCAGCCATTTTTACCAGAAACATCAGAAGAGATATTGAAACAAATTAAAGCCAAAAAAAGCAAACCATTATTTCCTCGTCTTAAATAAAAAGTGTAAGTGGCGATGTATGTAGATGGCGATGTCAAACATCGCCACTTTTCTACTTTTCTATGTTAATATGTTTAAATGTTAAAATGTTAAAATGATTGTAGATACTCACGCTCATTTAAATTTTACTGCTTTTGATAAAGACAGAGATGAAATTATAAAAAGATGTTTAGATAATAATATTTGGATGATAAATGTAGGAACAAATTATGAAACCTCAAAAAAAGCAGTTGAAATTGCTGGGAAATATCCCCAAGGAGTTTATGCAGCCGTCGGGCTGCATCCCATAAATTTAGAGACAAATCTGGTGAAACAAAAGTTTGATGAAAATGAAGGAGGTCGGTTTGAGGAAGAATTTGATTTTGAAAAGTACAAAGAACTTGCTTTGAGTTCTAAAAAAGTAGTGGCTATCGGCGAAATTGGATTGGATTATTACTATAAACCGAAGACAAAAACAAAACTTGCGCTTTTTAAAGAAAAACAGAAAACACTTCTTGAGCAGGAATTAAAATTAGCAAAAGAGCTGAATTTGCCAGTAATCTTTCACTGCCGGATGGCTCATCAGGATTTGATTGAATTTCTTTCAGAAAATTCACAAATCAAACCAAAAAGAGCAGTAGCCCATGGCTTTGTAGGAAATATAGGGGAACTTCAAAAATATTTAGATTTCGACTATTATATTGGCCTTAATGGGATAATTTTTAAAACTATTGAGGGAATTGATTTTGAGAAAAATATTAAAAAAACCCCGTTAGATAAAATTTTGATTGAGACAGATTGTCCTTTTTTGACGCCTCCAAATTTTTATCCTGAGCAAAGTCGAAGGATTGGCGAGAAAAGAAATAATCCTTTAGGAGTAAAGTTTGTTGCCGAGCATATTGCTAAAATTAAAAATATCTCTTTTGAAAAAATAGCTGAAATTACTACTAAAAACACAAAAGATCTATTCAAAATTTGACAAAATTTTTTCAATAGGTAAGCTGAAATTAGCATTATAAAAAATTAGGAGGGAGAGAGAAGATGGAAGACAAAGAAATGGATTCGTTCCCTAGGAAAATCCTGCCAATAGTATTGTTGTTTGGCATACTTTGGGCAATTTATTCCTTTTTGGAAGGAATAACCGTATTAGGAAATATATGGCTTGGAAGTTTAGTGGAGGGTATTCTATTTTCTTTTGTTTTTTTTGCTGTATTAATGAATATAGCCTTAAGACAAACAGAAAGAGTGTCGGCTTGAATAAAGCCGATTTTTTTTGTAAGATTAAGATATATTATGGAAAAATACGAACCAAAAAAAATAGAGCCAAAGTGGCAAAAGAAATGGGACAAAGAGGAATTATATAAAGCAGAGGATTTTTCAACAAAACCAAAGCAATATATTTTAATTGAATTTCCTTATCCTTCAGGTGAAGGACTTCATGTTGGTCATTTAAGACCCTATACTGCCCTAGATTCTGTTGCTCGAAAGAAAAGAATGGAGGGCTTTAATGTTCTCTTTCCCATTGGTTGGGATGCTTTCGGTCTACCAACTGAGAATTTTGCTTTGAGAACCGGCATTCATCCTCAAGAAGCAACCAAGAAAAATGTTGCTAACTTTAAAAGGCAATTCAAAAATTTAGGTCTTTCTTTTGATTGGAGCCGGGAAATCAATACTACTGACCCTGAATATTACAAATGGACCCAATGGATTTTTCTTCAGCTTTTTGAAAAAGGATTAGCATACCAAGCTGAGATACCAATAAACTGGTGTCCTTCCTGTAAAATTGGCTTGGCTAATGAAGAAGTAGTTTCCGGCAAATGTGAACGTTGCGGCACTCAAGTAGAGAAAAAAATAAAAAGACAATGGCTCTTAAGAATTACTAAATATGCTGACCGACTAATAGATGATTTAGAAAAGGTTAATTATTTAGAAAAGATTAAAGCCCAGCAGATAAACTGGATTGGCAAAAGTTGCGGCACAGCAGTAAAATTCCAAATCCCAAGCACCAAATCCCAAACAAATTCCAAATCACAAATTACAAATTCAAAACAAAATTATATTGAGGTTTTCACCACAAGAACCGATACTATTTTTGGGGTAACAGCTCTTGTTTTGGCTCCTGAACATTCTTTGGTTGAAAAACTAATTACCAAAGATAATAAAGAGAAAGTGATGAGTTATATTGAAAAGTCAAAGAAAAAGAGCGATTTTGAAAGAACAGAATTAGAAAAAGAAAAAACAGGGGTTTTTAGCGGCTCTTATTGTATTAATCCAGTAAATAATGAAAAAATTCCTATCTGGATAGGTGATTACGTGATAGCAACTTACGGAGGGGGAGCAGTGATGGTGGTTCCTGCTCATGACAAGAGAGATTTTAATTTTGCTAAAAAATATGGATTAGAAATTAAAGAAGTGATTTCAGGTGGAAATATCTCTAAAGAAGCATTTGTTGATTATGGAGTTTTAGTTAATTCCGGACAATTTAATGGTTTATCTTCTGAAGAAGCGATTGAAAAAATTACTAATTGGTTAGAAAAAAAGAAATTTGCCAAAAAAGCAGTTCACTATAAATTAAGGGACTGGATTTTTTCACGCCAGCATTATTGGGGAGAACCAATTCCCCTTATTCATTGTGAAAAATGCGGAGTGGTACCAGTGCCGGAAAGGGAGTTGCCGGTGGAATTACCTTATGTTAAAAAGTATCAACCAACAGGTACTGGTGAGTCGCCTCTGGCAAAGATTACTGAATGGGTAAATGTTAAATGTCCAAAGTGCGGTGGCTCGGCAAAAAGAGAAACAGATACTATGCCTAATTGGGCTGGTTCTTCCTGGTATTTTATGCGCTATACTGATCCTCGTAATAATAAATTATTAGCTGCTCCCAAAAAATTAAAATATTGGCTGCCAGTTGATTGGTATAATGGCGGAATGGAACACACAACTTTGCATCTTCTTTATTCCCGTTTTTGGTATAAGTTTCTTTTTGATATTGGTATTGCTCCCCAGACAGAACCCTATACTCGAAGAACTTCTCATGGAATTGTTTTAGCCGAAGATGGAAGAAAAATGTCAAAGTCATTCGGTAATGTGGTTAATCCTGATGATATTATTAAAGAATATGGAGCAGATACTTTACGGATATATGAGCTTTTTATGGGACCCTTTGGACAGGCAATTGCCTGGAGTACTCAGGGAGTAAAAGGGGTTTATCGATTTTTAGAAAAGGTCTGGCAATTGAGTTTGGAGTGTTCTGAAAAAGAGAAAAGTAGTCCCAGAATAATAAGGGCCATTCACCAACTTAATAAAAAAATAGATGAGGATTTAGAAGCGACAAAATTCAATACCATAATTGCTGGTTTTATGAAATTTTTAAATTTGGGTTTGGAAAACAAAAAAGAAGTTGGCAAGGATACAATTGAGAAAATGTTGCTCTTGCTTTCTCCTTTTGCTTCTCATATTTCAGAAGAACTTTGGCAAAAATTAGGCCATAAAGAAACTATTTTTAAAGAAAAATGGCCTGAATATGATAGGAAATTAATCAAAGAAGAAAAAATAACTTTAGTTATTCAAATTAATGGTAGGGTTCGAGATAAAATAGAAGTTGAAACAGACATTTCAGAAGAGGAAGCAAAAAAATTGACATTAGAAAGAGAAAAAGTTAAAAAATGGACAGAGGGCAAGCTGGTAAAAAAGACCGTATTTGTTCCGGGTAGATTAATTAATATTGTGGTTTAGAATTTAAATAACGAATATAGAAGTTCAAAGTCCAAAGTTAAAAATTAAAAATTACAGTTCAAAATTAAAAGTTTTAAATTTAAGTTTCAAAATTTAACTTTTAACTTTTCATTTTTAACTTTTAATTTGAGCATTAGTGAACGTGTGTGGTATCATCGGTTATATTGGTAAGAGACCAGCTTTTCCAATTTTGTTAAGTGGTTTAAAAAGATTGGAATATCGTGGCTATGACAGCTACGGATTTTGTGTTTTAGATAAAGAAAAAAATCCATTTTTGTATAAAAAGGTAGGAAAAATCTCCGACGCTGAAAAAGCAATTTCAAATTTAAATATTAAGGGAAATATTGGTCAAGCTCATACTCGCTGGGCTGTTACTGGTCAAGTTAACAACGCCAATGCTCATCCCCACTTTGATTGTAAGAAAGAAATTTTTGTTGTTCATAATGGAATTATTGAGAATTATAAAGAGTTGAAAGATAGCTTAATAAAAGATGGTCATCAATTTAGTTCTGAGTGCGACACAGAGGTTTTAGCTCATTTAGTTGAAAGGTATTCTCAGACAGAACAATTTTTAGAAGAAGCAGTAAGGCAGGCATTAAAACAAGTGAGAGGAACTTATGCTATTGTAGTAATTTCCAAAAAAGACCCCCAAAAGATTGTGGCGGCAAAACTTGGCTCACCTTTAATTTTAGGGATAAATAACGATGAATTTTTAATTGCTTCTGACCCTGCGGCTATTGTTTCTCATACTAAACAAGTGATTACTTTGGATGACAATGAAATTGCTGTCTTATCTCCTAATAATTTTTTTATTTTAAAAGAAAAACCAATTGAAAAAATTGAATGGGAAACAGAAGAAGTCCGGAAGCAAGGTTTTTCCCATTTTATGTTGAAAGAGATTTTTGAAGAGCCAGAATCAATTAAGAAAAGTATAGTAGGTAGAATGATTTTAGGAGAAGGACTGGCAAAATTAGGAGGATTAGATGAAGTTTCAGAAAAATTAAAAAAAATAGAAAAACTAATCTTGATCGGCTGCGGAACAGCAGGGCATGCGGCTAAAGTAGGTGAGTATATGTTGGAAGAATACGCAAAAATACCAGTTAAAATGGAATCAGGTTCTGAATTTCGTTATAAAAATTCTATTTTAGATAACAAAACAGCAGTTTTAGTTATTTCTCAATCAGGAGAGACAGCTGATACTCTGGAAGCAGTAAAAGAGACAAAGAGAAAAGGTAGTTTAGCTTTGGGTTTAGTAAATGCTGTTGGTTCTTCTATTGCCAGGGAAACAGAGGCTGGTATTTACTGTCGAATTGGACCAGAAATCGGGGTGGCAGCTACAAAGTCATTTATTTCCCAACTCTCTATCTTAGGTTTGATAACTGTTTTTTTGGGCAGGCAAAGACAGATGAGCTTAGTAACGGGTAAAAGGATTTTAGAAGAATTAGAAAAGTTGCCAGATTTGACTAAAAATATTTTAAATCAATCAGATTATATTAAAGAGTTAGCCCAGAAGTATTCGGATTATAGGAATTTTTACTTTTTGGGCAGAAAATACAATTCTCCTATTGCCTTGGAGGGTGCTTTGAAATTAAAAGAAATCGCTTGGAAAATTCATGCCGAAGGTTATTCAGGAGGAGAAATGAAACATGGAGCAATTGCATTAATTGATGAAAGTTTTCCTACAGTGGCAATCTGTCCTTCCGACTCTGTTTATGATAAAATGAAGAATGCTATAGAAGAGATTAAAGCAAGAGAGGGAAAAATTTTAGCTATTGCTACTGAAGGAAACGATGAAATAAAAAATTTAGTTGATGATGTAATTTATATTCCCAAGACACTAGAAATGCTTACCCCAATTTTATCAATAATCCCGTTACAACTTTTTGCTGCTTATCTAGGTTTAGAATTAGGATTAGATATAGATAAACCCAGAAATTTGGCAAAGAGCGTAACTGTGGAGTAATTCAAATAGTAACATTCAAACATACTAACATTTTAACAAAATTTAAATTCAAAATGTTAAAATGTTTAGATGTTAAAATGTTAAAATGAACTTATGACCAATCTTTTTAAAGACATTCCGGCTGGTGAAAATCTACCAGAGGAAATTAATGTAGTCGTAGATATTCCCAAAGGAGGAGCAAATAAATACGAATATAATGAAGAAAATGGCTATACAGAATTAGATAGAGTTCTTTTCTCCCCCATGTTTTATCCTTTTGAATACGGATTTATTCCCCAAACTGCATCTGAGGACGGCGATTCTTTAGATGTTATTCTTTTGACTACTTTTCCTACTTTTTCTGGTTGTGTCATAAAAGCTAGGCCGATCGGAATACTTTTAATGAAAGATGAAGAGGGAACAGATAATAAAATTATAGCTGTACCTTCAGAAAAAGTTGATCCCCGTTTTAAAGAAGTTCAAGACATAGATAATTTAAATGAGCATCAGAAAAAAGAGATCAAAAACTTTTTTGAGGATTATAAAAAGTTAGAAACAGAAAAATATAAATATGTGAAAGTAGAAGGTTTTGAAAAAAAAGAAAAGGCAAAGGAGATTATTAAAAAAGCAATAGAAAAATACAGAGAAAAGAAATAGTTTTATGAATATTTTAGAGAAACAAAACAAGAAAGTTTTCCTTTTAGGAAATGAGGCAATAGTAAGAGGCGCTTTAGAAGCAGGCGTCCAATTTGTTTCTACTTATCCTGGTACGCCAGCCTCTGAAATAGGGAATAACTTTTATAAAATCAGCAATCAGCAATCAGCAATCAGCAATCAGCTGTATTTTGAATTCTCTACCAACGAAAAAGTGGCGATAGAAGCAGGAGGAGGTGCTTCTTTTTGCGGTTTACGTTCTTTGGTAGCCATGAAGAATTTTGGTTTAAATGTTGCTTCTGACTTTCTTCTTCCTCTGGTCTATTCCGGAACTAAAGGAGGAATGGTTATTATATCAGCAGATGATCCTTCTTGTCATAGTTCAGCCCAGTCCGAAGAAAATACTCGAGCTTTTGCCTATCTTGCTCATATTCCCATTCTTGAACCATCAACACCACAGGAATGTAAGGACTTTGTAAAGTTTGCTTTTGATTTATCTGAAAAATTCCAAATTCCAGTAATGATTCGAGAGACCACTCGAGTAGCCCACCAGAGTGCACCAGTTGTATTAGGAAGGATTAAATCAACGAGACCCGGACTCGTTGCTGGAAAATTTATTAAAGACCACAAAAAATTCGTGACAATGCCGCCAAGGGTTTTGGAAATGCATAAAGAGTTGTTAGAAAAGATTGAAGAAATTAGAGAGTTTTCCGAGAAAAGCGAGATTAATAAAACTGACAGAGAGCGGGTCTCTGCCAATCTCGGAATTATTACTTCAGGAGTTTCTTATTTATATGTAAAAGAGGCATTAAAAGAATTAAATTTAGCTCTTCCTATTCTAAAACTCGGATTTTTTCATCCTTTGCCAGAAAAGAAAATTAAGAATTTTATTAAAGATTTAAACAAGGTTTTAATAGTAGAAGAATTAGAGCCATTTTTAGAAAAAGAGGTTGAAAGATTAGCAAGAGATACCAATCCTAATTTGAAAATTTATGGAAAAGATTTATTACCTGAAGTCGGCGAACTAAAACCCGAAATTGTCACTCAAGCCCTTGCCAAATTTACCAACAAAAAGCATCCAATATCCAATATCCAATATCCAACATCTATTCCAAAAAGACATCCTCAGCTCTGTCCCGGTTGTCCTTATTGGTTGGTTTTTGGAGGAGTGAAAAAAGCCCTTCGACAGGGCTCAGGGCAAGCCGCAAAAGATGTAATATTTGGCGGAGATATTGGTTGCTATATGTTGGCTGGACTTTCACCTCACAATATTCAGGACTATCTTTATTGTATGGGTTCTTCAATTGGCATTGCCCATGGAATTAAAAAAACCCTTCAGCAAAATTCAGGGCAAAATAGTAAACAGAAGCTTATTACTTTTATTGGTGATTCAACTTTTTTTCATTCTGGTATTCCTGCTTTAATTAATACTGTTTACAATCAGTCCAATCCCTTAATTATTATTATGGATAATCAAACTACAGCAATGACTGGTCATCAACCCCATCCAGGAATTAAAACCAATGATAGACCAACAGTGAAAATTGAGGATATCGTTAGAGCTTGCGGAGTAAAGAACCTAAAAATTATTGATCCCGTTAAACAGGAAGAATTCATTAAAACAATCCGGCAATTTTTAGACAAGAAAGATGTTTCAGTAATTATCGCTCGTCATCCTTGCAAATTTGTGAAAACATAATACAAATCTACAAATCATATGCGAATGCCGCGAATAATTTATTTTCAGTATTCGGATTTATTTGCATGATAGGTGAATAAAAAATGAACAAGAGAAGGAATATAAGATGTATAGATACCCATGACCATTTTAGGGATTGGGAAGAGGCGTATAAGGGAACGATAAGAAGTGGTTCTGAAAGAGCAACGAGGCAAGGGATAATTGCCGTGGGGGATATGCCTAACACAATTCCGCCAATACTATCAGGAGAAAGTGCTATCAGAAGATTAAACTTAGCAGCAAAAGAGAAAGCATTAGTAAAATATTTTCTTTGGATAGGAGTAACTCCGAATAGAGATCAAATAGAAGAAGCAGTAAAAGCAGTAAGAGAAATTCCAGAAGTGCTGGGTATAAAACTTTATGCTGGTCCAACTACCAATGCCTTGGGCGTGAATAGTGAAAAAGAGCAAAGAGTGATTTACAAAACTCTTACAGGTTTGGATTATCAAGGTGTTTTGGCGGTTCATTGCGAGAAACAAAAAGAGTTAAGACCAGAAGTATGGAATCCGAAAATACCTTGGTCTCATAATTGGGCTAGGCCTCCAAAAGCAGAGATAGAATCAGTTAAAGACCAAATCATGTTTGCTCAAGAAACAGGTTTTTCGGGGCACCTTCATATCTGCCATATTTCTCGGCCAGAAACGTTATCTATAGTTCGACAGGCAAGAAAAAATGGTTTAAATATCAGTGGCGAATTAACTCCTCACCATCTTTTACTCAGTGAACTAAATATGGTTGAGTTAAATATGAGGTACGCAGGAAATGAGGGATTAATGCTTATAGTTAATCCACCGCTAACGACTTTATCAGCAGTAGAAGAGTTAAGAAAAGGAGTAATCAATTTAATTCAAAGAGGAGAGGACTGGCTTTGGATCGCTACTGACTACGCACCACATGTTCGAAAAGAAAAATTAACCCGCTTTCTGCCAGGAATTGCTGACTATAGTTTATATGGCAAGCTTTTAACTCAACTAAACAAAGAAGGATTATCATGGGAACAAATAGAACAGCTTACTTACCACAATATTGTAGGGGTATTCAAAGAAAAATTTAGAGGAATTGGAGGTATAAATGAGGAGGTGAAATAAAAATGGAGATAGAAAGAATGATTAAACCGGTTTATGAATAGGCGTTCCGACCGTTGTTGCTCAAATTGGCTCATAACGATCCAGAGAAACTCCATAAGATACTTCTTTTATCACTACATTATATTGGAGAACAAGAACTACTTGTTAAGGCAATAGAGAAAGTTTTAACCTTCGGAATTAAGAACCTGCTTCGCAGAACCTTGATTACTTCGTAATTAAGAACCTGCTTCGCAGAACCTTGATTACTTCGTAATTAAGAAAACGAAAAATATGGACGTTTACGTTTACGCGTCCCTTTTTTATGTATGCGAAAAGCGTAAGCTCGTTCGCCAGTTGACGAACGAGCTTTATGCGAAAACGCACATGCGAATATTTAAAAATAGGCACAATTCCGAGAAGTGTTCTCGGAATTTTGAGATTAAGGTATTGACATATTTCGGTTATTTGATATACAGAGAATAGAACCTTTCCAATAACATATTTAAGGAATTGAATAAAATATAGAGGAAAGGTTTAAAAGGATGAAAAAATTTAGGAGGTGAAAAGAAAAAAATGGAAAAAGGATTTAGGCAAAAGCTTGCCGAACGACAAAAAGAAGTTGATTCATTGGTATGTGTGGGATTGGATCCGCTTGAGGCAAAAATTCCTGATTTGATTAGAGGTGGACAAGCCTGGAGTAGAGTTCTTATCCAGATGGAGAAAATTATCGACACTACCGCCGAATACGCTTGCATGTTCAAGCCCCAGAAGGCACATTATGAGGCAATTCCCGAAGGACAGAAAGCGCTTCAAGGAATTGTGGATTACATCCACACTAAATACTCTGATATTCCGGTGTTTCTTGATTGTAAACGGGGCGACATCGATCG
>Ga0209636_10003469_pt1 | contig 16056 bp, 18 predicted proteins | sample DeeMarSWOR152_54_FD_187464 | JGI IMG/M metagenome (GOLD analysis project Ga0209636, IMG submission 187464) | Marine sediment microbial communities from White Oak River estuary, North Carolina - WOR-1-52-54 (SPAdes) (version 2) | ecosystem: Environmental > Aquatic > Marine > Intertidal zone >...
AAATGGGAACATGCTGTCTTCTGCTAGGTCTTTTGGTAAGTAAATCAGGTATTTGCCGTCCTTTCTCCTGAACAATCGTCCTCTTCCTTCACTAACCATCGGTCACCACCCTTTAAATTGAATCCTTGGTTCAAGAATAGGGGAATCTGGCTGTCTATTTAAGGCTATCTCTCGCATTTTCCATCATCGCCTTATTAACCTTATTAGATAGAAATTAAGATTGAATTGTCTGCTATGAATGTAATTTTGTTTAGGGCGACCCAAAGCGTATAGGTTTTTCACGTTTGCTCAATAATACTACTCGACTTTCGGCTGATTCGTCTATAATCTTGTATCCAGTTCTATCTGCTAATCGAATCCCAAAATCGTAAACATCTCTGTGCTTAGGCATTCTCTCATAATCTAAACGAAGAGTTGAAAAACCAACGTGCATGTACGCTTTGGCTTCGATGTACGTTGGGTTGGCTTTTTCAACAAGCTCAGCATATCCATCAACCGTTTCCATGTTAAGCCCTTTTACTAATGTCATGCGGATTACGGTGGGGCATCGAAAACTCGACAGAAAACTAAGAGTCTCATTCAACTTCGCCCAAGCTTTGGGGATTTGGGGGCGGCAAACACGTCTGAACACTTTTTCGTTTGGTGCACAGACAGATATGTAGAGTTGGGTTGGTTCTTCGCTTAGTCCCGCAAGTTTAGATGGCATCGTACCATTTGACACGAGGAACGTGGTAAAACCTTTATGGTGAAATGTGCGGATCAACTCTCCTAGGGGCTCGTAAAGCGTTGGTTCGCCCGTCAAACTTATGGCAATGTGCCGTGGCGCTAAGGCTTCTGTGAACTTCTTCCAGTTTGTTTTTGGATTTCCTTTGTACCCGCTCAAAATTGCAGCTTGCGCCTTAAGGCTTCCTTGTAAGATTTCTTCAGCAGAATCCCAATTTGGCAGTTTCATTTCGTCCCATTCGATTTGTAGGTCTCCGGTCTGTGCTCTCCAACAAAACAGGCATCGTTGTGTGCAGTAAAAGAGCGAGGGTGTCATTTGGATGCACTGGTGTGTCTTTATCCCGTAAAACTTCTGTTTGTAACATGACCTGTCGTGAATTAACGTTTCGTAAAGCCATCTGCACCTTTTGACCGCTGAATGCCTGCCTACGAAATGGTACTTTTGCTTCTTTAATGCTTGCAACAGCAAAGGTGGAACCAAATTTTCCAAGATGCTTCCCAGGTCCGCAGTGGTGTTGTTTTTGAAAAATAGAATAGTGAAAACCGTTTTATAAAACAGTCTCGCCTGAAAACCAGTTTTTCAACAGCTTAGAAATAGCGCTCCCAACTTGGTCCATCGTTTTATTTCCTCTTAGCATTATAGCATAACTAAACCATTACGTAATTTGCTGTCTCACGTTAAAGGTAAAGTTTAGAATCATTTCCATTGGAGATTTCTCCCGCATAATCCCCCTTTTTTATGCTGTTAATTTCTTCACAGAAGTTATGAGGCAGAGCTGGGGATGGGCTTTGAACTCTCCACGAAGTGGAGATGTCGCACGTGCTTAAAGATCATGACCTAGAACGACCAAACAAAACCGAAATAATAACAATTACAAGAAATACGATAGCTGCCTCCAAAAAGTAAGGAGGAAGCTCAAAGTTGCGCCCTACTACGTATTCCAACGTGTATTCTCTTGAGAACCCAAGGCTGTCAACCGCAGAAACGACGCATTTAACTTTAGTTCCGTCTGGTTGCCCTGGAATGACAGCCTCGAATACGGAATCGTCAGCCACCATCGTCATAACCTGCTCGATATTCCCAATCGAATAGTTCATTAAGGCTTGATTTACCGTTCCTCGTGCGCTAACAATGCTAGCAGCAATTGTTACATCATCTCCCTCTTGAGGATACGGTGGAGACAGTTCAACGTTGAACTCAGAAAAACCAATAAAATAGACTTCCCATTCGCCGTCAGCAAAATCTGGTGGAGTCCATCCGAGAGGGTTTTTCTCTCCTGTGGCTTCAACCCAGATCCAACCATGTCTTCTGCCGTCATATGGAATATCCCAGTAGTAATTAGCGTTGTCATACTCGGGAAGCCAGATCATTATGGCTACATGCTCAGGTGGCGAAACCAAAACTACGTCAAAGTCTGCAGCCAAATAAATTGTGGAGCACAAAAAAGCCATGTCTTCGCAATCCCCAATCGCTACAGAAAGCGTTGCTTCGTCAAACATGTGAGCCATTTCATCTGCATTCCAAGCCCACTCTTCCTGAGGCTCTCCTTCCATGCGAACATTGTCACTATCATATCCATAATCGGTCCAGCGCTGTACATACGCTAAAATCGCTTCAGCCCGATCAGTTTTCTGCACATAATTTGACCTGAACCACTCGCCTAGCTCATAGGCCAATTCCCTGTCCGTTCCAACAGATTCGTATGCAACATTGGGCAAAAAACCATCTGCGCCGCCGTAATCGTTCCTGTTAAAACCCCAGCTGTCATACCATTCTCCAAGCTGACGGGTAAAAACTGGAGGGTACTCTCCGCCGCTTGGAATCCCATGGGCGAAACCTGCTGAAAAAGAAATTATAAGCACTATTAGACTCATCAGGAGTTTTCTTGACCAAGTCATGGGTTTTCCTCTTTTAGCCCAATGGTATCATGAGAGCTCCGTATGTGATTAAACCCAGAAACACTTCATACCCAAAGAGGTAAACGCCTATTGCGATTGGAGATTTGTTCACGTCGTCCAAGTCTATGCCGAAAAGCGAGATTTTCGCAAAAATAACGTAGAAAAGCCACCCGAAAAACAAGCTCACTAAGAAGCTTAACGCCACAACCAGGAGTCGCTGAAAGTTGAAATATGAACTAAAAATTACAGATTGACCCAAAAAGAAAGGATTAACCATTGACCCATATACGACAAGTCCAGCAAAAACTAAGAAGCCGCTGACGAAAAGACTAGTAGCGACTGGGTTCCCCTTGATAGTCTTGAACTCGGAGATTTTTGTGGTTATTTGAGTTAGAACTTTTATTGCGATAATACCGATAACCAAGCAGATTATGCTTGAAACAAAAGCTCGAATAAACCAAAGCAGCAGGGCAGTAAAGAACTCTGATGATATGGCCATAAGGCTTACCTCACCACAGGTGGTGTACTTTTGTGCTTATAAGCATACTACTTCAGACAAGCTACACTAAATTTATTAATTCGTTGCTTAGTGGCGGTGTCTCCCGCGCAATCCCCTTTTTTCTGACTACGTGCTTATGAACTTTCTATTTATCAACTTCTAGTTTTTTACGCCGCAGTAGTCAAATTATGCCCAATACAAAATTCATTCTAGACATCTTTTGAATATAACGTTTGTAGTTATCCCCAATTTTCATTGGAAGCCTCTTTTCCTGTTTTACTACTTCTCCATAAAAACAATTGTGACATTACCGATAAGCTAAAGAAATCTTGTTAACTAATAAAAAAGGGGGTACTTTTTGTCTCTAGCCCAATTGCAGGAAATGTCACCGAGAAGCATGATTTTGCTGGTTGGTCCCCCAGGTTCAGGAAAGTCAACTTTCTGTAGGCAGGCTATACTGCAGAACCTAGCCCTATATACGCCAATCATATACGTTACAACCGAGTGTGGACCATTTGAAGTCGAACGGAACCTAAAAGAAATGGGATTAGGCGAAATTGAAAGAGGTTTACTCAATTTCGTTGACGCCTACAACGAGACTGTTGGACTATCTGTTTCTGAACGAAATGATACTTTTCCTGCAAATTCCGCAAACCTGTCTAGCATAGGAATAGCCATCGTTAAGTTGCAGAAAAAAATCGGAAAAAAAGGTGTCTTGTTAGTCTTTGACTCCTTAGTTTCTCCCTACCTCTTGAACGGACTCGAAGTTGTAAGATTCATGAGGCTGACTCTTTCGCATTTTGTCGCTGAGGGCAACTCTGTTTTGGCTTGTATGGACGAAGGTTGCAGTAAGGAGGAGGATTTGGGAGCCATGAAGAGTCTTTCAAACGGCGTAATAGAGATAGAGGTAGAAGAAGGAAAAAGGGTTCTTAATATTGTCAAGCATCCTAGGATGAAATCGGCAAGAATTGAGATCCCCACCGATAAATCTTGGGAGATGAAATACTGGGATTCGAAGTTTTGGGCTCAGGAGATGATGGAATCCGGTATTAGGCTTCTACGAGGCAAACCATGGGAAGGGGTTATCAGAAAAGAGGTTGAGGATTACGTGAATGTTTTTTGGCCTAACTTAACCTTATGGGGTGCCATGCTCTGGGATCCCAAAAGATTCTCTGAGAAGACCTATGAATTGACCAAGGAGGGCACCGCAAACTCGATAAAAGAGATGATCCCCCAGTTTCCCTGGGTGCAGAAACTCTTCCTTAATCTATTCATGCCCAAGAGCTTTAGCAAGGTAAAAAACATGAAAAAAATGTTGCTGAGGTTGGGTCAAGCATCGGAACTGGAACCTAGGTCAGTCCTCGGAAGAGGAGATGGCATCTTTGAGTTCCTCGAAGACGTCTCCAAGACTGACGAGCATTACTTCAGAGTTCACGAGTATTATGAGTGTTGGGGATTCAAGAATGTGGGTGCCCCAATGGCTTCTTTTCTCCCTCCCTCGGTCGCAGGCATTTGTAAAGGACTTGAGAAGGAGAAGAGGGATTGGAATGTCATTGAAACAAAGTGCATAGGGCTTGGGGACCCCTTTTGTGAATTCAAACTGGTGCCGGGAGAAATCGATGAGCTAAGGCCTTCTCTGGAGAAGGACCTCTCTATCGTTGAAAAGATAAATGAACGGCTAATGCAAGGCCTGAATGGATTTTTGCTCGATGGAAAGCCTCTTGTAGAGAGACCTCGTTTGGGTAGCGATGTGCATCTTCAGGGAGCTGCCTCGCTGATGGGTGTTCCCGCTATGGGTGGAGAAAGATACCGAATAGCGTGGAGGATGGGAGGAGCAAAGATCGGAAAGAGCGTTGGCGAGAACCTCATAGACGCGGGGATAGGGGACGACGAGGCGGTAAAGCGTATTCTCAATTTGTTGAAACATTGCAAAGTTGGAAAGGTTTCCATGGATGAGACCATAAGAATAAAGGAGAGCTGTGAGAGCATCTGGACCAGATTCTATACTACGACATGGGAGGAGCCCTTCTGCTTCTTCACCACGGGTTTCCTGAACGGGTTCTTCTCCGCCGTCAAGAACCAGCATGTCAGAGAAACGAAGTGTATCGCAATGGGTGATCCGTACTGCGAGTGGGAGTTCAGATAAGCGAACCATAAGGAGGGAAATCTTGTCAATTATACCAGCGTCTGAGTTAGGCTTGTGACACGCTTGGATTTTCATGGTTTGATTTTATCTCCCTCGCAGGCGCTACATCTCCAGAACTATCCTCACCTTTTCTTTTTTCGCATTTGGACTTTTATCTTCTGCCTCGTTTATTCTAAGGCTTACTCCTGCTCTTTTCATACGAAGAAAGATATAGCCAAAATCTCCAGAAGAAGAAAGTAGTATTTTGTATTCTCAATTCGTCTTTTGTTGCTTCTATAAGACCAAAATGGCGAAATCTCCCGCAATCCGAAATCTTACTTTTGCTTTCTGCTAAATATACATTTTAATCAGTTGTTTAAAAAGACTAGTAAAGAATAGTTTTATTGATGAAAAATGATTGAGTCTCAACCAGTAATATGCCAAAAATGAGGAACAGTTAGCATCACAGGGAAAGAGTCATTGCTTTGGTGAGAACTTCTTCACATGCAGCATAATCAATTCAGTTGGAATTTTTCGTTTCGCCTAATGCACAGTTTTTCTCGATTTAACAACTCTTAAATTCATTCTGGCTAAACACCTAATGCCAAACTCATAAAGAAAACTAAGTTGTGGGTAAGAACAAAGTGAAATGAAGATGAAACATATTCGGTTTCAGGGTCAGAGGGGAAAGTTCGTGGACCATTAAAAGACTTGGTGGACGCTGGCATACTTTTAAAGAATCAATAAAGACGAATAGACAATGGGTGTCTTTTCCCTTCTACTTTTTTTAGTTCGGTTGCCCAATGTAAAACAAACAACAAACATGCTTGCCAACATCAGCAATAGCAGGATTGTTTCAAAAGTTACGGGTTCCCCATAATAATTAAGCATAATTGATAAGACAAAAAGGATTCCCAAAAAGAAACCCGCTAAAAGAAATTCAAGTCCGCCTTCTTTAAGTCTAAGTTCCATCAAACCCACCCATCGAACTTATTTGATGTTTTAAATTGAATAAAAGAATTTTCTGAAAGGGGAGCGTTTTGGCATAAATTAGTTTTAAAAAACCCAACGCAATGAAGAAGGGAAAAGTTTAGTTTTGTTGGACATTTCCATGGGCATCACTTAAAAACTTGCCATTTTATTGGATAATATGTTGAACAGATAAGATAACTAAGAATCTTGCATACGTATTCTAAGGGCGCAGAGTATAAAGAAGTCAAGTGTTTAGTTTTATTGGGAATAGCGGTTGGATACACGTCGCACAAGCCCCTATATCTTTCCGAAGGCGAAGCGGAAATGGAAAGAATACGAACAATAAAAATGATAATCGGCTTCAAGAGGTTTAAACAGGTGTCACCCATGAAATTCAGATTATCCCGCAAAGATTTTGAAATGCTTTACAGGGCTATTTGGAAAATCGGTCCATACGTAAGATACACAAACCCCGACTCTTGGCGGCAATACCCGACTTAACGATGTTTTCAATTTCTATTCTTTGTCATTTAAGAAACGCTGACGATTAAAGCAAATAAGCCATGTAGCATCGTTGCGGGTTTCACAATCAGAAGACGCGTTTAAACCAAGCAAGAGGAAATAATCCAACTCTTAGAGGCAGGCTTCAGCTACATAGTGACCAAGGACGACTTAGCATGCTTCAGAAAAAGGAAACAAACAATGGATTACCGAAAAACTCAGGGAATTATCTCGTAACCGCTTTCCGTGGCGGTTTCTCCCGCACAACCCCCTCTTTTTTGAAGCTTGCTATATAACTCCAAACGTTTTAAATCAGAAAAGGAACAAAACAGGTTGAGAGTTCAGAGGGCAAGGCTAGGTGGTTTGACATTGTTTGAAATTTCCGAAAAAAAGAGCAGTCCGAAGCTTCTGCGCATATCTGGATTATGTGGAATTTTTGGTTCAGTTTTACCCTCAGTCTTGGTGCTAGCTGCTACGGTTCTTTCATCTTGGTTCAGATGGGACACAAACGCTTTGAGCGAATTGGGCGTGGGTGAACAAGCCACGTTGTTCAACAGTGCAATGCTGATAGGTGGTGCACTGAACTTTTTATTTGCTCTAGGACTGCTTCATTACTTCGATAAGAAAAAATTGATTAGAGCTGGAATCGTTTCGATAATGATTAGCAGTTTCTCTTTGGCTCTTGTTGGGATTTTCACGATCGATCATCATGTATTGCATGGAATCGCTGCTTTCGCCTACTTTGTGCTGGCTCCTGCAGGGTTCTTGCTAGTGGGCTTCGGAACGAAAGACAGAACAATTAAGAATCTGAGTTTTGTATGCGGACTTGCAGCATTATTAGCCATTTTAGTGTTGCCCGCAGTAATTTTTGTGTTGCCAGTTACAGTTGGTTTTGCTGTTCCTGAGCTAGTGGAAGGGTTAATTGTTGCAGTTTGGACAGTTTTTATGTCAACAAGGTTACTTCGACAGCAACGGTTAATTGTTTCGAGTTTGCTTTAGCGCCCGCCATCAACCTGCTATAGGTTTACTTCTTGATAAACTTGAAGATCAGAGGCGTGATAAACGCTATTGTAAAAGCAACTATCGCATATTTTAAGAAGAGTATGTAAACTACTGCACCAAGTGACAGCAAATTCAAAACATAGGACATAATCAGGTATGACCCAAATACAGTTGTAAGCCCTATAACTGATCTGAGGACTTTAGTCCATCGCTTGACATTCACAGAAATATTTACATGTTTGGATTCAAGGGAAAACCCAAAGTAAAGGCCAAAAAGGGTTCCGCAGATCAGAGAGGAGTTTCCTCTGGTAATGTCAGGAAATACTGTTAATGAAAGCCCAAAGAGAAGTGCGGATATAAGAGGTGTCATATAATCCCGTAGCCACCTTGGAATACTGCTTAGCTTGCTTTAGAGGTAGGGTATAGTCTTGTATGCTGCTATTAAGAAGACAGCACCGAAAAGTGTTCCGCCGAGAACATCGCCCAGATAGTGAACTCCTAGATAGATCCGAGATAAGCCAATTAAAAAGATCAATGTAAAAAGGAGTATATGCGTCCAAGCTTTCCAAATTTTTAACCCCGCCCATCCCCAGAACGTTACGGCATTTTGCGCATGCCCGCTTGGGAAACCGTGAGAGATGTCGTCTTTTAGGATAATTCGTTACTCGCTGGGGGGCTTATTCATGTTGAAAAAAATTTTTCCCAATAGTTCAAGTATACACTTAATAGAAGTACAGAGGACACTTTCACTCCAGCGTGCGCTCCTTTTAGTGGTATTTTGTTTAGGTCTGTTCTGCTGAGTTTTATGGCTGCTTTTTTTCTTGCTAATCTCCAGTTGTCGCCCATTGCTTGTGGACTTGGGAATGGGTGTAGTCTGTGGTGTGTTGCCATGTATGTACATAGTAGTTCGACTGTTGATGCTTTGAATTTGTATGCTCTGCCGTTGTGTTGTTTGTGTCCTTCGACTGTGATTATTCCCTGTTCTATGTCTATGTGTTTTTCCGTTGTGCGGTGAAGTTCCATTCCTTCAAAACCTGATTCTAAAAAGGATTCTGAATATTGTTGCAGAGTTGAATGTTGGTGCTGTTGTGATTATTGTTTCTGCTTGCTCTTTGGTTGGAGTTATTGGCACTGGTAAGTCGTATTTGTATTTGGGTTTTATCCATGTTAATCCGTTTGTTTTTACGAAGTAGTTGTAGTTCCAAATGTGTTTGTGTTTTGTTGCGTCTGATGCTGGTTCTCCATTTTTGTCCTTTAGATTTGCGATGTGTAATTTTACTGCATCTGGATTCATTAGGTCAACGTGGCGGTTTAGTGTTCTCAGTGTCCATACTACGGATTTTATGGTTGCTCGTTTTCTTCCGTCTGCTGCCATTTGCTGCAAAGTTTTTATTATTAGGTTGTTGTAGTCTTCGTATGCGGGCCCGTAGTCTAGTACAACGGGTAAATCCAGTATCACAGGAATTTTTCCGTGCTGACGGATTATGACACTGGCCTGCGGAGCCGGAGGTCCTGGGTTCAAATCCCAGCGGGCCCGCCATTAACCCTGCTCCTCCCGTTCGTTAAACAAAGTTGGGGCGTAGGCTCAGAAGCACTTATATTATAGTGATATGGCTCTTTGTTTATGGCTCTGAAACGAGAGGGTGCAGTTTTTCTTCTTGGGATAACTGTTTTAGCAGTGATTATAGCGTTACTGTTTTTGCCCAGCGCCGACCAGGAAGAAATTGCCCATTTGGCTGTAAGGTTTTTTGGGCTTTATGGCTATCTGTTTCTCAGCGTAACAGCTTTAATTACTCCGTTTCTGCGAGAAGTCACACAGGCTTTCGGCAGACCTTTCCTGAAAGTTCATCACAGTTTTTCCATCCTTGGTGTAGTCTTCATTACTCTACACCCAGTTTTCAATGCGATGGAACGCCTCAGCCTATCAGTTTTTGTGCCCCGTTTCGATTCATGGATCCTCTTTTGGAGGCTGGCAGGCAGACCTGCCTTCATTATACTTTACTTAGCGGTGCTTGCAGCCATCTTGAGAACGAAGGCGCCGAAATACTGGCGGGCTTTCCACGCTTTAATGTACGTAGTATTACTTTTCGGAATAGTGCACGCCAACCTCATTGGAGACGATTTCCAAAATCTGGGGATAATGGTCATTTTTAACGTTTTGTTCTTGGCGTCCCTTGCGAGTTTCGCGTTGAAAAGATACAGAAATTACAGTCTGCGATCAAAGTAAACGTTTTGCGAATTCAATGGCAGACGTTTGACCTATTCTCTGCTTGAGAGTACAAGTATGTAGTCTGCCGTGTCTGCACACATGTCTGCAGCGTGCTCGATGAACTCGATCAAATCGTCGAAAATGACCATGGCTCCAGAGTTGATTTCCCCGCCGTACTTGACAAACAAGCTTTTGGTCTTGAGATACTCGTCGTCAATGATATGTTCAATTTCGTCAACTTCTCTTGCTTGTTCTATCGCTTCAGCAGGGTTAGACGAAATTTTTTCGATGCTGCTACGCAGGGTTAGAGCGGTTTCTACAAGTTTTGACGCCATGAACACTGTTCTTTCGCACAGTTCTTGCGGAATTTCTGCTTCTGCAAGCATTTCCAAGCACCTTGCCGCGTCTTTAGTGTGGTCCGCCAGCGTGTCCAGTCTTTTCACGAGATGCAGCAGGTCTTCCCGGTAGTCAGCCACAAGAGCCGCGCCTTTAGATAGTTCCATGAAAACTTCTGTCCGTAGCTTGTCAACCTCTTCCTCAGCCTTGTACAGGTTTTCAACGTACTTCTTGGACTCCTTTAGGTTTCTTTCTGAGAAGCTTTTAATTGCCTTATGAAGCCAAGTTACGGTGTCAAAGGCTTTCGTTATCTGCTCGTGCGCTAGCTCTAATCCTTTTGTTTTTCGGCGTTTTTCAAACCAATTATAGCTTCTTCTTTCCGTGGGTCGCACCTCCTTTAATCACTATTTGATATTGTGAACATATAACCCTTCTCTTAAATGCGGTGATAGTATTTAAGTCTCTCATCGCGTGTTTCTGCTTGATACTGGATTATTAGCATTAGTGATAGAAGCCAGCACATAAGGTCCACCCCATTCACTTATGCTTGTTTCTTTTTAGCTTTTTATTCACAGCTATAACTACCTCATTCTACACGTGATAAGCATTTGTGGCATAGTTCTATACATGGAAAGTACCATGGATCCTTAAATTTTGTGTTTATGCCTTTCTTCTTTATAATCACTTTGCGCATTGCCATCTCCAAATATAACTTCGTGTTCCAACTTATTTAGAATCTCCAAGTATTATATAGATTACACTTTAGTCTATGTAGTATCTAAGTTCAGAAATTAAGCGCCCTTTGGCATCAGCTTTCTAAGACGGCTCTTGCCAGCGCAATTTTGGTTTCCAAATTTTTCATTAAAGTGTTTGTAACTTTCACTTCGATTCCAAGTTTCTCTACTTTATCCTTTTCTGCTGCGTCTGCTGTGTCGAGAATAAACGTGTCTAGGAAATCCGAGTAGAGTTTAGCCACCGAATACGCGGAGACCTCAAACCCTAAGCCTCGCAACAACTTGTCCGCTGGACCTTTGACTGGGGCGCCAGCAATTATTGGGCTTATCGCCACTCTTTTTGCGTCTGTGCGTCTTAAAGCGTCTCTGACTCCCTTCACGGCGAGGATCGTGCCTATGCTGACTATTGGGTTACTTGGGCAGATTGTCACTAACTTGGCTTCCCTGATTGACTCTATGACGCTAGGTGCAGGGTTAGCATTTTCAGCGTCGAGAAACTCGACGCCTAACACTTCGTCTTTTGCTTCTCTCTTAACCAGATACTCCTGAAAGTGAACAGAGCCCATTTCAGTTATAATTCTGGTTTCAAATTTATCATCTGTCATGGGCAAGATTTTCACATTAAGCCCTAAAACATGGCTGATCTGCGCCGTTACCTCAGATAGCCTGAGGCCCTTTTTTAGCAGGTTTGTTCTGAAAATATGCGTAGCAAAGTCCTTATCTCCAAGGTTGAACCATGCTTCACGGTAAAATTTTCTAAGCGTTTCAAGGCAATGAAAAGTGTCCCCTCTGATTCCCCATCCCTTTTCTTCATCGACAATTCCTGCCAAAGTATATGCAATTATGTCAATGTCTGGGGATATATGTAAACCAAACATTCCAATGTCGTCACCTGTGTTAACAATTATTGAAAGGTCTTTTTCGTTAACGATTTTCACGAGTCCCGTGAGAAATCTCGCTGCTCCTACTCCACCCGCTAAAGCTGTGATCATTGGTTTTCACGCTGAAGACCTATATGCGCAAAAATCTTCAAGAAGCTTTCGTCTAAGCTTGAGTGCGTTCACATATTTGACAGAATACGCCTAAACTATGACTTTTGCTTCTTCTTTTCTGAAACCCAGTATTCAGTTGCCGCGCCTTCTGCGTCAATAATCTGTTCTTTTTTAAACACGGGTGCCTCATTTTTGTATCGTTCTACGGCTTCCCGTAAAACTGGAAAAACGTCAGTTCGGTGTGAACCAGCGACTAAAACGTATACGAGGTCTTCACCGATGTCGAATTCGCCGAGTAAATGGTGAATTTGAACGTCAACTACGCCAGCTTTCTTAGATAAGTCATCGCAAATTTTAGCGAGAACCTCGTTGGCTTTCTCTTCGTACGCTTCCAGCGTAAGCTTCTGAACTTTTTCTCCTTTCAGCGTTTCGCCGCGAGCCACGCCGATGAAAAGGGCTATAGCTCCAGCCTTTTCGTAATTATCGCTTTTTTTAGTGCTGCTTAAAAGGTCTGAAATAGAGAATTTTCCCTTTTCATGAACACCCGCGCGCGTAGTCAACCAATCACTTCCTCACGCACTTTTGTAAGCTAGTTCACCTCTAAAGGCATTTCGCACTAAGAAACGCAATACGTCTAGCGAAAAGTTACATCTAACAGGGCGAAAAGGCTCTCTGATCTATTAAGCCTGCTTGACTTCTTGCACTGGCACCCGAACGGGTTGAGCTACCAGTTTTGATTTTCTGATACCTACATGCCTGAGAGGCGCTACTTTTTTTGCTTCATTGTAAACGTCTGAAGCTATTTTTCCAAGGACCATTTCTTGAACGAACTGATCTAATGTTAGTGCAGCTGCTTTTTCCTTGACAGTTTTATCCATTATGTTGCGGATGATTTTTTCTTGGGAGGTCCTGATCCGCGAAAGCGTGAGGGCTGAAACTGCCACTCGCATTTTGTAGCCGTCTTTTGTGGTTATATTGAAAATTCCGTCAACTTTTGTTGTTCTTCTCCTAACCAAGCTTCGTAAGTAGTCACGGGAGTATTCGTGACCTTTGAATATTGTACGGGCGTTTTTTCCCTCAGTTTCGTTTATTTGGAAGAACATTTTCAAGTTTTGGTGGGAAAAGTCGCTTGTAATGTCATAAAGCGTGGCTTCGACAACTCTTCCGATAAGCTGTTTTGGCTCTTCTGCTGGCACTGTGCCTAATTCAACGTTTCCAAAGAAAGGAGGCGCCACTACCATGTACCATGATTTGCCTCGCCATTTATCGCGTACGTGTTTCGCTTTCGAAGACAAGTATATCCTCCAAACGTGCCTTCAACATTCTCAAGCCAATATTAAAAGGTTTACCGTTTCAAGCTTATCCTCTCAATGTCGCTCATGTACTTCCTCAAAACCTCAGGAAAGACAATTGAGCCATCTTCTTGCTGAAAATTCTCCAATATCGCGACTATGGTTCTGCCAGTTGCTATGGCGGTCGAATTCAAAGTATGCAAAAACCCTTTTGGAGGTGCTCCTTCCTTTTCCCTGTAACGGATGCCCAGTCTCCTAGCTTGGTAGTCTGTGCAGTTGCTGCATGAAATAATCTCTCTGTACGCGTTTTGAGCGGGCATCCAAGCTTCAATGTCGTATTTTTTGGCTGCCACTGTTCCAATGTCACCCGTGCAAACGTTAACTACACGGTAAGGTAAACCAAGTTTTTGAACGAGTTCCTCTGCGTTTCGGATGAGTTCTTCGTGAAGTTTCCACGAATTTTCAGGCTTGCAGAAAACAAACTGTTCTACCTTGTTAAATTGGTGTGTTCGAAATATTCCGCGTGTGTCTTTGCCATGGGCGCCCGCCTCTTTTCTGAAGCATGCACTTATACCTGCGAGTTTAAGAGGCAAGTCTTCTTCTTTCAACACTTCGTTCATGAACATTGCCGCCATAGGATGCTCCGAAGTTGCGATTAAGTACAAGTTTTCGCTTTCGATTTTGTATAATACATCTCCGAAATCGCTTAGGGCTGTGACGCCTTCGTAGGCTTCTCGTCTCATCAAGTAGGGCGGCTCCACAGGCATATAACCTCTCTTGGTTATTTCTTCCATAGCAAAGCTCATCAACGCCATGTCCAAAAGTACGCCTTCCCTCTTTAGGTAAAAGAATCTGGAGCCTGCAACTTTTCCAGCTCTTTCAATGTCAATTATGTCTAAGTCTAGGCCAAGGTCTATGTGATTTTTCACGGGAAAGCTGAATTTGGGAATGTCACCCCAGGTTCTCATCTGAACGTTTTCGTTTTCATCTTTCCCAACCGGCACGGTTTCATGTAGCAAATTCGGAAGCCGCATAAGGTAACCGTGCATTTTCTCTTCTGCTCTGGCTACTTCTGCTTGGATGCTTGTAATTTCGGAATCGATAGTCTTTGCTTTTTCAACTTTGCCCTTGGCGTCTTTTCTAGCTTTTTTTAGTGCGGCGATTTCGGCGGTTATCAACTTTCTTTTGTGGCGTAAATCGTTTAGTTTTGTGAGGTTCAGTCGCCATAGCCTGTCTAAGTCAACTAGCTCATCCAGCATTTTGCTGTTTTCAGGATTTCCTCTTTTCATCAAGTTGTTCTTTACGAAATCTGGATTTTCGCGGATAAGTTTAATGTCTAACATCTTTCTCACGAAGCTAACTCTTTACTTTGAAATTAATTCAGCTATTAATCTTGCGATGAGGAAAACCACAAAAAAGAACCAAGCAAGACCGCATTCTGTTGAGGATAAAAAATAAAAGAAAATTTGAAAATGTCTGCTTTGTTCGTTCTACTCTGTCTTCTCAGTCTTAGTTTTCTCTTTGCTCAGCGTTATTTCCATCGTCGAAACCATTCTGGACTTGCTTTCTCCTTCTCTCGGCGGCATCTCTGCTGTTCCTATGGCTATCTTGCTCACTTTCAGGTCTTTCACGAAACGGTTTCTGGTTATTTCAGCCACGTCAACTGCTGTAGTTATTGCTTGGCCACGGGCTTTCAGCGTTATTTCCTTCAAGTTTCCTGAGGAGAGACTTGTGATGATCGCCAGCACATAGCTCATTGGCGGTTTGTTTCCGACGAAGATGACATCCGCGTTCTCAGTCATTTTCTTCACTCCTTTTTGTTGTTTCTTGTGTGTAACGTTGTCGTCTTTGCAATTCTGTTCGCGACAGAACGTTACTGCCTCTACATAATCTAACATCTTCCTTATAAGTCCGCTGACAGAACAAGTCGGCGACTTTGCAAAATCTAAAGTTTAATTATGGTTTCTACATTTTGCGCAGACTTCACATCAATTAAAACCCCTGTCTCATCAAAGAAACTCTGCTTACGCACAACTTGTACGGCAAGCGCGCGCCTACGGTTGAAATTCAACCTGTCTTGCAGTCCAGCTTAAATAATAAGCGTTAACATACCAAATAGCGAGAGCTAACAAACATTGCTGACGAAGCTAAAGAAAAAAGTTCAAGACATGCTCGCTTTAGAAGCGAAAGCAGCGCACAAGATAGGATTAACTCCAAACATTTTAAGCCTCATAGGTTTGGCTTTGGCTTTCTTTTCAGCTACAGCGTATGCGATAGCACAGAATCAACCCATGTGGCTTCTTTTAGCAACGGTTCTGCTTTTAGCATCGGGATTCTGCGATACGCTAGACGGCACACTAGCCAGAATTTATCAACAGCAAAGTATGTTTGGCGGGTTTCTGGACTCCCTTCTGGATAGGTATGCAGACGCCGTTGTATACGCAGGCGTGATAATTGGCGGACTGTGCGATCCTTTATGGGGATTAACCGCTTTGGCGGGTTCTCTGCTGGTAAGTTATAGCCGAGCAAGGGCTGAGGCGGCGGGAATAAAGATGGAGTCTATAGGCTTAGCCGAAAGAGCTGAGCGCATGATAATTTTGTCAATTGCCAGCATTGCCGCGATTTTCTGGCTTCCAGTCTTCAACATTGGAATAATACTGCTTGCGGTGCTGTCCAACTTGACAGTTCTGCAAAGAGGAGTGCACGTTTACAATTCGTTAAAGAAAAAAAACCGCAATATTGAAAACTAGCGCTTTCTTCTGTAACGCGAGC